>Ga0206677_10000437_pt1 | contig 39056 bp, 37 predicted proteins | sample M130m12015metaG_FD_155475 | JGI IMG/M metagenome (GOLD analysis project Ga0206677, IMG submission 155475) | Ammonia-oxidizing marine archaeal communities from Monterey Bay, California, United States - M1 30m 12015 | ecosystem: Environmental > Aquatic > Marine > Intertidal zone | place: USA...
ATTTTAGCCATAAGCAATATATATTGACACTGTGAGAGCGTGATCTGCGCCTGGCAGCGACAGCTTAAGAACCTTTGGTAAATTGTGAAATTCTGCGATCTGAATAGTAGTTGGGGCGACAAAAAGCTTCAGCATTCTTTTCTGCTTTGGCACCAATTTAACTTATGCTGCGTGGGTACGAACGCTCGATGCCTAGGAATTACAAAACTCATTATTGATCTTCAACCGTAGGAAAGTGACTTAATTGGTCACTCTCAACTTCATCATTTTGTAAGATATTCAGAATCAAACAAGCATTTGCAAGCTAAACGAATGAAGGGGCGAGCCCAATTGCCTTTGGATTTAGCGAATAACTGGAAACCATTTTGTGAATATGGCTGGTCCCATATTCACCTTTAAAGACAATTGAAGTGGGGCCAGGGCCAAAAAACTGGCTGAATAGTCAGCTGAAATTTGTAATAGTATCGCTTCTAACGTCAGTTCTCTGATCTGAAAATGTTCAAGTTATGAAGACGATTTAACTTTTTAGTAATTTTGTTATTTTTCCTTTTAGGAAGACTGTTCTGGATAGTTGGACTCAGCTTTAAATGATGAGAAAACTTTTTTAGGAAACAAAAAAACCGGACATCAAAGATGCCCGGTTTTAGTGCTTTATTGCACATGGTCGCTGCTAAATTTAGCCGTTTGAGAATTCAGGATATGCTTCCATACCCAGTTCAGATTTATCCAATCCGGTAATCTCAGCTTCTTCTGACACGCGTATTCCAACAGTATATTTCAGAGTGAGCCAAACCGCTGCAGATGCGATAACGGTGAACAAACCAACCACGATGATCGAGTACAGCTGTGTGCCCAAAGATGCGTCGGAGTTTGTGAAGACTACTGCGATTGTGCCCCAAATACCTGCAAATAAGTGTACTGGGATCGCGCCGACAACGTCGTCGATTTTGAGCTTATCGAGCAGTGGTACAGCGAAGACCACGATCGCACCGCCGACAGCACCGATCAGTGTTGCTTCTAGCAATGTAGGCGTTAATGGTTCAGCCGTGATGGCAACAAGACCCGCTAAAGCGCCGTTCAGAACCATTGTTAGGTCGGGCTTTTTGTACAAAAGTTGTGTTAGGATCAACGCTGCTAAAGATCCACCTGCAGCCGCTGTATTCGTGTTCGAGAAGATACGAGATATGTCTGCAACATCTCCAACTGTACCCATGGCTAACTGAGAACCACCGTTGAAACCGAACCAACCCATCCAAAGGATAAATGTACCAAGTGTTGCCAGCGTCAGGTTAGAACCTGGCATTGGGACAGTTTTACCATTCTTATACTTACCGATGCGTGGGCCAAGGATAAGCGCGCCAACCAAAGCAGCCCAGCCGCCTACAGAGTGAACAACAGTGGAACCAGCAAAGTCTAAGAAACCCATCTCGTCCAAGAAACCGCCGCCCCATTTCCAAGATGCTTGGAGCGGGTAAATTATGGATGTTAGTATCACTGTGAAAACTAGGAAAGGCCATAGTTTTATGCGTTCAGCCATCGCACCAGACACGATGGATGCTGTTGCTGCACAGAACATCAACTGGAAGAAAAAGTCAGAACCAGTTGCTGCGTAACCGTAATCGTCTGCAGCATCAGCGGTAATGCCAACTGCTTCAAGAACGCCAACGCCCCAGACGCCAGATAGAACACCTTCGATGCTCCATGTCCCAAGCGGGTACATCAAATTGTAACCGATGAGATAGTAGAAGATGGCAGCCAGTGAAAAGAGTCCCATGTTCTTAGTCAATTGCATTGCAACGTTTTTGCCGCGCACGAGGCCCGCTTCCAACATTGAAAAGCCAGCAGCCATCCAGAAGACCAAGAAGCCAGCCATTAAGAAGAGCAGTGAGTTTAGGATGAACACTGTGTCAGTTGCAGCTGAGACAGTTACGGGTGCGTCCTGTGCCAATGCGAGTGTCGGCAAGGCTGCGAGAGCTGCGCCAGCAACAAGAGATTTCATAAGTTTCATTTTCGTTTCTCCGTTTGTCGCGTTTAAAGAGCGTCGTCGTTTGTTTCGCCGGTGCGCACGCGCACGGCCTGATCTACGTCCAGCACAAATACTTTGCCGTCACCGATTTTGCCGGTCTGTGCTGTTTTGATAATTGTTTCGACAATTGCGTCCGCGATATCGGCGCTGACTACGATCTCGAGTTTGATTTTTGGCACGAAGTTAACGGCGTATTCTGCGCCGCGATAAATTTCAGTGTGACCTGATTGTGAGCCAAAGCCTTTGATTTCGGTTACCATCATCCCGCGTATGCCAGCGTCTGTTAGTGCTTCACGCACTTCTTCCAGCTTGAACGGTTTAATCGTCGCAATGATTAGTTTCATTCGATATCCCCTATGATCCAGCAGGGCTTCCCTGCGGTTGAACGCTTCCATAAAGTTACAATTTTGTTTGAGTCGGAAACGGCAGGGGGCTAAAATGTTGGAAAAAATCACAAATTTTGCCTAAATTATAGGCTAATTAAAATTTGTGATTAATTTTTATGCAGTAATTTGATGAATTTTGGTGAAATGATGCCCCTGTTCTTTCAATCTTGCTGCGTTATGTTGGGCAAAACAAACAAGGCCGGGCAGGGCTGTGATGAATAACACTTCTAAAGGTCGGCGTTCCTTGGTCGCTGACAAACGCTATTCCAAATCAGTGGTAAAACCTAAACCGCAAAAAAAAGCACCACAAAAACGGCGCAAGCCCAAACGGGCCGCGCGTGGTGGCCTTATTTATGTGATCCGACGTTGGATCCTTCGTTTGATTTGGAATATGATTTGGCGAACTAGTGCTGTCGGTTTGCTGATATTGTTGCTGTCTGTGGGCTATGTGTTCACCACGCTGCCTAACCTCTCTGACTTATTGGATGGACGTGCGCGTGGTTCTGTTACGTTGCTTGATCGCGAAGGCGATGTTTTTGCTTGGCGCGGTGACCAATTTGGTGGCGCTGTACGCGCAGATACTGTTTCGCCGCATTTGCGCAATGCTGTCGTTGCGACCGAAGATAAACGTTTTTATGGGCATCTGGGTATCAGCCCGCGCGGCATTGCCAGTGCGGTGCGTATCAACCTTAGTGAAGGGCGAGGACCTTTGTCAGGTCACGGTGGTTCAACCATCACACAACAAGTTGCAAAGTTACTTTGTCTTGGTAAGGCTTACGATCCTAGTGAATGGAAAAGCGAGAGCGACTATGTACGCGATTGTCGTCGCAGTTCACTAAGTCGTAAAGCCCAAGAGGCAATTTTTGCGCTCGCGATGGAGGCTAAGTATTCAAAAGATGACATTCTTTCTATATATTTAAATCGCGCCTACATGGGTGGTGGCGCCTATGGTGCTGAAGCGGCATCAAATCGCTACTTTGGTAAGAGTGCTTCGCGCTTAACTATTCCAGAGAGTGCCATGCTTGCGGGCTTATTGACCGCACCGTCAACATTATCTCCTACCCGAAATTTAGAACGCTCCCAAAATCGTGCAGCTACCGTTGTACGGATGATGCGTGAACAGGGGTATGTATCACCTGAAGAAGAGGCAAAGGCACAGACTAATCCTGCACGTTTATCAAAGGCGGCAAAACAACAAGTCGGCGGATACTATGCTGATTGGGTTATGTCCTCGGGACCTGAGTTTTTTACACGAAACACGACTGAGGACGTGATTATTAGCACCACATTGGATCAGCGCTTGCAGAAGGCTGCTGAAGAAGGTTTGCAATGGGTGTTTGATAATAAGGTATCTGCTGGTTCTAAGGCGCAGGCCGCAATTGTTGTGATGAGCGCTGACGGTTCAGTGCGTGCCATGGTTGGTGGTCGCGCGGCTAAAGTAACGGGTGCGTTTAACCGCGCGACCCAAGCTATGCGTCAGACCGGGTCTGCTTTTAAGCCGTTTGTTTATGCGACAGCCATCGATCTTGGGTATTCGCCTCTCGATACGATTGAGGATGCAGCGTATTGCTTGAATATCCCAGGATCGGGTGAGTGGTGTCCGAACAACTATACAAAGAAATTTGAGGGTATTATTTCGATGACGCGGGCGCTTGAAGCGTCTTTGAATATTCCTGCAGTTAAAATCTCAGAAAATGTTGGCCGCGATTTAGTCCGTCGTGTCGCGTCTGATTTTGGTATAAACAGTCAATTGGCTGATGGTCCAGCCCTGGCCTTGGGTGCATCTGAAAGCACCTTGTTGGAAATGACAGGTGCATATGCAGGCATTCTGAATGGTGGATCTGCTGTGACGCCGTTTGGTTTGCTTGAGCTTAGTCTGTTGGGTGACGACACACCTTTGATGGGAGCTGGTGGTGGTATCGAAGAACGGGTCATCCAAGAAAGTTCCGCAAGGCAGCTGATTTGGATGATGGAGAAGGTGGTAAGCCAAGGCACCGGTCAACGCGCCCAATTTGACGGTCGCGAAATTGCTGGGAAGACAGGAACGACACAGGGTGCAAGAGATGCATGGTTCATCGGGTTTACAGGCGATTACGTAGCTGGTGTTTGGATGGGGTACGATGACAATACGATGTTAACGGGCGTGACAGGGGGCGGGCTTCCCGCCGACATCTGGCGCGAAACAATGCAGCGTGTTCATGAGGGAGTACCAATCAAGCCATTGCCAATGCAGGAGCCTAACCAACCTCAACAAGCAGCCCAGCCTTTTTCAATGTTGCCAGATAACGGTGCTAATGACAGGAATATTATTGAAAACCTGTTGTTCAGACTATTGGGTCGTAATGATCGCTAGAATTAATAGATGAGGCGTTGGAAGAGAACAGCGAGTGTTTTTATACACTGCCCTTATGCTAAAGGATCAACTAGATTTTTTTAGATCCGAGATCATCTTGTCAAAGTCACCGCCATGGCGATCGAGCAAGGCGCCAATTTCTGTGCGTTCAGTTAAAAGCAAATTCACGCCTTCAACGAGCATATTGAAGAAAAGGTTTTTGCCAGACTTCGAAGAAATCAAGAATGTAACTTCAAATGGGGGTGAGCCACGTAAAGTTGCTTTGGTTTTAACTTCGTAGCCTGCATTGATTTTGCGAGACGATTTCACTTCGATCTTGCCGCCAACAAATTCGCGGAAACGCTTGCCGTATTTACGCGTGATGTAGACTTCAAATGCTTTGCCAAAAGCGCGCTTTTGGCGGACTGACGCGCGGCGTCCATCAACACCCAGCGCGTACTGCGCCATTATCGGCACGTCAGCATACTGACGGAAAATGATTTGGAATTCTTTTATTATGGCGGTTTCAGATTTACCCGATTCAATGACACTATTGATTTGTGCGAGAAGGCTATCAACTAATTTAAGAGCCGCACCTTGGGATAGGGCCCATGATGGTGCCGCCGAGACCGCTACACAAGACGACCCCATTGCGACAAACGTTCGTCGTGTGATGTTATTGATCATAAGGGTCCTCGTATGGATCAATGAATGCAGAAGAAGTTACATCAGATCGTAATTCAAACCGACGATTTTGCAAATATATTAGGCGGGCCTGTGCGTAACTATCAGAACTTTCATAAAGAATAGAGTCGATTGTGGCGGAGAAGCGGCTACGAGCAGATAGGCTTGACGAAGTACTGGCCAAAGTGCCGTAATATTTCTCTGGCCTACCAGCTATATAGGTAAATGGGTCGATGAATGAATCGACAATCAAGCCGGTTGTCGATCGTACTGTTGAAGGGCCTAGAAATGGGAGTTCGACATATTCACCTTCTTCAGCGCCCCATTTGTAGAGTGTTTCACCAAAATCAGTGTCGTGTTCTTCCATGCCAAAAAATTCTGCTATGTCCACAAAGCCACCTAAACCTAGAATGGTGTTAGTCATAAAACTGGTTGCAGACACACTCACGCCTCGTAAATCTCCTTGTAAAAAGGAGTTGACCACTACGCTTGGCTGGCCAAGGTTCTCTGCAAAATCATTAATCGAGTTTTCTACTAAATCAGGCAAAATAGTTGAGTATTCCGTTGCGACGGGCCGAAAAATTTTTTGATCTAGTTTGATATTAAAGGCGTGAACCTTGCGGTTTCTTTCCTCATGTGGATCGTAGAAACCATCAGTATTTTGCACGCTGCTCGATCCACAAGAGGTCAAAATAACCAAACAAAAAAATAATGCGATTTTTATCGTGATATTTTCAGCTAACGACGATAATGGCACGTGATAACTCCGGTGCGATGAATAAGTATCAAATTAATACGCTGATGCAGGATTCCCATAGTGAATTTGTCATAAGGATGATGATGTGGCCGATAGGCGACATAAATTATCATATAACCTATCGAAATTGAAGAAAGAACGATAATCATTTGGGTGGAAAGTTTTCCAGTTAGTTACTTTTTCTAACTAGTAGGTAACTAGATAAGCATCAAAGTTGTTTGGAATTTTTTTTAAGGTACAATCTCTCTTTCCGTTTCGTTTCGACAAGGTTAGCGTTCAGTAAAACTGAAACTTGTGACAAGGAACGCTGCAATGAAATTTGAAGACCGCTTAAATTCCCTTGGCCTCAATCTGCCTGACGCAACCGTGCCTGCTGGCAACTATGTGCCGTTCGTTCAGGCTGGAGACATGGTATATATCTCAGGCCAGATTTCTAATGGTCCAGATGGTTTGGTCATTGGCAAACTAGGTGACAATATGGACGTTGAGACAGGTGCTGCTGCTGCGCGATTGTGTGGTTTGCATTTGATTGCGCAATTGAAGGCGGCTTGTGGTGGCGACCTTAGTCGCCTGGTGCGTGTCGTGAAGTTGGTTGGTTTTGTGAATTCGACAGACAGTTTTACTGATCAGCCTAAGGTCATTAATGGCGCGTCTGACTTGATGGTGGCGGTATTTGGTGATGCTGGTTGTCATGCGCGGGCTGCAGTGTCTTCACCGTCGTTACCTTTGGGCGTTGCGGTAGAGGTTGAGGGGACATTTCAAATTAAATGATACCGCGTTTGCAACCAGACTTTTTAACAAAACCTCTGGCACATCGTGGATTACACGATGTGTCAGACGGCCGACCTGAAAATAGTGGTGCTGCCATTCGTGCTGCTATCGAAAGGGGGTACGGGATTGAGATTGATTTGCAATTGAGTGCCGATCAAACGCCTATGGTTTTCCACGACTATGGGCTTAATCGTCTCACGGTTGAAGCCGGTACAGTTGCGCAACTGAATGCAGTCCAATTGAGGGCAATTCAATTAACTGGTGGGAATGAAGGTATTCCGGATCTGGATGAGATTCTGGCTTTGGTTGCCGGAAAAGTGCCTTTGTTGATCGAGTTCAAGGATCAGGATGGGGCAATGGGAATGAATGTTGGTTCACTTGAAAAAGCGGCTGCTGATCTGCTTTCTAAATATAGCGGACCAATTGCTGTGATGTCTTTCAACCCCAACAGCGTTGCATGTTTGGCTGAGTTCTTGCCCGACGTTGCACGTGGCATTGTGACAAGTGCTTACACGCCTGATGAATGGCCGTTAAGCGCTGCTGTTTGTGATCACTTAAGGGATATCCCTGATTATGACCGAGTGGGTGCAAGCTTTATCAGTCATGAACTGGCTGATCTACGCTGCCAGCGCGTTGCAGAGCTGAAAGCGAATGGCACGAATATATTGTGCTGGACGGTTAAGTCAGCTGAACAGGAAATACAGGCACGCCAGGTCGCAGAAAACATAACGTTCGAGCAATATCTGGCTTGAAACATATGTGGGTAGCCACATTTCACATATCGTAATTGGCGGTGGGAGCACGCGATGAACCAGCATCAAGTTGAAATCAGCATCATTCCCAAAATTGCACAGATTGGACAGCTTGTTTGGGACAGTTGTGCCTGCCCAGAGGTTTCTGATGGTGGTCGCCCCAATGATCCCTTCACAACTTACCGGTTTTTAAGTGCGTTAGAAGACAGCGGATCTGTTGGCGCCGGTACAGGGTGGCAGCCGCAATACTTGGTTGCGCGTATTGATAAACAGGTGATTGCTGTTGCACCGCTTTATGTGAAATCACATTCACAGGGTGAGTACATATTTGATCACAATTGGGCCCAAGCTTATGAACAAACAGGTGGCCGTTACTACCCAAAGCTTCAAATTGCTGTGCCGCATACGCCTGCAACAGGTCGTAGATTTTTGGTCCACTCAGATTTTGCAGAAACAGGTTTTTCTGCTTTGGTTCAGGGAGCCATTCAATTGGCTACGGACAATCAAGTGTCCAGCGTTCATGCCACCTTCTGCACTGAAGCTGAGGCTAAGATGGGTGCACAACTGGGGTTGATGTCACGAGCCACTCAACAATTTCATTGGTTGAACAATGAATATCAGGACTTTGATGGTTTCTTAGCTGATCTGAGTTCTCGCAAGCGCAAAAATATCCGCAAAGAGAGGTTGAAGGCCCAAAGTTTTGGCGGTGATATCATAACTTTGCGGGGGGACCAGATAGAGCCTGAACATTGGGATGCTTTCTGGAAGTTTTATCAAGATACTGGTGCGCGCAAATGGGGTACGCCATATCTGACCCGCAAATTTTTTGAGATTGCGCATGAGACGTTACGTGATGACATGGCACTGGTCTTAGCGCGACGAGATGGTGAATGGATCGCGGGTGCATTGAATTTCGTGGGTCGCGAAACGCTGTATGGGCGCTATTGGGGGTGTGTCGAACATCATGCCTGTCTGCATTTTGAAGTGTGTTATTATCAGGCTATCGATATTGCGATTGGCGAAAGCCTAAAGAGGGTTGAGGCAGGTGCACAAGGTCAACACAAATTGGCGCGTGGATACTTACCGACCCAAACGCACAGTTTACACTGGGTTAGCGATGCCCGGTTCGCTGAAGCGATTGGTTCGTACTTAAAAGCAGAGCGCGAAGCCGTTGAAGAGGACATTGAGGTCTTAACGCAATACGGCCCCTTCAAACGTGCACAGGTTGAGGAGCAAGAATGATGGAAAAGTTATCAGTAGATGAACGAGGTGAATTGCTTGAGCCTCTGTTTGCTAACGGATGGCTTCTGCATGATGAAAAAGATGCGTTAATTAAAAATTTCGAGTTCAAGAATTTCACTGATGCGTTTGGTTGGATGATCCGTGTTGCGATTTGGGCAGAAAGACGGAACCATCATCCTGATTGGTCGAACGTTTATTCACGTGTGCAAGTGACCTTAGTTACTCATGAGGTTGATTGCTTGAGTAATCTGGATCTTGAGCTAGCACACGAAATGGATGTGATTTTTGAAGATATACAATTAAAAAGACTCCCGAATTGGGAGCCTTTAGAGCAATGTATGTGCATTGCAAAGTTGTGAAATCACATGGATGCAATAAGACCTTCACCAGCTGACACGTCACATGCACCTGGGACATCTTCTTGTAGTAACGTTACCACACCATCATTTACGAGCATCGCATAGCGCTTTGACCGTGCAAAAAAGCCAACTGGTGGTGCGCTGAATTCCATTCCAATACCAGTTGTAAATAGACTCTCCGCGTCGGCCAGCATTGTAATTCCTGCTTCAGTTGCGCCAGTTGTTTCGCCCCATGTTTTCATTACATGGGGGTCATTGACTGAGATGCAGATGATTTCGTCAACACCTTTGGCATCGAACTGATCTTTTGTTCTGATAAAGCTGGGAACGTGTGCTGAATTGCATGTTGGGGTGAATGCACCAGGTACCGCAAAAATGACGATTTTACGGCCAGCTGTTTTATTTGCCAAATCAATGTTAACGGGGCCTTCTGCCGTCATTTTGGTGAAAATTGCATTTGGAAGTTTGTCGCCTTGCTTGATTGCCATTTGTAAAGCCTCTCCGGGGAATTGCGTCTGCGTTGATTCCGGATATAGCTTTAGTGGTGGGTGTTACCAGTGAAATCGCCAAGGGAGTGTTGGGATGGGACATGTAATCGTTGTTGGGGCTGGGCAAGCGGGTTCGTCTTGTGTCGCCAAATTACGTAATTCTGGATTCGAAGGCCAAATCACGTTAATAGGCGAAGAGCCGGTTCCTCCCTATCAACGCCCACCCTTATCAAAGGCATACCTTTTGGGTGACATGGCACTTGAACGCATGTTTCTGAGGCCAGAGACTTTTTATTCTGAGAATAACATTGCGCTTCGGATGTCCACACGTGTGAACTCTATCAATGCCAGTGAACAAACTATCTTGATTGGTAATGAAACATTGAATTATGACGACTTGGTTTTGACCACGGGTTCGATACCAAACAGACTGCCTGCCAGCATTGGCGGAGCTCTGGATGGTGTTTTTGTTGTGCGTGATTTAGCGGATGTAGATACAATGGCTTCGCGGTTCGTTGAAGGTGCCAAAGTATTAATTGTTGGTGGTGGCTATATAGGCTTAGAGGCAGCATCTGTGGCCTCTAAGCTTGGCTTACATGTTACTCTGGTTGAGATGGCTGAACGCATTTTGCAACGCGTTGCATCCCCGGAAACCAGCGATTATTTCCGCGAGCTGCATAGCAGTCATGGTGTCGATCTTCGCGAAGGTATTGGGCTTGATCGTTTGTTGGGTGGCAATGCGGTTGAAGGTGCGCGTTTGACTGATGGAACTGAACTAGATGTTGATTTCGTGATTGTTGGCGTTGGCATTGCTCCTGCCTCTGGCCTTGCAACTTCTGCTGAATTGATCATCGAAAATGGGATCAAAGTTGACGAGCATGGCCGTACATCTGATCCCCATATCTGGGCGGCTGGTGATTGTGCGTCTTTTCCTTATCGGGACACACGCATTCGTCTCGAAAGCGTACCAAATGCGATTGATCAGGCCGAGGTTGTTGCTGAAAACATTATGGGTGCTGCCAAGGGTTATGTTGCCAAGCCGTGGTTTTGGTCTGATCAATATAATGTGAAATTGCAAATTGCTGGGCTGAACACGGGCTATGACCGTGTTGTCACGCGCCGCGCCGGTAATGGGGTTTCATTTTGGTATTATGCTGGTGCAACTCTGCTGGCTGTAGATGCTGCGAATGATCCACGTGGGTATATGATTGGTAAGCGTTTGATCGAGGGGGGTAAGTCACCATCTCCTGAAATGATTTCTGATCCAGAGACGGATATGAAGGCGCTACTGAAGGCATGAGAATAATCGCAGGAAAATGGCGAAGCACTGCGCTCATGGCTGTGGGTAAAGGCGATGCGCGAGCGCAATTGCGTCCGACATCCGATCGAGTGCGCGAAAGCCTGTTTTCTATGCTTAATCATCATGGAGTTCTTGGTGGTGCACGCGTGCTTGACCTATTTTCGGGAACTGGCGCTCTTGCCTTCGAGGCGTTGTCGCGCGGATCGGACTACGCTTTGTTGGTCGAAAATGGTCGTGTCGGGCAAAAGCTGATTGCCGAAAATATCTCTAAGCTACGGGCAACTGAAGAAACGCGCGTATTCAAACAAGATGCGACGAAGCTGCCGGCATGGTCTGAAACGCCATTTGATTTGGTGTTCCTTGATCCGCCTTATGGTCGTGACATGGGCCAAAAAGCTCTAAGGTCAGCTGCAGCTGGTGGATGGCTTGCAAAAGGCGCGATGATCGTTTGGGAAGAGGCGGCACCCATGATCGCACCAATTGGTTTTGAGCAGGAAGACCAACGCAAGTACGGCGATACCCACGTGACTTTGTTAGAGTACACTGGTGGGTAAAGCGTAATATTTTAGTAAGTTGGGTGGAATTTTCCCGCTGCTGACAGCGTGAAAATTTCAAACCCATCATCGGTTACACCGATTGAATGCTCAAACTGCGCAGACAAAGATTTATCGCGTGTGACTGCAGTCCATTCATCGGCCAGTGTTTTAGTTTCAGGGCGGCCAAGGTTTACCATCGGTTCAATCGTAAAGAACATACCTGGCTCGAGTGTCGGGCCGGTCCCCGGTTTTCCGTAGTGAACGACATTTGGTGGAGCATGAAAAACACGTCCCAAGCCGTGGCCACAAAAGTCGCGCACAACGGACATTCGATGGCTTTCCACATAAGACTGAATGGCGTGGCCGATGTCTCCAAAGGTGTTGCCTGGCTTGACCGCTTCGATTCCTAGCATAAGAGAATCGTGCGTGATTTGGATCAGACGTTCTGCTTTGCGAGACAGCTTGCCAGCAACATACATTCGTGACGTATCGCCAAACCAACCGTCAACAATAACAGTCACATCGATGTTGACGATGTCGCCGTCTTTGAGTTTTTTGTCACCTGGAATGCCGTGACAAACCACATGGTTTACAGAAATGCAGGATGCGTGCTGATAGCCTCGATAGTCGATTGTTGCGGATTTTGCGCCCGCAGCGTCAACCATGTCGTTGATCACCTTATCAATCACCGCAGTGGTTTGGCCGGGGAAAACATGTTCCACAATGTTGTCTAAAATTTTGGATGCCAGTGCGCCTGCGGCCATCATGCCAGCAGAGTCAGAAGGATCATAAATGCGAATGCCGTCTTTGGTTTGCCGGCCGCGGTCAGTGCTGTTCAAAGGTAACACTCCATTATAGAATTGGTTTTAGCTGTATTTACCCCGCGCAACGCTCGGTGACCAGAGGGCTATATTTTGATTGTGACTGGTGCGCCGATCCGGATTTCCTGAGGGGTTATCTTGGTGCCAATGCATATGGTTTCAACCCCTGCTTCTCGCGCGGTTATATACGCTGCATGGTAATCTGGATCGATGTCTGATGCCAATGTGAACGAGGTACAATCTGTGCGTTGCACCAAGTAAAGCATTACAGCGCGATGCCCTTGCATCACCATATTTGAAAGCTCTAGCAGGTGTTTTGCGCCACGTTTGGTGACGCTATCTGGAAACTCTGCTTGCCCTACGGTTCGGTTCAAAGTGACCGATTTTACTTCGACATAGCAATCGGGCAGTCCAACTTTTGTGAGAAGAAAGTCTACACGTGAATTTTCACCGTATTTTACCTCTGGGCGCACATTGTCATAGGCTGCAAGCTCGGGAATTTTCCGCTGTTCAAGCGTTTCGCGTAAGGCGCGGTTGGGAACCGAGGTGTCGACGCCTGTAAAGTGCCCATTTGCATGTTCGATCAAACGCCAACCGAACTTTAGCTTGCGTTTTGGATCATCATTGGGTTCCAGCCACACTTTCATACCTTCATCTGCCAATCCCATCATGGAGCCGGGGTTGGCGCAATGGGCTGTTATTTCGCGCCCATCTTCCAAAATGCAATCTGCAAGGAAGCGATTATAGCGACGAATTAGGCGGGCTGGGATAAGATCAGTTTGAAAGCGCATGTATGCAGGACTATACTGCCTCTAATGGACCCTCAAGGAGGCTAATATGCCCAACCCAACTGCTGCGATGCTTGTCATTGGTGATGAAATTCTTTCGGGTCGAACACGAGACGCAAATATGTATCATCTTTCGGGTGAACTAACTGTTGCTGGAATTGATCTGTGTGAAGTGAGGGTGGTTAGCGATGACGCCGATGCAATCGTTGCAGCGGTGAAGGCATTGTCCTCGGCCTATGATACTGTTGTGACGTCGGGTGGGATTGGCCCTACGCATGACGATATTACTGCGGATTGTATTGCAAGTGCTTTCGGTGTTGAGATCGATGTGCGCGAAGATGCGCGTGCGTTGTTGCAGGCCCATTACGACAGTAAAGGTACTGAACTGAATGAGTCGCGCTTGCGCATGGCCCGCATACCGGATGGGGCAACTTTGATTGACAATCCGGTTTCGGTTGCGCCAGGTTTTACATTGGGAAACGTACACGTGATGGCAGGTGTCCCCTCTGTGTTTCAAGCCATGGTCGCAACGATTCTGCCGACCCTAACGGGCGGAGCACCGCTGTCGAGTAGTACATACACGATCAACCGTGGTGAAGGTGATATCGCAGGGCCACTTGGCGATTTGGCTAAGGCATTTCCTGCGCTCAGCATCGGCAGCTATCCTTTTCAAAAAGAGGGTCAGTTTGGGTCGAACATCGTGATACGAGGTGCCGACAGTGCTGAAGTTGAAGTGGCGCGTTCTAAGCTGGCTGTTGTGTTTCCGAAATGAGTGCCATTGCGCAACAACTTAATAATATCTGTGACGGCACCTGGCCTGCCGCTGCGACAAAGCGGCAGGGACCGTGGACTTTGCGTTATGGACAAGGTGGCGGCAAGCGTGTTTCAGCTGCCACTGCTGATGGTCCAGTGCAAAAGACGGATATTTATACGGCTGAGGTCGCTATGCAGTGCATGGGGCAGGCGCCATTATTTATGATTCGTGATGGAGATGAGGCATTAGACCAGCTGTTAGAAGCTCAGGGTTACAATGTGGTCGACCCGGTTGTTATGTATTCAATATCGGTGAATGCACTTACGGACTTTGAAATCCCCCTTGTAACGACGTTTTGTGTTTGGGAACCCTTAGCGATTATGGCGGAAATATGGGCTAGGGGTGGTATCGGGCCTGCGCGGCTGGACGTGATGTCACGTGCCGTTAATAAAACGGGAATTTTGTCACGTTGGAATGAGCAGCCTGCTGGAGCAGCGTTTGCTGCGATTAGTGATGGTGTGTGTATGGTTCATGCAGTCGAAATCCTAGAACACCAACGCAGACAGGGCGTAGGAGCATGGATGATGCGTCAAGCTGCATTTTGGGCGGCTGAACAGGGTGTACAAGAATTGGCGGTTTTATGTACAACCGCCAATGCTGCCGCAAATGGATTGTATAAATCGCTCGGCTTCTCTGAAAAGGGCCATTACCATTACCGCCAAAAGCAAAAGGAAACGTCATGATCAAGCACCCAAATGCATTGGACCTCCCAATGGTTGATCCATTGCCTGAAGCGACACAGAAATATTTCGACATATGTCAGCACAAGCTGGGCATGGTGCCGAATGTGTTGCAGTCATATGCGTTTGACGTTTCTAAGCTGAATACGTTCACCGCGATGTACAATGATATCATGTTGGCTGACAGTGGACTAACGAAGCTAGAACGTGAAATGATCGCTGTCGTCGTGAGCTCCATCAACAAATGCTTCTATTGTTTGACAGCACATGGTGCTGCAGTCCGTCAGTTGTCTAACGATCCGATTTTAGGCGAGTTGATGGTTATGAATTGGCGTGCTGCCGATTTGGACGCCCGTACATTTGCGATGTTGTCGTTTACTGAGAGCTTAACGCTCGCCAGTGCTAAGACTTCTGAAGCAGATCGTGAGGCATTGCGAAAAGTTGGCTTCAGTGATGCGGACATCTTTGATATTTCATCCGTTATAGGGTTTTTCAATATGACTAACCGTATTGCGAGCGGCATCGATATGCGTCCAAATGATGAATACCATAGCCAATACAGATGAACCGATTATTGTTAAATATAGTAATTGCGACAATTTTTCTTGTACATCCTGCGCTTGGGTTGGAATTAAATTTGCCTGCCAATGCTCAAAAAATGCAACAAACAAACAGTAAACTCGATAGTTACAGCGCTCCTATTGGGCCATTTAAAGATGGGGTGATGAAAACGACACTGATTGAAGGTAGGGTGGAGCGGTCTTCATGGCGTGTGGGGTCGTCTGGCGTGACCACTTTACAGGTTCTTGCTCCCTTGCGTGATCAGCTCATTGATGCTGGATATGAAATTGTTCTGGACTGTGACCAAAACACCTGTGGTGGTTTTGATTTCCGGTTTGGAACAGAGGTGCTGCCAGCGCCTGGAATGTATGTAAATATCCGAGCGTTTCGCTTCTTGACAGTTGCCAAACCAAAAGGTGCACCCTCCTCGGAGATTGTAAGCTTGCTTATCAGTACGTCGGAGACGGCTGCTTTTATTCAGATCATTCAAGTGGGATCGCAGGGTGGTCAAAGTGTTTCCGTCGCAGTGACCGGCAGCGTCCCCTCGTCAACTCCGATTGTGTCGTCAGCAGGCTTTGATTTGAAAAGTAACCTTTTGCGCAATGGGTCTGTTGTGTTGAATGATTTGACCTTTGAATCTGGGACTTCAGACTTAGGGAAAGGACCTTTTCCAATTTTAGATGAGTTGGCAGCTTTCTATAAAAGCCGTGATGACATTCGAATTATGTTGGTTGGGCACACAGACAGTGATGGGGCCTTGGATTTCAATGTGGAATTGTCCAAGCGTCGTGCGACGTCTGTTCGCAAACGATTGCTTGATGAATACGGTTTGGATGCTGAACGTATTTCTGCTGAGGGAAATGGGTTTTTGGGGCCGATTCGATCGAACCTAGATGCTGAGGGTCGCAAAGTGAACCGTCGGGTTGAAGCTGTTGTTTTGCCGCTTCGCTAGCCTGTTTGCAAAATGAGTATTTACACCCAACCCAAAAATGAAAAGGCCCTGATGTATAAAGGTTTGGAGCGAAAAATTCCATTTCTGTCAGACCGTTAATAGGGTGATCTTTTCAATTTTGTATTGCCGGTTTGTTGAGAATATCTACCGAGCCCAACCTGGGCAGTTCTAGGGCGCTGTTGGATTACTACAGAGGAAATAGAGTGCATCCTTCATGGTATGGAAATAGCGGAACGGTCTGTTTCTGGACTGATTTCACTATGGCTCACATCCCTGAAAAGGTAATGCGAGCCATGTTTGGGGGCATCATTAAAGCGTTGCTGCCAATCGTGTGCCCTGATCAATCGCACGTTTGGCATCCAATTCTGCGGCGACATCAGCACCGCCGATGACATGGCAGCTTGTGCCTTGTCGGATCAATGTATCTGCTAGACTGCGTTCAGGAGTTTGGCCCGCACACATGACGATTGTATCAACTTCGATCAATGTTGGGTTTTCACGGGTTTCACCAAAGGATATGTGTAGTCCGCTCGCATCGATACATTCGTAATTGACGCCACCTACGAAATTCACGTTTTTCATCTTAAGTGCAGAACGATGAATCCAGCCCGTGGTTTTGCCTAAACGTTTACCGTGTTTCTCCGACTTGCGTTGTAGCAAGGTTATTTCGCGCGCTGACGGCTCTGGCTGTGGCCCTTCAGGGGCCAAGCCACCACGGTGCCTTGCGGGATCAGACACACCCCATTCTTTCATCCAAGTGGGTAAGTGTTCTGTCGGGCTGTCACCTTCATGAGCTAAGAATTCGCAAATATCGAAACCAATGCCTCCAGCACCGACGACAGCGACACGTTTGCCGACCGCTACCTTATGGCGCAAAACATCTATGTAGTTTACAACGTTGCTTCCATCTTGACCCGGGATGTCGGTGTCACGCGGAGCAACGCCAGTTGCAACAATTATTTCATCAAAACCATCCAGGTCTTCGGCAACGACGGTTCTACTTAAGTTAGTTTTGATTTTCAGCTCAGTAATCATTGTACTGTACCAATCGACAAGTCCCCAAAACTCTTCTTTGCCGGGGATTTGTTTAGCCATATTTAATTGGCCGCCAATTTTATCTGATTTATCGAAGATTGTAACGATGTGGCCGCGCTCGGTCGCTGCAATTGCAGTCGACAGGCCAGCAGGACCAGCCCCAACGATAGCAATTGTTTTTTTTATGATCGCATCAGGCAATGTTAATTCTGTTTCATAACAGGCACGCGGGTTTACCAAACAGGATGATATTTTGCCACCAAATGTGTGGTCCAAACATGCCTGATTACACGCAATGCAGGGTGCGATTTGGTTTGTTTTCCCGTTCATTGTTTTGGAGACGAAATGCGCATCTGCTAGCATTGGGCGAGCCATAGATACCATATCAGCACAGCCGGTTGCCAAAACTTCCTCACCTACTTGAGGCGTATTTATACGATTTGATGTAATGATCGGTATGTTCACCTGGCCCATGAGTTTCTTGGTAATCCAAGAAAACGCCGCCCGAGGGACAGAGGTTGCAATTGTAGGAATGCGGGCTTCGTGCCAGCCAATGCCGGTGTTAATGATTGTTGCGCCTGCGTCTTCAACGGCCTTGGCCAATTTGGTGACTTCTTCAAAGGTTGATCCATTTGGGATCAGATCAATCATGGACAGGCGATAAATGATAATGAAATCTGAACCTACTGCTTGACGCGTGCGTTTGACGACCTCAACTGGCAAACGCATTCTTTTCTCATAGGACCCGCCCCAATGATCTGTGCGCTTATTTGTGTGTGTTACAAGGAACTGATTTAGAAAGTACCCCTCGGATCCCATGATCTCGACGCCGTCATAACCGGCTTTTTGTGCGCGCTGCGCTGTTGAGACGATGTCGTTGATTTGTTTTTGGATACCGTCCTCATCCAATTCCGTTGGTGGGAAAGGAGAAATTGGGGATTTGACTGGCGAAGGTGCAACACACATTGGACCATAGGCATAGCGACCAGCGTGCAGGATTTGCATCGCAATTTTTCCGCCAGCATGGTGTACACGCTTAGTCACGACAGAGTGATTTCTTACATCTTCATCCGTGGTCATCATCGCGGCACCGGGCAAGACGGAACCCTCTAGGTTTGGGCCGATCCCGCCCGTGATCATCAAACCAACTTCGCCGCGTGCCCGCTCGGCGTAAAATTCTGCGACGCGATTCCAATCCTTAGTTTCTTCAAGGCCAGTGTGCATGGATCCCATTAAAACGCGGTTTTTCAGTGTGGTGAACCCAAGGTCCAGTGGCGCAAGTAAATTTGGATAATCAGACATATTGATCCCCGTTAATCTGGTGTTTGACTGTTGATCACCCAAAGGCTGGGGGTATGTCACGTACTACGCCGCGTCATCGTGTTTGTTAAAAAGTGCAATGCAGGTTACTTGGTTACAAAAGGAGATCACAATGACGCCCCAAGAGATTGAAAAGCTGCCCTACCGCCAGAACGTAGGCCTTATGGTGCTGAACGAGGCTGGTGACGTGTTCGTTGGACAGCGTAAGGATAACAACGTCGCTGCATGGCAAATGCCTCAAGGAGGCATTGACGAAGGGGAAGAGGCACAAGTTGCTGCATTGCGTGAACTTGAGGAAGAAACCGGGATCAAGCCTGATCTGGTCACCGTGGTCGCAGTTAGTGATGGCTGGATTTCCTACGACCTGCCATACAACCTTGTGCCGAAGCTATGGAAAGGTCGCTATCGTGGCCAGGAGCAGAAGTGGTTTCTATTGCGCTTCCATGGTTCTGATAATCAGGTTAATATTCAGACAGAACACCCTGAGTTTTCTGCGTGGCAGTGGCTTAAAACCAATGAGCTTGCAGACAATATTGTTCCGTTTAAACGGGATGTTTACCTAGAGGTCATCGAAGAATTTAAACAGCACTTATCATAAGTATTTAATCGTTTATGCGGTTCGTTAGATACGCTTATGGCTGAATAATGGGAACTTGTGGGGCAATACTGGTGTCCCATCCGTTACTTATGCGTGGGTCATCGGCAATTTCCACTTGACGATGGATAGCGGTGAATCCACTTCTAATATAGAAGTTTAATGCCGTGGGGCTATCTATTGTACATGTGTGTACGTGGAACCTTGTAATGTCATGGCTCCACGCAACATCTATTGCGTGATTCATCAGGTAGCGACCTGTACCTGAGCCGATCAGCTCTTTGGTTAGGCCGAAAAATACAAGTTCACACTCACCTGACTTGCGGAAATCTAGTTCAAGTAGCGCGTGCTTTACGCCGTTTTTCATCAATGTGAAGAAAACGACTTTGGGGTCATCGATGATCTGTGATAATTCTATTTCGTTCATATTAAGGCGCGAGAACCAAAGCCAGTTCTCCCCAATGCGGCGATAAAGATCGAGATATTCATCAACGGTGATGTTTTCGATGGGATGAATTTCAACCTTATCAGGGTTTGGAACAGGGCGGGTATCCGCCCGTGCCCGCATTTCTAGATGGGTGACAATCATTGCCAGCTTGCCTTTAGGCACTTCATGAAACCCATCGTTAAGCATCAATCGACCAAGCCCTCTGCTTTGAACAGCGCCAAGATGTCTTGCGTAGGGCGTGGGCCGATGTGACTGATAACTTCAGCGGCGCAGATATTGCCCATACGCCCACAAGTCTCCAAATCACGATCCGTTGCCATGCCATATAAAAAGCCAGCAGCGAATTGATCGCCCGCACCAGTCGCATCAACAGGAACAACTGTTTTTACAGGCACATCCACACGTTCATCGCCAAGAATGATTGTCACGCCGTCACCTGAACGTGTGCATACGACCAGTGGACAAAGGGCTGCTGTTTTTTCGAGTGCTTCTTCTAGGTTGTCTGTTTCAAAGAGGGACTTGATTTCGGCTTCATTGCCCATGACGAAATCAAGTTCATCTCCAATCATGCGCAAGAAATCTGCACGATGACGGTTAACGCAGAACGGATCAGAAATCGCGATTCCTGCCTTGCCACCAGCAGCACGGGTCATACGAGAAGCTTTAAGAAACGCTTCTTTGCCAGCGTCTTTGTCGAACAGGTAGCCCTCTAGGAACATTATTGCAGCATTGCTTACGACTTCCTCAGACACATCTTTTGGACCCAGGTTGGTTGAGATGCCAAGGTAGGTGTTCATCGAACGCTCGCCGTCTGGCGTGACGAAAATCATACAGCGCGATGTTGGTAGGTCGTCGTCTATGGCTGGATCGTTCACAAAGTCAGTGCCTTCGTCGATCATGGATTTTGCATAAAAATTGCCCAAAGCGTCGTCACGGACACGTCCGATGAAGGCAGTTCTCAACCCTAATGAGCCAACACCAGAAACGGTATTCGCAACTGAACCACCTGAGGTTTGAACACTTTGATCAATTTGGCTGAATAACGCTTCGCTGCGGTCTTGGTCGACCAACTGCATGATGCCTTTGTCGATGCTCATTTCATCCAAAAAGGCTTCGGTTGATTGCGAAATAACGTCAACAACAGCGTTGCCGATACCGACAACTTGATACTTGGTCATATGTTTTTTTCCTCAAAGGGGCAAAGATCGCGAATAAGGCATGTTCCGCACAATGGTTTGCGAGCTTTGCAGTGATAGCGCCCATGAAGGATTAACCAATGATGGGCGTGAAGCTGAAAATCAGCAGGGATGTTATCTTCAACTGCGCGTTCTACCGCATCAACAGTTTTACCAATGGCAATACCGGTGCGGTTTCCGACGCGGAAAATATGTGTGTCAACCGCTTGGGCTGGTTGCTGCCACCACATGTTCAGCACGACATTGGCCGTTTTACGTCCAACACCAGGCAAAGATTGCAATGCAGCGCGTGAATTGGGAACTTCGCCGTTGAAGTTATCGACTAAGATCTGGCTTAGCTTCATCACATTTTTCGCCTTTTGGCGAAATAGACCGATTGTTTTGATGTGTTCTGTCAGGCTCTCAATCCCTAGGTCGAGCATCTTTTGTGGGGTGTCTGCAATCTGGAACAATGCGCGGGTTGCTTTGTTGACTCCCAAGTCTGTTGCTTGAGCAGACAAGGCCACCGCGACAACCAATGTGTAAACGTTGACGTGCTCCAACTCCCCTTCGGGTTCTGGAGCTATGTCCTGAAAGCGCGTGAATATTTCACGGATGGTATGATAGTCGAGCTGCTTTGCCATAACTTTCCTATGCCTGTTTGTATGGGCTGCTGCAAGCTTTGCTAAAAAACGAGTCGATTGGGCGCGGTGTACAGGTTACCTGTTAGACATGATACACAATGACGAAAAACATAGCGATTACCATTACAACGTCATGCGAAGTGCTATTGCGTTGATCGATGCGGCTGACGACAATTTGTCGCTTGAGAAAATGGCTGCACAAATGGGCATGAGCCCCGCGCATTTTCAGCGAATATTTAGTTGTTGGGTTGGTGTTTCGCCTAAACGTTATCAGCAATACCTGACACTGAATTATGCAAAAAAGCGGCTGTATAATCAATTTTCAATGGTGGATTCAGCACATGACAGTAACCGTTTGAGAAGTGACAGCTTGCATGACTTTTTTTTGAAATGGGAGGCTATGAGCCCGGGTGAATATAAAAAATGTGGTGGGGGACTAACGATCTTTTGGGGATGGTTCGATACTGCTTTTGGTCGTGCAATTGTTATGGGGACAGATCGAGGGATTTGTGGCTTGGGGTTTGCAGCTGAATTGGGCGAACAGGCAGCATTTGATGATCTTAGAGATCGTTGGCCGGACGGTTGCTTCTCAGAGGCACCAGAGCGTTTGGACAAGTGGGTTCAGAAGGCTTTTAGCACTGCAGGTGCTATAGTCGACAAGGTTCCGCTTTTATTGATCGGTACTCCTTTTCAATTAAAAGTATGGGAAGCGTTACTAAATGTACCATTAGGTCACGTGACAACTTATTCAGAGATTGCGCAGTCTGTTGGGAATCCAAAAGCGGTCCGCGGGGTGGCAACTGCGATTGGGCGCAATCCTGTAAGTTGGTTGATTCCCTGTCATCGCGCACTTCGTAAATCTGGTGCCATGGGTGGATACCATTGGGGACTGCCGATGAAGCGGGCAATGCTGGCATATGAAGCAGCACGGGCTGAAGCATAGTCAGTGACATGCCGCTGAAATTTCTTTCACTTTATTTGATCGCCGTATTCTGGCTTATACCATAGCTATTTAATGGCGTCCTGCATGAACGGGGCCGCAACTTTGAAGGCAGTACTAAATGAAATTTATGAAATCTCAGACTATCTTTGTTTTGTGCAGTACTTTGGCCTTGGGTGCATGTACGGCCCCAACATTTTTCGTGGATAAGTCAGATGACCCAAACTGGAATACAAAACAAGGTGTCCTGCTGGATGCTGCCAGTGGTGTCTTCCTTGGCGCTTTGGTCAGCAAAAATGGTAAACGCGGCGATAGTGCGCTTGCTGGTGCGCTCGTAGGCGGTGCGGCTGGTGCTGGCTATAGTCTTGACCAACAAGAAGCAGATTTGCGCCATGATTTGGGCAATGACAACGTTTCAATTATGAACGCAGGCGATCGACTAATCGTGACACTTCCGCAGGACATTTTGTTCGCAACAGACAGTTTTGCCGTGCGCAGTGATTTAACGCGTGACCTTAACGCCGTCGCCAGAAATTTGCAGGCATACCCGAATTCAACAATTCAAATTATTGGCCATACCGACAGTGATGGTGATGCCGCGTACAACCAACAACTTAGCGAACGTCGCGCCAATGCCGTTGCAGATGTAATGCTGGATGCCGGAATTCTTTATCCGCGGATGCAAACATTTGGTCTTGGCGAGAACCAACCTTTGGCAAGTAACCTGGAGCCAATGGGTAAATCAAAGAACCGTCGTGTTGAAATTGTGATTTTTCCTACTGCTTAATAGGCTGCCTATTAGAAGTTATTGAAAGGCTCCGGTCGTTCATGGTCTTTTTTGTTTCAAATTAGGTTTTTTAACGCTGACTTCGATCAAATTGTAATCAGGGTCACGAATGTAAATCGACTGAATCGGGCCAGTGGCACCTGTACGCGCGATAGGCCCTTGCACAATGGCAATACCATGAACTGAAAAATATTCGATCCAATCCTCTAGAGGTGTTGAGGTCAGGAAACACAAGTCGGCACTGCCCGCTGTTGGATAAGCAGACTTTGGGTCAAACTCCGACCCAACCTCATGCAAGTTGATTTTTTGCTGCCCAAATTTCAGTGCCCATCGTTGCGTGCCATCCGCAACAGTAAATGCCTCTGCCTGCATCCCAAGGATATTTTGATAAAACTTACAGGTTGAAGAAATGCTGGTGACGGTCAAAACGAGATGATCGATTGCATCTAAGCGCGGGGATTGTCCCATAGGTGGAATATCCTTATCTATTTGATATGAATGTTGATCCAAGCAGAACAATAAGTCAAAGCGATGATATAGACGTTGCACGGGCAAACGCGATGCAATTTTCTTTGGGATTGCCATCCCCAATTAGGGCTGGTGATCGGTTGTTGCCATTTTTTCATCAATTGTACTTTTGGGATCCTAAATCGCCAACAGCCCTGGGCCGTGATGGGCATCCAAAGGTGGGCGGACTTGTACCGGACATGGGGCTGCCGCGTCGTATGTGGGCTGGTGGGCGTCTCCAGTTTGAAGCGCCTATTTTGACGGGTGTCCCTGCGGTCCGAACGTCATGTTGTGAAAAGGCGCTGTACAAAGAGGGGCGAACGGGACCTTTGGCCTTTGTGACCTTGCGCCATGAGGTTTGGCAAAATGATGCGCAGTGCCTGACTGAGTGGCAAGATTTGGTTTATCGGGAGGATCCCGACTTATCTGCACCTCGTCCATATAGTGTGGCCGCAGATACAGATGAAGAAGAATGCATTGAAGTTAGTTTCGACACGACAATGCTGTTTCGGTATTCCGCGCTGACCTTCAATGGGCATCGTATCCATTATGATTTGGATTATGCAAAAAGTGTTGAAGGATATGATGGCCTGGTCGTACATGGGCCACTTTTGGCGCAGCATCTAATGTTGATGGCAGAGAACTCTTTGGGAGAACTAAAAGAGTTTTCCTTTCGCGCAACGTCTCCATTGATGCATTTTGAAAAAGCTACGCTGTGCCGTAAGGGCCGAAAATTTTGGGTGCGTGGTCCGGATGGTCGTCTTTGCATGACTGCAACTACTTAAGGCTGAAGAGACGTTTGAATATCAAAAAGCGTGGGAATGTTCTTGCGACCCTCCAAAACGAGATCGGCCATAACGTCTGCGATTTTAGGGGCCAACCCAAAGGCAATTTTAAAGCCACCATTTGCGATAAAATGATCAGGGCGATCTGGCAACGCTCCCAGCATGGGTGCGCGCGTGCGTGAACGTGGCCGTAAGCCAGCCCATCGTTCAATCACGGGTGCATTTTCTAAGACAGGGAGCGCAAGGCGTATGCGGTCTATTATATCTTCGAGCTGCTCATCGGTTGATTTTGGGTCTTCAAAGTACCTCTCGGACGTTGAGCCAACGCCAACAGTACCGTTTTCATGCGGGATCACATGTAGGTAATCGGCATATAGTTGTGGGGCATTAATCATATTGAACTCTAGCAGCGCAGCTTGCCCCTTTTCTCCTGCACCTACCTCGTGTTGATAGTCTTTGCTGAGGTCTACCAACCCTTGCGCGCCAGTTGCCCAAATCGTTTTCCCGACGTCGGGCGCATCAGTTACCACCTCAACGCCTTTGGACCGCAGTGCGGCAACCAGCGCGGCGCAGGCCATGCGCGGGTGCATATGAGCGCTGAGGTCGTCGTAGATCAACATGCCGGTGGGGCTGCGTGGTTCCCAAGAGTTTGCGGGATTGGAGGGTATTACGGACCACTGTGCATGCCCTTGCCAAAGTGTTTTCGCGGCCTCAGATCGCGTTTGTGAGAGTTTTAGCACATTATCAGTAGCGATCGGTTGCAGCCGTCCAGTGCGCATGTAACCCGTTCTAAGGCCGCCGTGTTCTGTCACCCCGTCCCAAAAGTCCTGAGCCATTAAAAGGCTTTCCAGCTGAAACTGTTTTTTGGGCTCCCATTTTTCGGGAACGTGAGGGGATAGGGCACCAACAATACTGCCACTGCTGCCAGAGGCAGGCCCATAGGGATCAACTAAACATACTTTGGCACCCCGTAAGGTACAGCCCCACGCGATGGATAGCCCCAAGATACCTGCACCCCGAATGGTAATGTCAGCCGTTGTCAAAGTGATAACCTTTCTTCACAGTTAGCAAAAATCAAAGTCCCGCGTGTGGGATACATATAGGGCAAGCCAATGCAGGACCAGCAAGCAGATATAGAATGGCGTGACAGCGGTGTGCCCGTTTCAAATCAGTTTGATGACCCATATTTCAGTTTAGACAATGGGTTGGAAGAAACGCGGCATGTCTTTTTGATAGGCAATGCATTGCCCGAGCGGTTTTGTGATGGTTTTCACATAGGGGAACTGGGCTTTGGAACGGGGTTGGGGTTCTTAACTGCAGTTCAGGCCTGGCTGGCGTCTGGAACCAAAGGGCATATGAATTTTACCAGTTTTGAAGCATTTCCCATGACGGATCCGGAAATGGCACGCGCGTTGTCCGCTTTCCCAGAATTGGCAAATTTGGCGGCGCCTTTGGTGCGTCATTGGGGGGGCGCCCAACCTATCGAATATGCGCCAAATATCACGCTGAACGTAATCATGGGCGATGCACGCGAAACCTTGCCCCAATGGCATGGTAAAGCGGATGCATGGTTTTTAGATGGCTTTTCACCTGCCAAGAACCCCGAGCTGTGGACGACAGAGTTGATGCAAGCCGTTGGTAATCATACTGCTACTGGTGGGACCGCTGCCACTTATACGGCGGCAGGATTCGTGCGCAGGGGATTGTCAGATGCTGGTTTTGAGGTTCAACGAATTAAAGGCTATGGGCGCAAACGGCATATGACAGTTGCGAAATTTGGAGTTCCAGCCATATGAACAACTCCAGTGCAGGCATCATGTTAATGATCGCAGCCACATTAGTTTTCTCGGTGCAAGACGGAATTTCGCGTCACTTAGCTAGCGAATATAATGTACTGATGGTGGTAATGATACGCTATTGGTTCTTTGCTCTTTTTGTCATGACAATTGCGTCCCGTGGCCCTGGTGGGCTGAGTGCAGCAGCCCGTACAGAGCAACCGTTCTTGCAGATAGGGCGTGCCGTTTTGTTGGCTGCCGAAATCTGCGTTGCGATTTTAGCGCTCACGTACCTGGGGCTGGTTGAAACACTCGCAATCTTTATTTGTTACCCATTAATGGTAGCGGCCTTTTCGGGACCGGTCTTGGGCGAACAAGTTGGGTGGCGACGCTGGGCTGCGATTGCCGTTGGGTTTGTTGGTGTTTTGATTATTCTTCAGCCAGGAATTGGCGTTTTTGATGTCGTGGCGATTTTGCCACTTATCTCTGCGATTATGTTTGCGCTTTATGCTTTGCTCACTCGATACGCTGCGCGTCTCGACAGTACGGCCACCAGCTTTTTCTGGACGGGTACAGTTGGCAGTATATTCGTAACCTGTGTTGGGATTTGGTTTTGGGAACCGATGATTCCAGCTGATTGGGTTTGGATGGCAGCATTGTGTGTGTCCGGAGCATTTGGACACTGGTTACTTATCAAGTGTTATGAGACAGCAGAAGCCAGCGCAGTACAGCCATTCGCATATTTCCACCTGGTGTTTGGTGCAATGATTGGTGTGATGGTATTTGGGGAGAGGATTGCGTTGAACGTCAGTATTGGCGCAGCGATTGTTGTCGCCGCGGGTCTATTCACCTATTGGCGCGAACGCCAGCAAAGTTGATCCTTTCAGTTCTTCTGTGAATCCGATTGGCAGTGCTGCCTTTCCCAAACGGGCGCGATAAATTGGCAGGCTTTCAGTCACCCGCATCACATAACTCCGCGTCTCACGAAACGGGATGTGTTCGATCCAATCTACAACATCTGTATGACTACGCGGGTCACCATATTGCTCTGCCCAGCGGACTGGACGGGTGGGTCCCGCATTGTAGGCAGCAGACATCATGACAACGTTCCCACCAAAGCGACCAGCCAATGTGGACAGAAACGCGGCACCAAGATCGGCATTGTATTCGGGGTCATGGGTCAGTCGTGCGGTTGAATGTTCATCTTTACGGCCAAGTTTTCCTGCTACTTCTTGCGCTGTGGTTGGCATAATTTGCATTAGTCCGCGGGCACCCACGCTGCTTCGAACTTTAGGATCAAATTCGCTTTCACGTCGTGCAATAGCCAGCACCATTTCTGCAGCCATTGGCAGGCTGCGTTTCGCAACGGGGTGCAAAGCATAGTAAGGTTCGGTCAAAGTGATCGCCCGTTGGGCTACACGTTTTCCTATCATCACAGCTAAATGGGGCTGTCTCATATCAATGGCTGCTTGGCCTAACTGTGTCGCTTGGTCACCGTCAAGACGTTCGGCAAGATGGGTCCAAAAACGTTCGGCAAGATCCAATTCACCTGATGCTTGGAGCAGGATGCCCGCTTGAAACAGGGGCTCTTGCTCAAGTGTTGATCCGCGCCAATCAGCGACAGCCCTGCTGCCGCTTAAATCGACGTCAAAGGGCAAACCCGCGCGTTCTGCGGCCAATAGTCCGTAAAACGAAGTTTGATATTGCGACGCGCTTGTGTATGCCTGATCCGCCTGAGCCGGATCATCGAGTGCATCATAGGCGCGCCCGATCCAATATCCTGCGCGGCTCTTTGAAATTAGCGTAAGGGTTGCTTCGTCAAAACGTAAGAAATGTCCCAGCGCGGTGGCCGGGTCATTCAATTTCTTCAGTGCAATGTAACCAGACAACCACTCAAGGTCGGCATAAGCCGCACCTTTCTTTAGGTAGTGACGCGAGGCCAATTGGTAGGCGAGTTTTGGGTCTCCTTCACGCATTTCATCTCGGGCAAGTGCGCGGCGAAGATTGGACCATTTATGGGGACGGCCCAAGGCATACGCGCTGGTGGATTGATCATGAAGCAACGCTTTGGCATCGGTCCAATTGCCTTTGCGGGTACGCCAAACAAACCGATCATATTGCAGGCCTGCGTCACCGCCCAAAGCTGGAGGTACTTTGTTTATCAGTCGGTTCACATTGTCATCTAAGTTTTGTAACGAAAGACGGGCAATGGCTGAAGCCCGTTGTCCATCATCGACTAGATCAAGCATACGATGGGCGTCCTCGGAATGACTGTCCCACAGCATGTTTGATAGGCGGGCCTCATGATGCGGTTTCAAAAGATCGGCATATGAAGAAAGGAATAGCGCTTGATTGGAGGCGTTCATACGCATCGTGCGCCAAGCACTGATGATATTGGCCTTAAACGGTTTTCGCAGCGAACGCATTGCACTAGCGTATGCCAATACGCCAAGTGGTGTTTGTGGGGCGTTTTGGGTAAAGAATGACAGAATTGTATTTGCCTCTGTATCTAACACGACCTTTTCAGATTGCCGGCGCAGATATGCCTCGCCTGGCCAATCCGGTCGACGTTTTAAAAAGGTCACCACATCATCGTAACTCCCGCGCCCAGCACGCAAGCGATGCCACTCCACAATATCTGCCGCAACGTCACCATCACGAGACGCCAATCTCGCTGCATTTTCCCAACTTCCAGCACGCACAGCATCCATTGCCCAACCTAATGGGCGTGGGCGTTCGGCCACAGCTGGGGCCGCAAGCGCAAATATCAGGGTCATAGTGACCGCAAAGCATGACTTCACTTGCATTTCCTATCAGTCAAAGGCTAGAGCCTTTCAACATATCGCCTAAGTTTCGATCTTCAACTCACGATCGGGGCATCGGCGGTTCACAGGCCATTTGCCGGCCATCAATGAAAAAAGGAGCGTGACTATGTTTAAAGGTTCTATGCCTGCCCTCATCACGCCGTTTCAGAACGGCGAGCTGGATCTGCATACACTCAAAAAGCTGGTTGAATGGCACATTTCAGAAGGCAGCCACGGACTTGTCCCTGTTGGCACCACTGGTGAAAGCCCAACCCTGACTCATGAAGAGCATGAGACAGTCATCGCGACAGTTGTGAAGGCCGTTGCTGGCCGCATTCCTGTGGTGGCTGGTGCTGGGTCTAACAACACGACCGAGGCGATGCGCCTTGTGCAGTTTGCAGCCGACGCCGGTGCGGATGCAGCATTGGTTGTGACGCCGTATTACAATAAGCCAACACAACGAGGTTTGATCGCGCATTTCACTGCATTGCATGACTGCGCTGACATCCCAATTATCATCTACAATATCCCGGGTCGCTCTGTTGTTGATATGACGCCTGAGACAATGGCTGAACTGGCCAAACTTCCACGTATAGTGGGTGTTAAGGACGCAACTGGCGATCTGGCACGGGTCTGTGATCAGCGTCTTGTATGCGGTTCTGACTTTATTCAATTGTCTGGTGAAGACGCCACCGCACATGGCTTTAACGCCCAAGGCGGCACCGGCTGTATTTCGGTCACAGCGAACGTGGCCCCGGGGCTGTTGTCAAAGATGCAAACAGCATGTTTGGAGGGCGATTTTGCGACGGCGCTTGAAATTCAAGATAAGCTAATGCCATTGCACAAAGCCATCTTTACAGAACCCGGATTGGTCGGTGCGAAATATGCAATGTCGCGTCTAGGTCTTTGCGGCGACGAGGTGCGTTTGCCTCTCACAGAGCTGACAGACGAGACAAAAGTGCTGCTGGATTCTGGTCTAAAACACGCGGGTTTGCTTTAAGGCAACATTTTACAAGACAAGGGGCGGGATCTATAACCCGCCTTTTTTGTTAGTTTCCAACATCGGTATCGTGTCGGTATAACCTTGGTATTTGGTCGGTGGACGGGTTGGTTGGGGTTAACACACGCGCACCGGCAATTGGTTTGTGGACAAAGCCTCTGCACCGCGATCATAGACCAACCAGATTCGTGATTTGCAAAAAGCTGGTTTAAGGCGGCATGGTTCCGCGGTTTTTATCATGGCGCAGAAACCCTAGCTTCCACGACGTATCTCATGGTGTATGGCGAAACTGTGCAGCACCCGTCAGGCACCGCACAGATCTTTTAGCGTTTGCCGTAGTAAAGGCCGACAACGTGTTCTGCTTCTGCAAAGAACAACCAGCGCGAGGCAAAGACACCAGCGATATGGCTGGCAACAGCGATCAATGCGATCCAGTGACCAATCGGCAGAAGCAGTAAGATGGTCGGAACAACTATCCCGAGGGCCAAACCGATGATGCGCAGCTTTTGGCTGTGCTTGCGTCCTATCACGTGGATGAATTCGCGCATCAGATAGTTGGTACCTGTGTGCGGTGGTTCAAAGGCACGCACGCTGCCGATGTTTCCAAGGCCGGTTGCAGTGGCCATTGTGGTGCCTGAGTTTTCAAAGGCTTTGTCACCCACGACCCAAGTGAATACTTGGACCACTCCTGCGATGGCCAAAAGGACGATTGCCATAAGAATGTTACCCTTGAGCAATGCACCGCCAGCTAAGGCGTATGACATGAACATAGCAGGCGTCAGGTTCATGTTCCAACGTGGGATGGTTTTCATCTGGGTGTAGATCATTGAGGTGGTGAACACGGTCGCCAAGGCACCAACTGCGCCGAGCCATCCTAGAGGTTGCCAAGCCACGCCAAAGAAGACGAGGCCCAGGCCGTAGAAGCCCATAGCGACCAGCGTGGTGACCGCTGCGATACCTTCGCGGCTGAGCCAGCTGGAGCGCCATTGGCTGAACGCCTTAAGGAACCGTTCTGGATGCCCAAGGTGGAAGGTTGAGGACAGCAAGCCACCTACAGCCATGACATAGGCGATAAGCCAGAAGACAAAGGCAACCCATCCTGCTGGTGGTGTAGGGTCGATGCCAAGCCAAAATAGAAGGCCAAAGCCTAAGCCGGAGAATGTTGTGAAGATGATGACGGATGGTGCGGGATGCATCAGAGTTTCTCCAGTGTTCTGTCGAGCCAGCCAAGGAAACCTGTGGCCTCTTGTGCTACTGGTTCAAGGAATGGCGCTAGAACGTCGAATTCTGGCAACTCATCTTTTGGACGTGGGGGCAGGTATTTGTTTACAGGCCTGGTGCCTTGTTCTGGCATCAGGTCCATACCACCGCGTTCTGCGACCAATTTGGAAACGTCAGAATTTTCGTCTCCCAGATCACCGAAGTGACGTGCGCCTGATGGGCAGGTGCGTACACAGGATGGAATGCGGTCAACTTCTTCGAGGTTCTCGTTGTAGATGCGGTCGACGCAGAGGGTGCATTTCTTCATCACGCCTTCGGCTTGATCAAGTTCACGTGCGCCGTAGGGGCAAGCCCATGCGCACAGCCCGCAGCCGATGCAGTCTTGTTCATTGACGAGAACGATTCCGTCTTCTTCGCGTTTGTAGCTGGCACCGGTTGGGCACACGGTGACGCATGGTGCGTCTTCGCAGTGCAGGCAGGATTTGGGGAAGTGGATCAGCTGTGCAGCGGCTTCGCCGCCCGTTGGCTGGACTTCAAAGCTGTGGACACGGTTAAGGAAAGTGCCCGAGTTGTCCGCGCCGTATGCGTTCTGGTCTGACAGTGGAGCGCCGTAATTTTCGGTATTCCAACCTTTGCACGAGATCACGCAGGCGTGGCAGCCGACGCATGTGTCGAGGTCAATGACGAGGCCCAATTTCTTTTGGGTGAGGTTTGGTAGCGTGGTCATTTATTGGCGCTCCGCTTGTTTTTTGGTGTAGGCTAGGGCACTGTCCCCGACCCCGAAGTTTAATTGGTAAAATGAAGGGTTGGTCATTTGCCCACCTTCCAAGCAAGGTCTTTTGGACCTTTGCCAACTGGAGATTTGATCGCGGGCAAGACCGGTTGGGATTCTGAGGGTGGGTCCGCTTTTTCGATTTTGACCTTAAGGTCAAACCACGCTGCCTGTCCGGTGATTGGGTCTGAGTTGGCCCAGCGAAGTCCATCGCCTTTTGGTGGTAGTAATTCGTGGATCAGGTGGTTGAGCAAGAACCCTTTGGTCACTTCTGGTGCGTCCTCTTCCAAGGCCCATGCGCCTTTGCGTTTGCCAATGGCGTTCCACGTCCAGATTGTGTTTTCGTTCAATGCGGCCATTTCAAGGACAGGTACTGTGATCTCTCCGTGGGGCGATGTTACTTTGGCCCAGTCACCATTTTTCAAGCCGTTGGTTTGCATCAACTTGGTTGGTACATACAGCGGATTGTGCCCGTGCAGTTGGCGTAGCCAAGCGTTTTGGCTGCCCCAAGAGTGGTACATCGCCATTGGGCGCTGTGTGAGCGCTGTGATGGGGTATTCTTTGACTTTATTTTCTACTTCGTTGGAATACCAAATTGGTAATGGGTCCATTTTCTCTTTGATCCGTTCGCGCAGGTGATCTGGGGGTTGGCGATCCCCGTGCCCTTCGGCAGCAAGTTGGAATTTGCGCATCGGTTCGACGTAAAGATTGAACAGGTAGGGTTGTGGTGAATCAAGCAGCCCCATGCTCACCGCCCAGTCCTGGTAGGCAGCGTTCCATGGTTTGTAATAGTTCGCGCCTGCCTCGATGTGTTCTACAAAGAACCCACCGTTCTCGATGTATTGATCAAGTTGCTTGGGATTCACGTCACCCCGTCCTGCTTTGTCACCGGTTTCCCCGCGGAAACCAGCTAGAGGGCCGATGCCCGGCTTTCGGATGTGGTTAACGATGTAGTCAGCATAGTCTGCATATTTCTGGCTGCCATCTTCATTCACGAAACCTGGTAGATTCAGTTTTGCACCCAGTTCGCAGAGTACAGATTGGAATCCGCGCACATCACGATCAGGTTCGATCACTGGCCAGCGGATAGCATCGGCAGCTGCGTCTGCTTCGCAAATTGGGCGGTCAAGCATGGAGATACAATCGTGCCGCTCAAGATATGTGGCATCAGGAAAGATAAGATCGGCGTAGGCCACCATTTCGGAAGAATAGGCATCAGAATAGATTATACGTGGGATTACATATTCGCCTGTTTCATCGTTCTGATCCGTTAACATCTCGATAACGCCGCGCGTGTTCATGGAGGAGTTCCACGACATGTTCGCCATGTACATAAACAAAGTGTCGATTTCGTAGGGATCGCCTGCGTGGGCGTTGGAAATTACCATGTGCATCAGCCCGTGGCTGGACATTGGGTTTTCCCATGTGAAAGCTTTGTCGATGCGTGCCGCAGAACCGTCTGTCTTCAACGCAAGATCGTCTGGGCCGTGCACGAAACCAAGGTGTGGGCCATCAAGTGGTTTGCCAGGTGTGACGCCGACGTGTGGCTTCGGATGCGCGGTTGCGGGTTTAGGATAAGGCGGTTTAAAGCGGAAGCCACCTGGCACTTCGACGGTGCCAAGCAAGATTTGCAAAACGTGCAAAGCACGGCAAGTTTGGAAGCCGTTGGCGTGTGCAGAAATTCCGCGCATAGCGTGAAAAGACACGGGGCGCCCCGTCATTGTTTTGTGATGTTCGCCGCGGAAATCGGTCCATTCTTGATCAAGCTCAAAGCTTTCTTCAAAAGCGACGCGGGCCAGTTCAGCCGCGATTGCACGAATTCGTTCAGCTGGGATGCCACAACGTTCGGCTACAGCTTCTGGTGCGTATTCATTATCGAGATAGCGTTCAGCCATCATGTGGAACACAGGACGGTGCGTGATGCCGGCAATGCGGTGCGTTGCAGATAGATCTGGCTTGACGCCTGGTTGATCAAAGGGAGTGAGCTTGCCAGTTACGCGGTCTATAACCAGTTCTTTGCCATCTTCGTCGCGCATTAATAGGCCAAACTCTGGAGATTTTTCGTCTGAGTTTACCAGCACAGGTGCGTTGGTGTATTGGGATAGGTAGTTCAGGTCGATCTTGCCGGCCTTCATCAGGCAATGGATCAATGCGAGGATGAACAAGCCATCAGTGCCGGGTGTGATGCCGACCCAATCGTCTGCCACAGCGTTATAGCCCGTGCGGATTGGGTTTACGCCGATGACGCGCGCACCGCGCTCTTTAATTTTACCAATTCCCATTTTGATCGGGTTTGAGTCGTGGTCTTCGGCTACACCGAACAGCATGAACAGTTTGGTATGATCCCAATCGGGTTGCCCGAATTCCCAGAATGCGCCGCCCATGGTGTAGATGCCAGCTGCGGCCATGTTAACTGAACAAAAACCACCATGAGCTGCGTAGTTTGGCGTGCCAAAGTGCTGTGCCCAGAAAGAGGTGAATGATTGGGATTGATCACGTCCTGTGAAGAAAGCCAACTTTTCAGGGTTGTCTTTGCGGATTGGCTCAAGCCAATCAGTTGCTATTTGGAGCGCTTCATCCCAGCTGATTTCTTCGAATTCACCAGAGCCACGGGGGCCGACGCGTTTCATTGGAGCGTTTAAGCGTGAAGGTGCGTTCACTTGCATGATGCCAGCAGACCCTTTCGCGCAAAGGACACCCTTGTTCACTGGATGGTCTCGGTTGCCTTCGATATAGGCAACTTTGCCTTCCTTCATGTGGACGTTGATCCCACAGCGGCAGGCGCACATGTAGCAGGTCGTTTTGCGGATCTCATCGGAGACTTTGGGCGAGAGATCAATCTTTGGCTGGTTCATGTTCGGCTCCTGTCGGTGCGTTTTCTTATTTGGCTGCGACTTGCAAAGCTGTGACTGCAATCATGTGCAAGATATCGGTTGCGTTACAGCCACGGGAAAGGTCATTTGCGGGTTTGGCGAGACCTTGAAGGACTGGTCCGATAGCTGTTGCGCCACCAATGCGTTGGGTAATTTTGTAGCCAATGTTTCCCGCATCAAGGTTTGGAAATATCATAACATTGGCGTGCCCTGCGACAGATGAGCCGGTGGCCTTGCTTTCGCCTACGGAGGGGATAAACGCGGCGTCAAATTGCAGTTCGCCATCCACGTTAAGGTCTGGTGATTGTTCTTTTACCAGTGCGGCAGCTTTGGTCACTTTATCCACGTTAGGGTGGCGTGCACTGCCTTTAGTCGAGAAAGATAGCATTGCGACCTTCGGTGCCTCATTCATTAATGCAACGCAGGAGGCTGCGGATTGTTGTGCAATTGTAGCAAGTTCTTCTGCGGATGGATCAATGATTAATCCGCAGTCGGAATAGATCATGCCACGACGTCCAGATGAATGTCCCTCTGGTAGGACCATTAAGAAGAAGGATGATACAATTGGGGCCATTTTGGCCTTGCCAATGACCTGGAGTGCCGAGCGCACGGTGTCCGATGTTGTTGCAACTGCGCCGCCAACAGTTCCGTCAGCGTGATTATTTCGCACCAATGTGGCCGCAAATACAAGCGGATCTAAGGCTTGCTTTTCAGCAGCTTCCAATGAAACGCCTTTGTGCTGGCGTAACTCAAAATAGGTTTGGGCCACTTCTGCAGTAAAAGGGGATGTAGCAGGATCTTCGATACGGATGGCATCGCCTGGTGCACTTCCTGCATCTGACAATTGTTTGGTTATCTCTTCGGCTGGTCCAACAAGAATGATCGTCGCAATTCCCGCTGCTACAGCAGAAATGGCGGCAGCCACGATCCTGGGATCGTGGCCTTCGCTAAGTACGATACGAGCAGGAGATGCCGCCGCGCGTGTTTGCAAATCATTCAAAACACTCATTGCGCTCTCCTAGCCAGATTTTTAGAAACAGCGGTCACTTAGACCTTTTGCTGCTGCATGTCGCTTTTGTCGATCCCAGCAACTTCAACTGGAACTTTCATTGCATCACGACGGAACGGGTCACCCAACTCTTGGTTGATCATCGCTTCGATCAATGTGGTGATACCGTTTTCCATTTGGTCTTTAATCGCTTGGGCAAGGGCCGCTGTCAGCTCGTCCTGCGTCCGGGCTATAACGCCTTTGAGGCCACATGCGTTTGCGATACCAGCGTATGAAACCCCTTCGTCCAGCTCAGTCCCGACGAAGTTGTCATCAAACCAAAGAGTAGAGTTACGCTTTTCAGCACCCCACTGGTAGTTACGGAACACGATTTGTGTGATTGCAGGCCAGTCGCCGCGGCCAATCGCTGTCAATTCGTTGACAGAGATACCAAAGGCGCCGTCACCGGCGAACCCAACAACTGGCACATCTGGGCGACCAATTTTTGCTCCCACGATGGACGGAAGGCCGTAACCACAAGGACCGAACAAGCCGGGTGCCAAATATTTGCGCGCTTCATTGAAGGATGGGTAGGCGTTGCCGATTGCACAGTTGTTGCCGATATCAGACGAGATGATCGCTTCAACTGGTAATGCTGCTTGAATTGCGCGCCAGGCCATGCGTGGTGCCATCCAGTCAGGTTTTGCTGCACGTGCGCGTACGTTCCAGTCAGTGCCTGGATCGTCCTGTTCTTCTGTCATGGATGTCAGCTCTTGAGCCCATGAAGATTTAGTTTGAGCGACCAAATTTTTGCGATCTGCGCGGCCTGAGTCACCAGCATCGTCGGCAAGCTTAGAGGAGATGGCCGTTGCAACTTTCGCTGCATCACCAACGATACCCACAGTTACCTTCTTCGTTAGGCCAATACGATCTGGGTTGAGGTCAACCTGAATGATTTTTGCGTCTGTTGGCCAGTAATCAATGCCGTAGCCTGGTAACGTTGAGAATGGGTTCAAACGTGTGCCCAAGCACAGAACAACGTCAGCTTTTGAAATCAATTCCATACCAGCTTTGGAGCCGTTGTAGCCCAAAGGACCCGCATAAAGTGGATGGTTGCCCGGAAACGCATCGTTGTGCTGGTAGCCAACGCAAACTGGTGCGTCGAGTGCCTCAGCTAAAATTCGAGAAGCTTCGATGCCGCCCTTTGATAAGATCGCACCCGCACCGTTCAAGATAACAGGGAACTTAGCGGCTGAGAGAAGATCTGCGGCATCTTGGACAGCAGTTTCACCACCTTGTGGCAACTCGAAGTCAACAATAACTGGAAGTTCGATATCGATTACTTGTGTCCAGAAGTCGCGCGGTACGTTGATCTGTGCCGGTGCGGATGCGCGCTTTGCCTGCATTATAACTCGGTTAAGAGTTTCTGCGATGCGCGATGGATCGCGAACTTCTTCTTGATATGCAACACAGTCAGCGAATAGGTTCATTTGCTCCATTTCTTGGAAACCACCCTGGCCGATTGTTTTGTTTGCGGCCTGCGGTGTGACCAAAAGAACAGGAGTGTGGTTCCAGTACGCTGTTTTTACAGCAGTTACGAAGTTGGTAATGCCTGGACCGTTTTGCGCGATCATCATGGACATCTTGCCTGTGGCGCGTGTGAACCCGTCAGCCATCATGCCGCCAGATGTCTCGTGGGCGCAGTCCCAGAAAGTGATGCCTGCGTCGGGGAAGATGTCAGAGATTGGCATCATGGCGGAGCCGATGATTCCGAATGCGTTGTCGATGCCGTGCATCTGCAGCGTTTTTACAAAAGCTTCTTCTGTGGTCATTTTCATGGGAGAGACTCCGAGTGCGGTGAGTTTACAGGTGATTCAGTCTTTTGCCGGAGAATAGAGTTTTGCTTGCGACTCAGATAGGGCCACATCGCGTTGCCGCGTAGGTCCAGATGTCTACGCGTTACGAATGGCATTTGCGATCAGTTCGATACCTTTGGCGATGCGGTTTGAAGGGATCGAAGAATAAGCAAGGCGATAGAAGTATTTAGGGCGGCTTTCACCGCCAAAGAATGACTCGCCCGGATCGATCAAAACCCCCTGGGATTGCAGAGTTTTTGCGAGTTCTGAAGTGTCTATGCGCTCTGGTGCGCGCATCCAATAAGATGATCCTCCATAGGCACCTTGTCCTGCGATCTGCAAGCCATTGAGCTCAATGGCTTGCTGCATCACCTCACGTCGTTCGTGGAACGCTGTTCCCATACGTCGAACTAAGGCATCGTAGTGGCCTAGTGATAAGAAATATGCTGCGGTGCGTTGGATGTGACCGGGGGGATGGCGTAGGACTGACGCACGTAAGGCTCGAGCTTCTTTAATGAAGGCTTCAGAGCCAACAAGGTAACCTAATCGCAGGCCGGGAAATAATGATTTTGAGAAGCTGCCCACATAGATCACGCGCCCATCTGCATCTAGAGATTTAAGAGCAGGTGAAGGTGGTTTTAGGAAAGACATTTCAAATTCATAATCGTCCTCAACGATCAATGCATCCATCTCGCGCGCGCGCTCTAGCAAAGCGCGGCGACGGTTCATCGGCATGGTGCCGTTTGTGGGGCATTGGTGGCTAGGAGTTGTGAAAATAACGTTTGCATCTAGGGGGATAGCGTCTGGTGGTAGGCCGTCTTGGTCCACACGCACAGGTGCCATATTGCAGCGCGATTGGGTCAAAATATCGCGTAATGCGTGATAGCTTGGATCTTCAAACGCTGCTGTGCGTCGCTGTGTCAAAAGTACTTGTGTGGTCAGCCATAAGGCGTTCTGTGCACCCAGTGTAATTAAGATCTGTTCTGGGCGAGCAGAGATGCCACGGCGGGGTAGGGTGTGGCGGGCAATAAACTCTATCAGTTGTGGGTCGTCTTGGTCGTAATAGTCTGTGGTGAGCGGCGTAAAATCGCGCTGGCCAAGGGCTTTTAGGGCGCACAAGCGCCAGTTGGCGTGGTCGAACAAGGTTGGATCCGCTTGACCGTAGGTGAAGGGGTGTTTGTATTTGGCCCATTCTTGGGGTTTTCGCGGCGTTTGGCCGCCGGAAAAGCGTTGCCCAATAGCACGGGTCCAATCGACGGTATCTTCAATCGGTTCGACCGAT
>Ga0206677_10000438_pt1 | contig 39053 bp, 20 predicted proteins | sample M130m12015metaG_FD_155475 | JGI IMG/M metagenome (GOLD analysis project Ga0206677, IMG submission 155475) | Ammonia-oxidizing marine archaeal communities from Monterey Bay, California, United States - M1 30m 12015 | ecosystem: Environmental > Aquatic > Marine > Intertidal zone | place: USA...
TGCCATCACCATTGCCTGCTCTATCCTTTTTGGACTTCTCGCCCCCTTTCTTGGAATCGATGGTCCAGACGAATCCATGGTGACCATGGCAAACACAACCCAATTCCCAATCCTCTTGTTTCTCGGAGTCGCTATTGGAGCCCCACTTGTTGAAGAATTTATGTTTCGCGGGGCACTCTGGCGGGGCTGGCGGGCCTCTAAACTCGGCCTGCGGGGAACCCTTGTCCTGACTTCCTTCTTCTGGGCTATTCTTCACCTTCAATATCCCCCCGTCATCATTGCCTACATTTTTTGCCTTGGTCTAATCCTCGGGCTTGCCCGTGAAAAAACAGGAAACCTCTGGGTCCCCGTCTGGATGCACGCCGTTAACAACGGGATCGCCACCTTCGAAATGCTCCGCCTCTAAACAAGATGACTTTTAACCGATCGCCCCAGCGCTTTCTCTCAAAATCCTAATATTGAAAGTTCACCCTTCAATCTTGTTCGCGAACTCAAAATCCAGAGCCGTCAATCCCCCCGCCGAATGTGTCGAAATCGAAACCGTGACCTTCCGCCATTGGATCAACAAATCAGGGTGATGGTTCATCTCCTCCGCGATCTTCCCACATCGTCCCGCAAACTCAATTCCCTCCAAATAGTCTCCGAACCTAAAAACTTTGATCAACTGGCCCTCCACAATCGCCCAAGACTCTAGTCCCTCTAAGCTCTGCGCCACCTCTTCAGAAGTTAGTATTTTACCCATGAGCAAAGTCATGACAAAAATACCAGCTATCTACTAGAAAACGTGGATTAAATTTCCCCGCCCTCCGCTCTTCAATTCGTATCTTATTCTTAACAGAGCCAAAACCTCCACCATGCCTTACCTTCTAATCCTCGTTTTTATTCTTGGAATCCTCGCTAGCAAGGCACAATCCGCTAGCGAATATACCTTCAACGATGGCACTGGTCTGAAGACTTGGACAGTTGAAGATTCGACACTAGGGCATTATTTTCGCACCAAAGACCACGAAATCGTTCTCCATCCTAAGGGCGAACTTCCAACCGTCAAAAATCGACGGATCCTTACTCCCCGCATCCACCTTGAAATCGATGGCACGATCTCACCCGAAGCGATTGCCAAAGCCCTCGGGGCATCTTCATTTAAAGTCCCAACCTACTCGAAAAAAGATCTCATCTTAACCTACCCACTCGCAAGTAATCCACTCGTCCAACTCCCTCTTGCCCAGTCACTTCCCGGTATCAGATCCGCTAGGCCTCTCCTTGCTAAACATCGCTTTCCCAAGCTCATTCCAAACGATCCCCGCTTTGCTTGGAACAACACAAACAGGTCCTATCAATGGCACCTCAACAACACCGGCCAAAACGGAAGCGTCGCCGGAATTGACGCCAACCTAAGTAAGGTTTGGGATGAATTTCTCGGGACCGGCATTACCGTTTCGGTCGTCGACGATGGGATCCAAGTCAGCCACGAAGACCTCGCGCCAAACATCAATTCCGAGATCGATCACGATTGGAATGACAACTCTCCAAATGACCCAACTCCGCCATTAGAGCTGCAGGGAGATGGAACTTTTTATAGCCACGGAACAAGCGTTGCCGGCGTCATCGCCGCCAAAGGAAATAACAGCATCGGCGTCACCGGAGTCGCACCCGAAGCCAACCTCGTCGGACTAAAAATTCTCGCCGACGAAGTCTCTCCCGACGAGGAGGCCGAAGCACTCTCATGGCGGACGGACGTGATCGATATCAGCAACAACAGCTGGGGTGAACCAGACGACGGTGAGACCAGCTTTAAAGCCGATCCACTTGTGGTCTCCGCCTTGCAACACAGCGCTCGAAATGGACGCAACGGTAAGGGCACAATCTTCGTCTGGAGCGCCGGAAATGGACGGGACGTTTTTGATTACGCCAACTTTGACGGCTACGTCAATCAACCCGAAACGATTGGCGTTGGCGCCATCAATTTTACAGGCAAGCAGTCTTATTACTCCGAGTCCGGAGCGAATGTCGTGATCTCAGCTCCGTCTGATGACTACGACGGTGACCCCGCGATCACCACCACCACCATCTCCACCGATGGGAATTACACCAATCTTTTCGGTGGCACTTCCTCGGCTGCTCCGCTTATTTCAGGAGTCATCGCCCTGATTCTCGAAGCAAATCCAACCCTTGGTTGGCGCGACGTCCAAGAGGTTCTCATTCGATCCGCTCGCAAGATTGATTCCTCGAGTTCCGGTTGGTCTAATAACGGAGCTGGCTTTCACTTCCACCACGGATACGGAGCAGGAATGATCGATGCGGCGGCTGCCATTACGATCGCCAAAGACTGGACCAATCTGACCAACCGAAAACAACAAGACTTTAACTCACCTTCCATCAATCTTGCCATCCCCGATGATAATCAAAACGGAGTCACCCACTCCTTTGAGGTCACCGGCGAAGAACTTAGGGTGGAACACGTAATTCTTACCATCGACATCAATCACAGCTATCGGGGAGACCTGAAAATCATACTCACCTCACCCGACGGCACCCAAAGCATCCTCGCTACAACTAGCGATAGCTCCGAAAAAGGTTATGATAAATATCCCCTCCTCTCTGTACGCCACTGGGGTGAGAGCTCCATTGGTACTTGGACTCTGCAAGTCATCGATAACTTTGCCTCTGATACCGGCACCCTTCGCAGCGCTAACCTTACCCTTCACGGAACCCAATCCAGAGGATACCGAAGCTGGGTTGAAGAAAATTTCACTCAAGCGGAATCGAGGAACGACGCCATCTCTGGTGAACTTGCCGACCCTGATCTTGACGGCCGCAACAACCTTCTTGAATACGCCTTCGCCGGCGACCCCAAAAAACCTGAAGCCACTCTCCTAGGAGAACCAAAGATCATAAAATCCGATGGTCAAAGTAAAGTTCGCTTCACACGAGACTTAGCAAAATCGGACATTCAATACTCCCTCACCAGATCCTCAAATCTCGCTGGGAGCTGGCTCAACATCCCAACCACTACGGCCTTCACTAGCGGAACCCTCGAGATTCGCGAACTCATTCTCGATTCGTCGCAAAAACAATTTTTTAGAATCAAGATTTCAAAGTGACGTTCCCTGATTGCTTTCATAGGCTTTCATCTTATGAGAATCTTCCTCGTTCTTCTCGCGTTACTTGGCAGCACTTTTGCTAAGAAAAACATCCTCCTCATCTGTATCGATGACCTACGCCCCGAGCTCAAAAGCTTCGGAGCCGACTACATCCACTCACCAAACATCGACGCCTTAGCTAACCGCGGCCGAGCCTTCACCCGACACTACGTGCAAGCCCCGACTTGCGGAGCCTCGCGCTACGCGCTTCTTACAGGCACCTATGGCCCCGGAGGCAACGGAGCACTCTTCGCTCGCGCTAACAAAATCAAAAACCCATCTCTTCCGGCCTATTTTCGTGAGAACGGCTACACCACCGTTTCAGTTGGCAAAGTCAGCCACCACCCAGGTGGACGCGGCGGCAAAGACTGGGACGACGACTCCAAACCCGAAATGCCCCAATCTTGGGATCGCCACCTTCTCCCCTCCGGTAAATGGCAACACCCGCGCGGCTGGATGCACGGCCTCGCTAACGGCGAGATCCGTAAAAACGCCAAAGACATGGACCTCTTCCAGTCCATCGCAGGTCCTGATGAAATCTACCCCGATGGCCCTGCCATCCATGAGACCCTCAACCAACTCGACCTACTTTCAAAAGCCGATAAACCATTCTTTCTTGCCACCGGTATCCTCCGCCCCCACCTCCCCTTTGGCGCACCCGCCAAATATATGGAGCACTACAAAGAGGCCAAGCTCCCTCCTATCCCCCATCCCAAGAAGCCCGGAGGCCAAACAACCTGGCACGGCTCTGGCGAATTCATGAAATACAACCGCTGGGGAAAAAATCCTAACACAGATCCCGCCTTTGCTCTCGCAGTCCGTAAACACTATGCTGCCTGTGTAAGCTACGCAGATGCCCAAGTTGGTAAAATTATCAACCGCCTCAACGAACTCGGCCTCCGCAAAGATACCCTTATTATCATCTGGGGTGACCATGGCTGGCACCTCGGCGAGCACGCCATTTGGGGGAAGCACTCCCTCTTTGAGGAATCCCTGCGCTCACCCCTGATCATCGTAGACCCCGTCATTCAAAAACCCGGTGAGATCACAAATTCAATCGTAGAAACTATCGATCTCTTCCCGACCCTCTGCGACCTCGTCGATCTTAAAAAACCCGAATTCCTAGACGGTTCCAGTCTCCTCCCTCTCCTCAAGGATCCAAAAGCTGCCTCCGATAACACTGCCATCTCCTACAATGGCAAAGCCAATACGATCCGGACCGCAACCCACCGACTCATTAAACACAGCAAAGGACACCTCGAACTCTACGACCACACGTCACCAGCCGGAGAGACTAAAAACATCGCTAAAGAAAGCCCAGACCTAGCGACCAAACTTGCGGAAAAACTCTCCCAGTAGCCAAAACCCAAATCTCGCCTTCACTCAGTACGCCTAACAGCGACTTTCAAGGTATTAAAAATCTAAGTAGATCTCAGTGCGCCTATTTGCTCGGCGACCGGAGGGATTATCCTCGCCGTCGGCAGTAGAATTCGGTCGACGAGGCTTTGCCTCACCCTCAGCTAAGGCCACAATCTGCTTTCGGGGAACTCCAAGGCTAAGTAGATATTTTTCGACTGCCCCCGCACGGCGCTCTGAGAGCTTATTGTTATATTGATCAGTTCCCAATGAATCGGTGTGACCAGAGAGCGTAAGCTCTTTGTCAGGATCAGTTTTCAAAAGCCCAGCTACGATATCAAGCTGACGCTCAGTTCTTGGCGTAAGCACATCTTCATCAAATCCGAAATAGAGAATCAAAGTATCACCACCAGTCGGATTTTTGATAAGTGGAGTGTAATGCACATCACCACCAGCCACACGATCCGCGTAATCAGCGAGGAGTGAATCGAGGTTTACCTCGGTCACCTGCCATGGTTGGTCGATCGTCTTCCGCTGCACATTGAGACCAAAATCAGCGGCTTTTTCACCAGTCTCATCTTCAACATGCGCAATAAAACCGGCAGTGAGTTCGCGATTAAACATAGCCCGCAGCGGCTTCTGAGTCCGAAGTCGATATTTTGCCTCTTCAAAAATAATACAAAGTCCTGCAATCTTAGCATCTGAGACAGATTCAGGGTCTACAAGCGATTTGGCATCATCAAAATTCTGCTCCAACACCGCCCGAAGAAAAGCATCTGTAATCCCCAGCGAATCGACAAAAATAGCCCTCCCGGTCGCTTCTTGGTCAAAAAGCTTCATTTTTTCGACTCCCCAACCCCCGGTGCTTCCCCGGAGCAAGTCAAAGTAAATCCGAGCCCCTTTTTCACCCTCAAAATTTAACGCCCAGCGAGACTTACGATTTGCTTCTAGTTCTCCAATTTCCATAACCGGATCCATCGAACTGAGACGAAAATCTCCGATTGCCGCTAATTTACGCAGTCCCTCAAGCTGAGATTCATCAAGAGCCTTACGTCCAATGAGCATACTAGCTCTTACTAAATCAGATTCCTCGAGAGATTTTCCGATTTTCTCAAGAAGAACCTCGGGTTTAAGCTCGGCTGCGCCCATTCCAGCATCAACCAGAATTTGCTCTGGCGTCGATGGGGCCACCGTATCAACAGGCTCGGGCTCGGGCTCGGGTTCTGTATCGAAGGGGTCAAATGGTTTCGGCTCCACTTTCTTGACAACCGTTTCAATCTCCGGATTTTGAGGCGAAGCAGGCTTAATGGCAGCTGGCTCCTCCGAATCATTCGACTGGAAAAGATAAGATCCAATTCCTATGAGTGCGGCAGCCAAAAAAGCCAAAAAGACAAACAAACCAAAATTTGAACGAGGTTCATAGGAGTCGTAGGTGCTCATTGCAAAATTGGGTGGTTAATCAGTCGGCTCTTTAATTCTTGGAATCCTAGGAAAGGTAACGTTACGCCATGGCTGGTTATTACGACGAATTCTTAGGGTAGTCTCGGTCACAGCAGCTCCCGACACCAGATTGAAATAAAACTGCTGACTATCACTAATTCGCTGACCATTAAATTCGAGGATATAGTCGTTTGCTCGAACCCCCTTTTGATCTGCAAGGCTGCCAGGAGCAACCTGTTGGACCAAAACACCCCCCTGATGTTGATAAGCCGAGGGAAGGTCCCTGACCGCAATTCCCATAGCATTTAAAATTGCCCGATCCGACGCCAGACGTGCATTCTCGGCTATCTGTTGACCTTGCTCGAATGGATTAGCCTCCCCGACGATTGCATTCAAATTGATCACCTTATCCTTTCTCCAAACACTGATCTCAGTGTCGGCGCCCACTTTCGAACGTCGGATTCGATTGAGTAATCCACGGGCGTTGGTCACCCCCTCTCCTTGAAAAGCTAGAATGATGTCATAAGGCTCCAAACCAGCTTTTGAAGCTGGAGAATTAGGGGTTACGCCGGACACGAAGACCCCTTGCCCAGAGTAGTTTAGATCGCTCGCAACGTGTTGTTTTAAATCGCGAGTCGCCAAACCAAGATAGCCATGAATCGGGCGACCTTTATCGAGAATATACTCCAGAGTCCGCATAACATCATTAGCAGGGATGGAAAACCCGATCCCCTGAAAACCAGGATTTTCCTGATCCTCTGTGTAAATCGAGACATTAATCGCGATAACCTCACCGAGATGATTGAGCAGCGGCCCCCCGGAATTACCAGGATTGATGGCCGCATCTGTTTGAAAAAGATCGCGCTGATTATCCGATAGGGACCGATCCCTCGCCGAGATACGCCCGACTGTTACAGATTCCCCCAGCCCGAAGGGGTTTCCCACCGCAATGGCAAGCTGGCCAACGCGGACAGCATCGGAATTACCAAATTTCAAAGCATAGAATTTTTCATCAGGGTCGCCGCTCTTGATTCGTAGCACCGCGATATCTAGGAGCTTGTCCGAATTGATCAAGGTGGCTGGGAGTGACCTTCCGTCGTGCAGGGTCACCCTGATTTTTCGGTGGCCCTCAATAACGTGGTGATTCGTAATCACATGCCCCTCTTCCGATACGATTACACCGGACCCGAGACCCGGCGTGACGCGGTCGCGCTCGTAAACCCGCCCACGATAGCGATCGATGACACGCTCACGCTTCAGAATTTCGGTATCGATACTCACCACCGCAGGTGTTACTCGGTCGACAAGTTCCACCATCTCGTCATTAGCCCGGATTAGCCCCGGCACAAGGCTAGGATCAATGGCGGCCTTCGACTGTAAGGTCGCATATTCAGGAGCAAACTGCTGATCGGACTCCTTGCTACCGAACCCAAAAATGGGCTGCCCATCGCGCCAAGCGCGGAAAACGTGAACCGAAACAAACGCGGCCACAAAAACGAGGCTGAGAACAAGAAGTCTTTTGATAGCGTCACTCATTATTATCGGAACCCATTTAATCTAACGGTAGTTGATGGATTGTCATGCTTCATCGCAAAGCAAAAAAGATTTAACCTTATAAGAAGCGATGGTGATCGGCTGAATTTTCTTCAATTTATCTGCTGTTGAAGCTTTAAATCCGCTATTGAAGAACTGTGAAGATTCGAACTCTCCAAACAACCGAGTGGGATCAATTGGCTCATCTCATTTTTAATTCCACAAACACCTGGTATCAAAAAAACCTAAACCGGCAGTGTTTCGGCGGTAGCGATCCCTTAACCTGCCGAATCTTCCCAGAAGTCTACGAAACTCTAGATCCTGGATGTTGTCTCATTGCAGAAATCGATGGAGTGCTTGCGGGGTCTTGCTTTTACCACCCACGAGAAACCCATTTCTCGGTTGGAATCATGAATGCCGATCCGGCCTTTGCTGGACGGGGCGTTGCACGGACCCTCTTGCAAGAAATCATCAAACGGGCTGGCAAAAAGCCCATCCGCCTCGTTTCGAGTGCTTTAAATCTCGATTCCTACTCGCTCTACACACGAGCAAAATTTCGGCCTCTCGCAATCTATCAAGATATGATTATTCCGGCTGAGACCGTCCTGCCGCCTGTCCCCTCAAACGTTCGGGCCGCAAAGCTTGCGGATCTTCCCGCCATCCTCGCTCTCGAAGACCAAGTGAGCAAGATCTCCCGGGAAAAGGACTGGCGGTATTTTCTCAGTGACAATTCTTCAAGCTGGCGGGGGGTTGTTTTTGAATCTGATGGGGAAGTCACGGGCTTCTTATTCTCGATAAATCACCCCGGCAGCCGAATGCTTGGCCCGGGCGTTATGCGAGATCAAAAGGCCGCTTTTGCGCTCATCATCGCGCAGCTTTCTACTTTTGGCCCCGAAACCCCACTTTTTCTTGTTCCAGCAAGTGAAACAGAATTGATTCAGAATCTCTACAAACTTGGAGCCCGAAATTGCGAAATCCACCTCAGCCAAGTCCTCGGTGAAGCGAAGGCCCCATGTGGAGTTACGATGCCGACGTTCATGCCCGAGACTGCCTAATTGGGTGCTTCCAAAAAACCTTGATCACTTCTTCTCCAACCCCTCTTTGCAATAAGGTGGGTAGTCGAATTGGTTGCCATTTAAACGCGGGTCATTGTGCTCCCTTAGCTCGGTCATGAGCTGAGCACGTAACTTGACTTTCACCGCCTTGTATTTCGTATCACCTGCCAAATTCTTGACCTGATGAGGATCGCTTTTCAGTTCATAAAGCTCCTCCGCCGGGCGGGCGCCGAAACCAAGATTCCAATGATATTTGAAGTCGGGTTTATTCCGGTTCAAAATCATCCAAGCTTTAGTCGGGCCAGCATCCACGTCGGCATAAGTCAGGCGAGTTTTTCCCGCCAGTTCGTTGAAAGTCATCGGACCCTTTTCGAGCGCCAACAAATCGCCCATCGGAGCACGATCAGGAGTGAAATTGATTATGTAGAGATGGTCCGCCGTCCGGATTGAGCGTATCGAATAAGGAAGCTGACGGTCACGCGCAGTCTCAACATGAACCTCTCGCCCAATTAAGGCCCAAGAACGGAGACCGGAATGATCTCCTGAACCCAACGCTGGGAGGAGATTTTCGCCGTGCATCGTGTCCGCCTTCTCTAGCCCGGCGGCCGCTAAAAAGGTCGGGGCGAGATCAATCAACGAAATCGGCTTCTTCAAAATTTGGGTGGGTTGGATGTGACCAGGCCAACGCGCCGCAAAAAGAACCCGTGCTCCAAAGTCATAACAATTCGTTTTCCCGCGCGGAAAACCAGGCGCGCCATGATCGCCCGAAATCACAATCAAGGTATTATCGTATTCCCCGGTCGCTTTGAGTTCCTCAAGGAGAATCCGGCAGCATTCATCAAATGCCATCCCCTCGCCAAGGTAGTCAGCTAGATCCTCACGCACCACGGGAACATCAGGAAGGAATGGAGGCATTTTGCCCTTCAGTTTCTCAGGATTGAGACCCCAAAGATTCTTACCCGAGCCCCTCGTCCAAGACCGATGTGGATTTGTCGGATGAAAATGATACATGAAAGGCTGCTTCTTATCCCGCTTCTCGAGGAAGCTTCGGAAATTAGCCCGGCACTCTTCATAAAGATCTTCCTTTCGTTTTGGAATCTCGCCGTCCTTGCTGACATATTGCGAAAACCCATTCACCTTACGCCCCGCCTTGTTGAACTGCGGGCCAAATTTTTTTCCCCTAACATGATCCTTATGAGTCACCCCGATATGATACCCGCTCTTTTGGAGAATTTCCGCATAACCCGAAATCTCGGCCCAGGGATCCGAAGCCTCTGGCCCGTGCCAACGATAATGCAACTGAGAACAGGAACCGTTAGTAAAAAAATGACGGCCTGAAATTAAAGACGCCCGGCACGGCGAGCACGAAGGGGCCGAGACAAAGGCATTAGTGGCTAGAACTCCTTCGCTGGCAATCCGGTCGAAAGTGGGCGTCGAAATGATATCGTTTGCCGAAGGCTGGTTCTTGGACGCATAAGCCGAGGCATACCGTCCGAGATCATCCGCAAATAACATGAGAATGTTCGGCTTTTTATCGGCGCGGGCCAGCAAAGGGAGCAAGAAGAGGAGGGAAAATGTAAAGGGTTTCATAAATTCAGTCAAAAGGTTTCCTAGAGCTGGTGCAATACCTTGAAGCATGACAACGTAGCGACACAAAGCCAACTATCATCACATGCCTCTGAAATTTATAATCCCTCCTTCCCGCTCCATGCAATTCCTCAAGCTCTTTGCTCCTCTTTTCATCCTCATCTCATCCGCCTGGCTCGCCTTTGGTGATAAAAAGCAAAACGCTCGTCCCGAAAAAGTCGGCTGGATTGAGCCCGTGCAAAAGGAAATCGAAGGCTGGACCGTGCACGTTGATCCCGCCCTCCTTGAGAACGGAGAGCATGCAGAAAAAGGGCGTAAAGCCCTCAAGATGCTCGCCAACCACCTTCAACGCATCTGCATTCTCCTCCCCGAAGAGCAACTCACCAAAATGCAGCAGATGGAAATCTGGCTTGAAAACAAACATCCCGAGCTCACCGCAATGCAATATCACCCCGGTGCTGGTTGGCTCAAGGATCGTGGCTATGACCCTCGTCTCGCCAAAAAAGTTCATATCACGAATGCCTCCGCACTTTTCTCCCGCGATCAAATGCTCAAACACCCCGCTGTTATCCTTCACGAACTAGCTCATGCCTACCACGATCAAGTCCTCGGATTCGGCGAGCACACAATCATCGCATCTTATGATGCTGCCATGAAAAAAGGCATTCTTGAAAGAGTCAAACTTTTCACTGGTCGCACCGTCCGTCACTACGGCGCAACCAACCACAAGGAATACTTCGCTGAGGCCACCGAAGCCTACCTCTACCGCAACGACTTCTACCCATTCGTTGCAGCAGAACTTAAAGAACACGACCCAAAAGCCTTCGCCGTCATGAAAAAAATCTGGGGTCCAGCTGCAGTGCAATAAAAATTTCACCTCTAGTAGGCTGCAATTACCTCCTAAGACCTTCGTTCATTTTCCCCATCCTTAGCCCAATTTTCCTTTTACGGAATCTCATTATTCCATTCTAGTTAAAACGTTAGGGATAGCGTGAAAAAGTAGGATTATCAGGGAATACGAAAAAAACGATAGAATCTCCGATCAACCTGAATGGTATCGAAAAAGGTCGTCGTCTCGTTTTTAGAAAGGATAGAATTTCCTAATGGTTCCCAACTTTGGAGATCACTACTAACCTCAACTTGGTATAAAAACCCCGGTTCCGTCGTTAGCGTGAAGGTTAGCATATCGCCATTCACGACATAAGTCACGCTTGGCATAATTGCGGCGCGCCCATTCATCGCTCCGGGGCTTGGGGAAGCTAAGGCAAGGATCTCATTTCCCAAACGCCCCATTGTTTTGTCAGGTGACTGGCGATCGAAATCTACCCGATCAATTAAAGACCCGTCAGGAGCCGATAATAGAATACTCTCACCTCCCACCCCAAGCTTGAACGCTACATGTAGATCTGACCGCTTTAACGAATCGTTTTGGAAAATCTCGTCATCCGCCCAAACCAATAAGTAACCACCAGCGGGAATACGGAAACCTGATGGAATTCTATATTTGAAAGGCTCTTCAGGGTCGTCACTTAAAAACCAACCTGCCAAATCAGCACTAAAAATTCCCGGATTAGACAGCTCAATCCAATCATCAAAGTCACCATCCTCAGGATCAACCAAAGCATCCTCATTCACGGCCATCCATTCATTGATCACGAGACCAGGCCAGCTTCCCACTCCGGTATAAGTGATCGTTCTAACCACACTTTCAATTTCCTCCCCGGCCAATCCCAAAGCACGAATCAAGAGCACGTTCTCACCAGGCTGCAGCAAAAAGGTTGCACTCCAATCCGAAGCCGAACGCCATTCAAGATCCAGCGGCCTCCCATTCACCGCGATACCCGCCACTGCGACTGGAGCTGAGCCCGAGAGAATCACTGCTTGCTCATCAGATGAAGTCCCATCAAGTGGCAATGTCACCGTGAAATTTTTGTTTACTGCCTTGAGCTGTGGCTGAATAAAATTCGCCCGTTGCTCAATAAATTGTGGGATTGATCGCCCCGCACCACTCGGCACAAAAGGTGAAGTGAAGTTAAAACCGGCGGCATCATAAGCCGCCTTCTTCCGCTCTAACAAGGGAGTCACTCCCTCTGTTGAGTAAAATGATCCGAGAGATTCCTCCATCGCTCGCCAGTAGGCGCGAATGAACGAGGGAGTTTCATACATCCGCTTGAGATTCGTATCCACGCTCGATGGGAAAAGTGCCTGATTTGGCGGGTCTCTGGAATCCACTCCTAGGCCCACATCCATGTCCCACACAAACTGAACCCAACCCGAATCACGGGGCTTATAAATATAGCTATTCTTGTAATTGGTATTTCCAAAGGAATCCCAAAACGAACCAAGGTCGATCATAGCCCAAGTTCGCATCCAGTTCTCCATATTAATAATTTCTAATAGTCGTTTTTCGTAGTTCGGCCCAGTATCGTCCGCTCGCTTCATTAGTTCGAGAATACTAGTATCATCTAATCGAGTCCGACTTCCACGTGCCCTCGCTCCAGTTGTCCAACGATATCGCGCCGGGCGAATCATCCCGTCGGCCTCGAAGACATCGATAATATTCCGCACAAACGGCCGCGTCCTCGAACCAGAATTACTAGTTTCATTATCATTACTCGTCTTAAAAAGCTCACCATCATCACCCGGGAAATACGAATTTGTTAGAACTCCATCCGGCTGCTCAGCATCATGATAAACTGGGCGACGCCGAATCCCATTCATGTAGAGATAAACATCACGCCGATGCAAGGTCGGCAGCTTCAGTTGGTCAGCAAACCAATGCATGGTCTGCTCCCTTTGGTTAGTCGTATCGCGTACTGGATAGTCGAGGGTCAATTTGTCTGTGCCCAGAAACTCCTCATGATCAGGCAAAGTCACATCGTAAGACACTGACCCCTCGGTAGGGAAACTATGCGAATCCTTATTCCCTCCATAAAAAGCTCCAGCACCATAAATCACTCGCGATCCATTCGAAACAAAAGTAATCGGAAAAGGGTCGTTACTCCGAAATGGCTGACTATCCCATTCATTCAGCGACGCTCGAGTGATCCACATCCGGTAAGTTCCAAAGGCTTCTCCATTAGCTGGTTCACCGATTCGAATCAGCCCCTCGCCACCCGGAGGAAACACCGATTCAATCATCCCGGAGTCGGTGGCGACAATTTGGAAAGCAATCAAAGTTCCCCTCTCTTGGCTTGGGATCTCAGCCGAATAGATTCCATCTCCTGCCGTCAAATCCGGCCCCGTCCCATCATCATTCATCGACACATCAATCGCCACCGAAGAAGGATCGATGCGATAACGCAGGGCCACAATTCCCAAGCCATCGGCATCAGCAGCCTCGGCATAAACACTAATGTCGTCCCCCGATTCCGGTAGCACTGGGCGATGCATCACCTCATCGATTTGCGGGCCCGCATTGGCGACCGCTTGGCTATTCATCGCCCCCGGAGTTCCTAAGTTTTTAGGTAAATCAAGCCGGCCCTTCGCCTCAAGCCAGTTCCCCCGAAAACGAAGAAGATACTCAGGGTGCCCAGCAAGCCAGCGAACCTTTGCTCGCAAAGTGGCGCGGGAACCAGTCGAAAGAGTCTGCGTCAACGGAGCACGGGCCCGGTTTGGACCAGGATCACCACGGCGAGTCGCAATCAAACGCAATGAATTTCCTCCCGCGAATCCCTCGGTTCTCTCCAATCTTGAACGCCGATGGTTGCCCTGGAAAAACCATCCTGATGTTCCGCTCTCGAAGCCGCCATTCGAGAGAATGTTTGAGCCACCCTCCGGAATTACCTCCACCTGATCCACCAAGGCTTCGCCCGCTCCCAGTAAAAACATCTGGATTTGATTCGCCGGAGCATTTCCATTTCCATGTGCCAGAGTTCCAGTAAATTCCACATTGGTCCATTCAGACTTTACTGACTCATCACTATCGGCCCAATTCGAAGCACCGGAAGAATTGGCACCCGGGTCACGACGTTCCAGCGAAGACCCTCGACCATCAGAAAAGCGATGCCAGCAATCTGAATCGCGATAGGTCACTTCATCCTCGACCACCAAAAAACCCCCATCAGGCTTCGACAAGGCAACACGCTCGCCACCATCGGAAAGACTTCCACCATAGTCACCAAGAACCATGTTCCTATCAAGGTCAGGGTGATTCACGAAAGTTTGCCGACGGTCTTTCGCAATGACTAAAAAACCACCACCCTCGATTTGACTTCCACTTGGAAAGATAAAATCAACACCATCAGTAAAAGCCCAGCCACTCAAATCGATGACACCGAGACCTGGATTGTAGAGCTCGATCCACTCATCGGAATTGTCATCGGTAGGCGGATGAAACATAATTTCATTAATCAACACCGAAGGCTCGGACCTTGATCGTAAAGGTCCATCACTTCGAAATCGAACTAAGGGGACACCAGTCTCCGCTGCCGGAAGAATCACCGCATCAAGGACCCGCTGGCCTAACGGGTCGGTCAGATAAACAGCATCGCCGGCGGCGCTCAAGGCGAAGCCCAACTGCGCCTCCTCAAAGCGAACGACTCCTCCTCCCGGAATTAAGGTCCCAGCCGGAATTTCAAACATCGCAAGCATGTCACGCGCATCACTCAACAGACAGCCTGAGATATCAACCGAGGTTGGAGCAGCATTCCGAAGTTCCACAAAGTCGACCTCCGGAGCCTCCGAATTACTCAAAATCGCCGTCACAAAAACTTGATCCAAATCACCGGATGGAACCGTATCACGAGCGCCTGGAGATCCTCCAATCGAATGACTTGCTTCCCAAGCACGCTCGTCACCTTCCCCATAGGTCGCCCGCGCCAAAACCAGCGAATGCCCTGTGCCATCAGCAGCAGCGGGCCAAGGAAAGTCATCATCGTAATTCACCTCCTGCACAATCGCGCCGGAAGGTTTTCTCAACCGGATGCGACCACCATCATTCGGAAGGTTCCCCGACCATGGACCCAAAACTCCCGTGGCTCCAAGCTCACTCTCCACATCACCCGGCACCCTTGCCAAAACCAAAAATCCCAATCCCGGCACCAAGGTCTCATCCGGCAAAACATAATCTGCCTCGCCGCTCAACCTCCACCCCGAAATATCCTCCGCCCAAGGCTGCGAGTTAAACAATTCGATAAACTCAAGTTCACGTCCATCAGGGTGTTGGGCGGGATGATAAAGAATTTCGGAAATTGTAATTCCACTACGTCTCGAGGACGGGCCCAGCGGTTCGTAAGTCAATTCCTCCCGCGTCGGGAACTCAGGAATATCGATAATGATACCAGCCGCATCTGATTCCACAAAACCGTTCGCGTTGGTCACCCTTACCGTGTAGTCACCATTCTGATCCCATCCAGCGGGATCCAGCGTCAAGGCCTCGGAAGTAGCTCCAGCAATAGCTTGCCCATTTAAAAACCATTGAAAGGAAATGGGCTCCGGCCCGCTAGCCTCAACTCCGATTACCAGCTCTTCTCCACCGTCCCAAACCGCCTGCGGTTGCGAAGTGATTTGCGGAAGCGCCTTGGGATCGATTCCACTAGATGCCAGAATAAAGCCATTGATCGCCGATTGTGAAAATCCGGCCGTATTCCTGAGTTGAAAAGTTCCCGTAGCCGTCGTCTTGATTTTGAAAACCATTGAAAATGATTCATTGTCGACCAAGGCATCTTGAAAATTCACCGAAGCTGTCGCTGGATCACCCGTGCCCTCCGTAACGGTCCAGACCTTGTTAGAGGCGTCCCTACTACCTGGATCCCAAGCGTAAAGAGTCAATTGGTAGATTTGGTTAGGAATCAAACCAGCAAAATCAAGCGTCAGAAATCCGGTCGGAGTAAAAGCTATGAGAAGATCCTCATAAAGGCGCTGATAACTATATCCCTGAGGACTACCATTCGAACTCCCTCGATTTGCAGGTACCCCTAACCCCGTGCTTGCTGAAACCTGTACCTTTGTTGTTCCGGATGTAAGTTCCGCATCCGTCTCGAAATCGGCAATCGAAGAAGCTCCAGATAATGCCGATGGCCACCCATTAAAACCCGCCTGATCATCTTGATTGAACTCGATTGCAAGAATCTCCGTTTGCCCAATCGCCGAAGTCCACAGACCCAACAACCCCAGAAATACAAACAAGCCGCTCTTCATTTTAGCTCTAAATACCCGATCAAAATATCATTGAAAGCAGCAAAAAAAACCGCAATGGCACTAGGCCACTGCGGGGAAGAACTAAAATTGAAAGCAGCCTATTTAATTGCCTTAATCCAAATGTTACGGAACCGCACGTCTTGCCCGTGCTCCTGTAACTTAAGCGGTTCATCACTTGAACCATTTTTCACGCCGCCATTGGCATGTTTCACGGGCACATTATCATGAACCTTGATGCCGTTCCACCAGAGGGTGAGACGAGCGGGCTCTTTCATCTTTTCGCCTTCCCATTCGCCAGCCTTGAAAAGGAAATGGTAGGAATGCCATTCACCATTCGGACGCCAAGCATTGCCCTTGGGGACATGCTCCATGCAAACCGCGCCGATCCCGTGAGGTCCGATCTTCCAACCATATGGATCCGCGATATTTTTGCCCTTTGGTGATTCGATCTGCAGCTCGTGACGGTTCTGCATATAAACTCCGCTATTGGCATAGCCCCCGGCCTTGTCATCACCACGTGCGCCCATCATGACGAACTCCACGTGACCCTCGAAATCGTGATACTTTTTCTTGGTGACTAAGTCATGAGTTCCCCACCTCTTGCCACCATCGGTCATGAGCACCTTGCTGTCATCAGTGGGGCTCTTCACAATTTTCCAAGTAATATCCATGTCGCTCTTGGGCCACATTTCCCAGTTTTTTTTGATCGATGCCATCGTGCCATCGAATGGCGTGTCCGCTCCATCCGGAGCCTTAACCCCAAGATCCTTGGACTTGTCGTAACCCGCCTGTTCTTCGGGCTTCTTGGCATTGGCGACTGCTCCGATCAGAGAGAAAGTGGCACAAAATGAGATCAATTGTTTTGTCTTCTTCAGTTTCATGATGGGATGTTCTACGCGCTTTAAGGGGCTCTCTTATCGAAAAGCACTTTCGATAGAGCTTAAAATTTATGAATGCTTCGGTCCTCTTGGATTCAAAATTGGCGACAACATAGTCATTGTGGCTGGAAAACAATTAAGCCCCACAATTCAAATCAGCTTAGCTTTCACTCGAACGACAATCCGAGTAATCGCAAGAAAACGAACCCAATCCAGCCTATCACCCTAGCCAAGAAACGACTCGATTGCGCCCTTCTGATTCATGTGTGCCAAGCCGGTATCAATCGCACCATAGTGCTCGATTGAATTTCCGTAGGCATTCAAGATGGAAGTATACCAATTCCCCAGAGTCTTGTGACCTTTCTTGCCATAGTGTGGCAAACGAATGTATTTTCCGGCGATATCAAGCTGGGAATTCTTGCCAGACATTACGATGAACGGCCACTCTGTTCCCTTACTGTGGTGTGTCTCACCATTGTCAGGGAAGTAAAGAAGCATCGTATTGTCGAACATTGTGCCCCCGTCTTCGGGGACCGATTTGAGGCGACTCACTAAACGGTCAATTAGGCTCATATGGTGGCGGCGAACCTTCTCGCGCACCTCGAGGGCCTCAAATTTCCCAACTGGCTTTCCATGGCCTACGTCGTGCAGGTTCACGCTTTCTTTCTCGATGTCGGTGACCCCAGTGTAAATCGTTCCCAATTCGTCCGCGGTCAGGGTAACGACATTAGTCATACCTGAGATCAAGGTCGAAAGAGCAATTTCAGCATGGCCGATTTGGCGGTCCACCATGTTAAGATCGTCGGCAAAATATTTATCATCGAGGCGTGGCGCGTGCTTGCGAATGACATCGGACATCGCGTCCATTTTACGATTACGCTCCCGGATGCTCTCGATCGAGTCTGAGTAGTTCTTCACTTTCGCTTTCTCAAGACCACGAAGCTCCTCGGCCATCGCCCCCTCGCCCATCGCCGCAAACTCCAACAAGCGTCGTTCAAGCTGATACTGAATCTTCGATTCTTTATCACCCGAAACAGATTTAAAGAGCTCCTCGATGGCAACTTTAGGTGATCCGAAAGCATAGTTGGGCTGCTGTGGCCCACGTGCCGAAAAGCCTTTCTCAATTCCATTAATATTGCCGCGTGAATTTCCGCCCCCACTCGGAAAACAGGCCAACTCGATGTGCTCAAGCGAAGATGGAAAAAGCTTGGCGAGTTCAAAATCAACAGTGGCCCACTTGATAGAGCTAAGTCTTTCGTTCGCCTTGTAAGCTCCGAGCGAAGACTGCCAAGTGTGGTGACCAGTGGTGCACATCTTACCCGAGAGTCCTTGGAGAATCGTCATCTCCCCCTTGTGCTCGCTCAGCGCACCCATCCACTCCGGAAGCTCGTGATCACCCAACGAAACCTCGAAAGCTTCCTTACGTTTCTCCTTCTCAAGCTCCACCCCTTTGAGCGTTGAAGGAACAAGGGTGTTGGGCAACAGACCATTCCCTTTGTGAATGAAGATAAATCTTTTGGGCGCCTTACCCTTAGGGTTGGCCGCAAATAGGCCTGGAGTCATTGCTATCGAGCCAGCGCCCAATATGGATTGTTTCAGAAAATTTCTTCGGCTTTTCATTAGGATGATTGGGTTTCTTTTCGGTAAATGAAAGAATCAGAAGTCAACAGCGAGATAATAACACTCTTAAAGCTGCCGCTATTGTTGGCGTAAGCGATCTCGGCATCAATCAAAGTTTGTGAGTCGGAAAGCAGTTCATTTCTGCCCATGAAGTAGCGGAAAGCATGCCGGATGATCGATTGGCGGACCCGTCGTGATTTGGCGAGACGATTGATTAAGTCGTAAGCATCTTTTACTTCCCCATCGAGCTTAGAGTCCCCCGTCCCTTTGAGGACCCCGGAGATGTTCAGAGGCTTGGTCTTGTAAACGCTAGCTGAGGTTTTTCCATTTCCCACTTTCATCAAATTTTCAGGATGCTCCAGAGCCTCGGCAGTCCGAAAACGACCAAAATCATCGAACATTTCAAAGGTTAAGCCAAGAGGGTTCATGTGGACATGACACTTCCAACATTCCTGCGGTGAGGTGACCTCGTCAAGACGCTCGCGAAGAGTCCGGTGATGGTCTTCGGGAATTTGTGCATCCACCGTGATGGGGACGTCGGGAACGTAACCGGCAAGGAGCTTCTCACGGATCCACTTTCCTCTCCGGACTGGGTCCGTTTCAGTATTTTGTGAATGTGCCAGAAGCCAGGCTGGATGAGTGAGGATCCCCTTACGATTTTGAATTTTGAATGGTTGTTCAACCTGAAAATCCCAACCTTTTTGGCCGGTATCTCCCCCCCTCGATCCTGGGATGGGGGCAAGATTATAGATCTCTGAATACTGGTGACGAAATCCATGGGCCCAAGGTGGATTCGTGTAAGGTGTGCTACCTCGTCCGAAGGTGGACTCGAAATATCCCATAAGACGAACGAGTGTGTTATCATGGCGTCCCTTGCCTTTTTTCTGTTGGGGAACTTTCAACCCTAGATTTTGCTTGAGAAGGAGTTCGTGTTTCAAGCTCACCTGCTCAGGCTCTTCCTGCCAAGGCTCATTTTTAAGGACGTTATAAGCTTCGCGCCATCGATCAATAATCGCCGCAGTTTGCTCGTTTGGGCGAGTGTGGTAGACAAAATACTCATCCGTGGTGAGGAGTTGCTCGAAGACGTTTTGATCCTTTCTTAAAATATGATCAACGATCTTGTCGGCTTCATCGATGACATGGCCGGAGGTTCCCGCCGTGCCACGACCGGCATTTGAATAGAAGCCCCCACTTCGCTTGGTGTCCTTGAAGACCTTAGTCATGTTCGGATAGCCAAAAAACTCGCGGAAGAAACGGTTGATCTTGGGGTGTGAAACTTTATGAGAATTGAGACCTTTTCCGCTGACTTCCGGAGCACCCGGCCCCGCAAAGGAACTTTTATCGTTGAGCATCCGACTAACCTCACGGCGATAATCTTCTTTAGTATTGAGCCGGCCTTCCTTCGCCGCTTTGAGTAAATCCGCATCAGGATTACGATCACTGAGAGCATAAGCAATCGCATAGCTAGCCTCACGAGGAGATAACTTCATCCGTCCTGCTCCATCCACTTCGCCCGCCCCAAACTCATAACGGTACATGAACTCAGACTTTAGGAGAACACTCACCAGCATCTGGCGCAGACCTTCGGTGTTACCAGCAAGCAAAATGCTTTCTTTGAGAAGCTTGAGGTGTCTTTCCAACTCCGACTTGTTCGCATCACGCTGCAAAACACACTGATATTGGATGTGAATCGCGGCCTTCATTTCTGCTTCGGTTGGAGGAGATTTTTTAGTCACAATGAACTCAAAAGCTTCCGGAGTTTTACGAGGGCTCCACCTGTCCTTCGGGTTTGGAAACTCATTTGACTTAACCTCCCCATTCTTGATCCGCGCCTCGCGAAGTTGCTTCTCCGAGATCCAATCGGCATTAGTGAGCATCATTAGAAGATGTCCACCATCAAGGGTAGTAGTGTCATAATAACGTACGCCGGAATGGTCGGGAAGAATGACCGGGATCGTGACCCCATAAAAAGAACGCTGGCGCGCACCCCCTTCGAGACCAAAAACCGCATTGATTCGCTCGATAAAGATCTGGGGACTGACCAACCATCGGCGGGCCTGAGTATACGGCTTTGCGACAATTTCCCCGTTAAAGAGCTTTTCGTGACTGACATGATTCCCGTAATTGGGGTAGCGTAATTTCCCCTCAAGGGTAGACGCATTATGCTTTTTGAGCTCTGCCGCAACCCACGATAACATCTTTGATCGCTCCGCTTCAGTGGGTTGCTTCTTCTTTTTCTTGGGCGGCATTTGTCCAAGATAGAGTTGCTCTTGCACCCTATTAAGAACATCCAATCGAGATTCCAAGGGCATCTGACCGAGTTCATCGAGTTGCAAGCCCCCTTTTTGTTCCCACTCGTCGTGGCAGGAGTAGCAATAATTTTCCAAGAGCTCTTCGGCTTCCGATACCTCCGCGTATAAGACAGAAGCAACAACAGTCCCTAAGACACACCGTGATGAGGTGACCCTTTTCAAAAAGCCAGCGATTTCAGAAAGAAGAATGACCATTTCTCGCGGCGGAGGATACGCCACTTAATGATAAAAAAAACACCTAACATCCTCTCTTTTTCATTCATACCTTGCTGAAATACACTAAAAACCACCTGCCTGATTTTTTTTGTCACCTTTTGAGAAAAAAAAGCGTAAAGGGGGGGACGTAAGAAACCGCAATCAAGTAATCATATCCAGTCGCCTTTGGGCCGACCTCTGTTCTTAATTGCGATTCCTAGTTACTCGACACGATTCCTCGAAAAACTGAAGGAAAATCACGTTTTACTATTCCAATCCGCTCAACTCCATGAACGCCAACCACTCTCTTCCGCGTCGTATTTTTAACTCATTCTTCTTCAGTATGTTAGTAGCTCCATTACTGCTTTCAGCTGTCGCCAGCGCTCAAGCGCCTAGTTTTTCGATGAGCTTATCGCCTGAGACAGTCGGAATCGGCAGCTGTAGTGAGCTAACGTTTGAGATCCAGAACAACAGCGGGACTGCGATAAACGACCTAAGATTCAACCTGAACCTTCCAGCCGGAGTGGTCTTGAGCGATCCCGCTAATCCCATCAGCGACTGCGGGGGCACCTTTGATGCGACAGACGGTGGGAATACGATCACTTTGACCGGAGGTTCATTGGGGGCCAATGCGAGCTGCTCGGCAAGCGTTGGAGTGACTCTTTTGGCTGAAGGGCCATTCAACATGATCTCAGGCGATCTCACCTCGAGCGCCGGTAGTAGCGGAAACGCAAGTGTTACGATCGGAATTCCATCAGAGAGTCCAGCGCTTGGCTTCACCAAGTCGTTTGCTGAAAGCCCGGTGAGACTGGGCGGCCAAACCACCTTAACTTATACCATCGAAAACCAGTCTCAAACCGACGCGGTAGGGATCTCATTCAGCGACGACCTCTCGCCAGGAATTGTCGTTGCGGGCCAACCCAACATCGTCAACAACTGCCCAGGTTCGACTTTGACTGCAATCGCAGGTTCCCAAACAATCAACTTTAGTGGAGCCACTCTCGCGGCAGGCCAAACCTGCGTCATCTCGTTTGATATCGTGGGCCTTGTCGCCGGACGAAGCATCAGCATCTCCAGCAATATTACATCGAGCTTTCCAGGCGGAAACACGATGCCCTCTGGCCGGGCTTGCGGAACTCTCGAGGTCATTCCATCTGCGGACCTCGCCGACATTTCATTCTCGAAGGCATTTGTGGAAGACAACGTTAATCCCGGAGGGACAAGCGATCTTATCTTCACCATCACCAACAACAGCCAAACCGAGACTTTTACCGACATCACTTTTTCTGACGATCTCAATGCCATGCTTCCCGGTGCGGTTGCCACCAGTCTTCCCCAAGAAGGAGGGTTCATCGTGAATGCCACCTTCGATGGAGCGGGCTCTTCGGTCCTAGATTCTTCTTGGCAATATCTTGACCAACTCGAAAACGAAAATGGCCGAAACGATAATTATCCTTCCGATGGATCCGGGAACAATTGGAATACCATCAGATTTAATCCAGCCACTTCCAATATCGGGCCATGGATCACCGGAAATGCCCCTTTCCAGGCTGGTGTGATCGATGCCTTCCCACCCGGAACCCCAGCAGTTCTCGGAGGAATTGATGAAGCAGCTAATGGCCAAAATCTAGTGACAACCTATCTCTTCCGTAAGGAATTCACTCTCAACGCTGAACAAGCGAATACCAGCAACTGGTTACTCGATTACGTCTTTGATGACGGAGCCATCGTTTACATTAATGGAGTTGAGGTCTTCCGTAGCGCGGGAATCCCAGACGGCCAAATCACCACGACCACCCTTTCAGGGCTTGGAGAAGAAACTAGCCGGAGCTCCAGCCAAGTCGATCTCTCGGGGATTCTCGAGCAGGGTGCCAACACGATTGCGGTAGAGCTCCACCAAACCACACTCGACAGCAGCGACGCAGGATTTTCGCTCGATCTTCTACCAGCTTCCAGCTCCCCAACCGGCGGCTTTGCTTTTGTCGACGATACCTTTGAAGGAACCAGCGATGCCGCATCAGCAAACGGAACCCTTAATCCAAATGGTGGATTTTCCGGCGGAGGCATCGACGTCACAATTGGCGGCAAAAACTTTATCACAGGCTTCTTTAACCCAGCAAGTTCGGGTGGTTGGAAAAGGACCTTTACCGTTGCGGAAGCCAGTTCAATTGAGGTGAGTGTTCGCTACCGTATGCTACTTGATTCTTCCTACGAAGGTGACGAATTCGGTCAAGCCTTGCTTGAAATCGATGGAGTTCGCTACGGAAATGCGGCCAATAACTCTCTCTCCCAGTTGAATGGCGGAGCCGGAGTCAATCAAGATACCGGTTGGCGAGTTTACACCAACTCCATCTTTTTAGCTGCAGGCCAGCACGATATTGTACTAGGGGCTTATAATAACCAATCCAACTCCGGGGCGGAGGTTACCCAAGTCTTTTTTGATGATATCCAAATTGGAACACCCGCGCGACCTGCAGCGGTTTGCGGACCGAACTCACAAATCGCCGGGAGAGATGTCCTTACCCTCACAGGTGGTGAACTCGCACCCGGTCAATCATGCTCCTTCCGGGTGGGAGTGAGCATTCCAGCCACCGCATCCTTCGGAAACTACGACAATAGAACGAGCCTCATCTCCACCGTGGTCAGCGGGAAAACCCTACTCGGATTTCCGGCAAAGGATACTCTGGGGGTCGTGGCTGTGCCTCTCGCATTCTCGAGCTCATTTTCTCCATCCAATATCTCTTTGAATGAGACGAGCACGCTGACCTTCTCCATCGACAACCAAGGCAGCCAAGCCGAGGCAACCGACGTAACCTTCTCCGCCACTCTTCCCGATGGCATGGCTCTTGCAGCAGCCCCCGGAGCAACTTCAACTTGCGGAGGCGACATCGCCGCGCCAGCCGGCGGAAAGACTTTTGCCTTCTCCAACGGAACAATTGCAGGAGGTGAGGTCTGCACAGTAACAGTGGATGTCGTTGGACAAACCACTGGGAATCTCGCCCTTACAAGCGGGAAACTTTTATCAACCCTAGGCGATAGTGGCACCACGACTTCCACCCTCTCTGTCAACCCTCCACCAGCTTTCTCGATCTTGTTTACTCCAAACGAAATCAATGCAGGCCAGGTCTCAACTTTGACATTTACGATTGATAACAGCGCCTCACAAGTCCCAGCCACAAATCTCAATCTGACTAACGAGTTACCGGACGGCCTCATCCTTGCAAATCCGGCCAACGCGACAACCAACTGCCAGGGAGGAAGCCTCCTCGCGATCTCAGGAACTGATCAAATTTCCTACTCTGGCGGCACCGTTCCCGCTGGCCAGACCTGTACTGTCACCGTCGGGATCACGAGCAGTGAAGGAGGAAACTATTCAAATACCACCCAGAAACTGACCAGCTCGCTTGGTGACAGCGGCACCGCAAGCGATTCGCTGGAAGTGTTTCCCACTGTCTCACTTGCTCTCAGCGTCACTGGATCTACCCCAACCGTACTTGCAGGTTCTGGCCAGGAAAACCTCGGGTATGTTGTGATCGTAACCAATAACGGACTTTCAACCGCCACAAACATTGTCATTGATTTTACCGAAACCCTTCCACCTGGAGTGATTGTTGAAAATGCTCTAGCCGGGTTGGGAACCTATGATCAGTCCAGCTGGACCATCCCTGCTCTTGGAACCGGAGGACAAGCCACTCTTGGGATTACCTACACGGTTTCCCAAGACACCCAAGCAGGCACCAACTCGATCGTAGCTACCGCCACCCTGACCTCAGTCGATCAAATCAACTTAAACCAAGCTAACGACTCGGCAAACGAAACCACTAGCATTGTTGCCGGAGTGGATTTGATCGTTACCAAAACAGGGTCGGATGATCCAGTGATCGCCGGCTCGGGGAATGGAAATTTAAGCTACCTTATTGAAGTGACTAACCGGGGACCGCTCGCTGCCACCGGACTTGAGCTGACAAATATTCTTACTTTGGAAGATGGAATCGCTATCGAATCCATCACCCCAGGCATCGGCGCTTTCGACAATCAAACCTGGACGGTAGGAGACCTCGCGGTAGGTGCTACGGCATCCCTCGAGGTCAGTTTAACTGTCGGTCCATCGACTGAAGTTGCCTCGCCCGGATTTACCAGCACCTCATCAGTGAGTGCCGTCGACCAAGCTCAAATCAATACTGGCGACGAATCGGTGACTTCCTCTCGCAATATCACCCGCGAGGTTGACCTTGCCGTCTTGGCCGAAAGCTCACGCGATCCGGTGCTTGCAGGATTTAACCTTCCGCAAAATCTCTTCCACACTTTAACCGTCACCAACCAAGGGCCCAGTGACGCCTCTGGGGTTAGCTTGCAACTTAGTGAAGTCCTGCCCGAGGGAGTCACCGTCGATTCCATCAGCTCAGCAAACGGAACCACCTTCGCTGATTCGATTTGGTCGGTGGGCAACCTCGCCGCCGGGAATTCTTCTTCTATCATTTACTATTTCCAGGTTCCCGGAACCGTAAAAGGAGGGGTTGATCTCATCTCCAGTCAAGCCACGGTCAATACTAGCAACGAACCACTCCTTAATCCGGAAGACGATGCCAACTCCATCGCGACTGATATCGTAAGCCCTTCAAATACAGAGATCGCTGGTGGAGCCATTGAACTCGATTTCCAAACCGGACTCTTCAAGCAAGTTGTCACGATCACCAACAACAACCAGGGAGCGCTCCCTGCCTTTCGGGTGCTGGTCGGCGGGCTTCCTATCGGAGTCACCGTCGCCAATTCGCAAGGAGACGTGCTTGGTAATTCCTTCCTCCTTTTTAACCAAGCTCTTGAAAGCGGCGAAAGCATCGAGCTCACTGTTGAATACCTCCAGGCCGATGCCTCGGGAGGATTCGAGCCCACCTTTGAAATCGAGTTACTCGACAGAGTCGAAAATCAAAGCGCAGGCGAAGGAGTCGAAGTGGACCGATGCGAAGTTCTCGAGAATGGCGATGTCCTGATAGAATTCCCTTCTCAAATCGGGGCAACTTACACCGTCCAATACAGTCAGAATGGGGAAGCCTGGAACAACGTCGTTCCGGATATCACTGCTGGAGGAACACGATTACAATGGATCGACAATGGTCCACCCAAAACCATCAGCCATCCATCAGGAGAAAAACTCCGCCTCTACCGCGTCATCAAGAGAGATGCAGATCAATAATCATAACAACTTTTTCACCATGAACCTAAAATTCAGATTCGCATCCTTTGCCTTAAGTGTCCTGCCCGTTGCGGCCGGAGATGATGTCATCTACTCAGCTAAGAGTGGCCTCGGCTCCGCTAAAAGTGGGCTCGGTTCCGCTAAAAGCGGGCTCGGTTCTGCTAAAAGCGGGCTCGGTTCCCATCAAGAAATCATCGCGCAGATCCAGCCCTTGTCAGCCCCTAATGAAAGATGGAATTTTGGCGCAGGAATTTCATGGCGTAAGATTGGAAACATCAACTTCAACACCGGGAATACAAACCTAACTGCTCCGAGCGTTTTCGGAAATAGCTCCTTCACCCAGCCCGCTGGAATCGGAGCGGAAACCGGAGCCATCGCACGGGCCTACGACAATGGCTTCGTCAACCCTGGGCCCCGTACTCCAGCCACCGGCAGAACAACCGATTACTCTTACCAAACCCAAGATCAGCTTCAGGGAGACAATCTTCTCATGACAGCCACCGGAGGAGAACGCCGAGTGGTTGATCAGCCTTCAACTTCCTCGCCCACCAGCTGGAGAGAAAGCGATCATTGGGAAGTCTCTCCTTACCTTAGCTTGAGCCATCTCATCGATATGGGAAATGGTTGGAGCGCCGGGCCAGCCCTGACTTTCAGCTATACCAGTATTGGTGGCCGTCAAAGCGGACTAAATACCCTCAACGCCAACGAGCGCCGCAATATTTTCGATGTCAGAGCAGTCGACAGCTTCGACTCTACTGGGCTTATTCTTCCAAACCCGCCCTATACCGGATCACCCGGAGCTATTGCGCCCCTTCTCCCAGTGGAGCCTGCAGGACGCAACTTTATAGACGAATTACGATCCACCGATACTGCTCTGTTTCGGGATTCGATTAACGAATCACTCGAAGTGAACTTATTTGGCCTTTCGCTCGGAGCGAGCGCTGTTTATCAAACTGATAGTCGCTTCTTTGCCGGCATCGGGACTGGCCTCGTTTTAAATATCGCAGACTGGGACGCCAGCCGCAGTGATCAACTTATTCAAGTCACCAACGGAGGTGCTCCATTGCAAATCGGCTCCGCCGGTTTCCACAACTCTGGAGCTGATGTTCTCTTTGGATACTACCTCCAAGGATCTGTGGGTTACCAAATTAACGACTCCTGGACGATCGAAGCAAACACGCGCTATGACTGGAACGAATCCCTTCGCGAATCCGTCGGCGAGAGCGATTTTGATCTGAATCTCACCGGCCTGACTCTGGGAGTGGGAGCAAACTACTCGTTCTAGTTCCAGCCCTCCAAGCTATCGGCTGAGAGGAATGCCCCGTTTCAATTCATCTCAATCGAAGACCATAGCAACTAGGCTTACTGACTTCTTTTTGATCGAATGTAAAACAACGGGAGATCCTTCAATGCCAAGGAACAAAGCTCACCCCATGAAGACGAATATAAAAAACCGTAGGCAGGAGAAATTCCGCACTACGGTTGTCACGGGGAATTCTACGTCCCTGGTTTGTTGCAAGACCTTTTGAATTCTCGCGAAATATCTACGAGAAAGATACGAGTGGAATTGGCCAATCTATGAGAATAGGCAGCCTTTTGAATCCAATTAGGACTCTTTGGCCGCACACTCTTTTGCCACTTTAGCAGGATGCTTTAGCTTATCACGAACGTCCTTGGGGTTCATGGTTGCCACGGTAGCTTCATCCATACCTAAAGCCACAAGACGCTTACGGTGGTCGCTTTGACGTTTGTTTCGTGCCGAATTCGACTTCGTGGGACGATTTCTATTTTTATTGCGCGCTTGTGTTGAGGCCATGATCTTATTTGGTTCCTAACTGAGAAAAGTTGAAAAGTTTCTTTCGATTGGCTAGGTCAACCTCAAGAACGCGTTCCATTTAGTTTCGAAGAAGGCCTCGGTCAACTGGAATTCTCTTCCAAGCCAGCTCACATCAGGACGATTACTTAACTTGTCTTAAAATCTTAGACGATTTGGTAGTTCTTTTATTGTCTGGCAAGCTCCCCATTTTAAGCTGCTACAGTTACAATGAACCGACGATACTTCCTGTCCACCTCTGTCGCTGCAGGTGTCTCCACCAACCACTCCAAGGCCCGGAACGGCCCCAAGGATCTCCGTCAGGCGATGTTCATGGGCATCGCGAAAGCTAAAAAAGACCTTCCCCGGAAGGCCCAGCTTAAGGTCGAGGGCGACAAACTACGGATCTTGCAATTCACCGACATCCATTTTTTTTGTGACCGCAAAAAATTTGGTGAGAAGGCGGACTTACAAACTGTCGAGGATATGAAGCGTATGATCGAAAACACCGACCCTCATCTTTTAGCAATCACTGGGGACCTCTGGAGTGATAACCCGCGCGGTCAGGGCCAAGAGTTCTTTGATTACTCGCTCAAAAAAATCACCTCGTTGAGAAAACCATGGCTCTTCAATTGGGGAAATCACGATCGCCTCGACGACTACGCTGCCGCTCAGGTCACTCTGACCGAAGCCAAAAACAGCCTTTATCGCGGCGGCCATGACGGGGGAAACTACCGTATCTCCGTCACCAACTCCGACGACCGCCAACTCATGGAACTTCTCTGTCTCAATACAACCACCCAAGGCGTCCAAGCAGCCCAAGAAAAGTGGCTCACGATGCAAAAACCCTCCAAGTCACCCGTGTTATGCTTCCTCCACATTCCCTTGCTTCAATATGATACCGTCTGGCAAAAAAAAATCGCAAAGGGTATCTTTAAAGAATCTGTTTGCACCTATGGCGAAGATGGGAGCGCCATCGCAAAACTCAAAAAATTTGGAGACGTAAAAGCCTGCTTCTGTGGCCACGACCACGTCAATGACTACAGTGGGACCTGGGACGGAATCGAAATGGTTTACGGTCGCGCGACCGGTCACGCCGGATATGGTGCCCATAAGTTAAAGAAAGGCGGAAAACTCATCACCGTTGATCTCGCCGACCCAAAAAAAATACACCACACCTGGAAAACCGTATTCGCCGATGGTAGTGACTGGGCGCCAGCATGAACAAGAGGTGCGCATCTTTCCCATTTCCTAATTCCGGTCTCTCATCTCAATTGCTAACCCGCTAAGTAAAGCCGATGAAATCGACGGAGACTCAAAACAAAACCTAAGAAGAAAAGGTCGCAACTCCGAAAAAAGGGGGCGTTCTTATTTTGTAATGATTACTTAAGTAAATTGCAGGCTGATAAGCTTCCCAAAAAATACTTTAGTTTTTGTAACCAAAACTCTGTTCACTCCGTCACTCCTAATGAGAGTCAGGATTCTTGACTGTCCCCCCCAAACAATTAACCGCTCATCAAGAAATGAAAAAAGAAAGTATTCTCTTTGCGAGTTATCTCCTTGGAAGTGTTTTCGCGCAGGATCTTAACAAATCATTTGGAGATGGGACCCTGCCGGAGTTCCTCATGAGGTATGACGTGAACGAAGATGGGATCATCGACGAAGAGGAGCGTCAGGCCGTAAAGGAAGAGCGAAAAGCTGCTCGTAAGAAAAACAGCAACGAATTCGGCCCTGGTCGTAACATAACCTCTCTCGAAGAGCGATTGGCTGCCCGCAACTCCATCCGAGAGAGAATCCTATCCAAGCGCGCCGAAAAATTTGCAAAAATCGCTGGGAAAGACGGCGTTCTTTCCCTCGAAGAATTCACAAGTCTCCCACCTTTTAAGAACGCGATTAGCGAGCGTATTAGTTCTATTTTTAAACGTCTCGACTCAGATAGTAGCGGTGATGTGACCCTCGAAGAATTTAATAGACGCCTTCGTGACCACAGCCCACAAGATGAACCACGCCCAAGTCACGGGAATGCCAGCCCAAGCAACAAAGGCGTGGGTCCTGGCAACAACGGCAACGGCAATGGCAATGGCAATGGCAATGGCAATGGCAATGGCAACGGCAACGGCAACGGCAACGAGAAATAACTCTGATCCTAAAATATCTTTATCAAGATAAGGGCACAGTTGCCGCCTTCTCTTTAGCTTTCAAACTGATCTAGCACTTTGCTAGTGAAATAGCTTGGTGAGGAGTAAGCTAATCCGTTTACTTCTGACTTTTTAATCACGTGGTAGCCGTTATCCTAGGATACCAAGTCGCTAAAAACTGGTCTTAACCCCGACGTGTTAAAACTTACCCCGTGAAAACGTTTTTTACACTTCTTTTCCTCATTCACACTCTTCAAGGCGAGATCCTTTACGACACCGACTTTGATACCTTTCCCGCAGGCCCCAACAATTGGTCTGGAAACGATAATTGGATTTCGAACGATACCATTTCAGGTGCTCAGACCATCGATGGGAATGTTCTCCCCGGCCTCCTGAATACAGCAACTCTTGGTTTTTCACAACCGACCTCTCAATTCACTTTTGTCGCACTCGACCTCGATTACGACCATATCGCATCTGAAAAACCTATCGTAGAAATCAATACCCTTATTGGTATTGAGGACTCGACTAACGATCAACGAGACGATTTTTATCTCACTATTTACAATACGGTCGGAAATCGCCTTGCCTCCATCCGCTTTGACAATCAACACCCAGAAATTACCAACTCACAATTTGGAATCTGGCGGGAAAATAGCACGAACCAGTTTGATACTCTGTTTGACTTTGCGGTAGGAGAACTTTTTAACCTCATCGCAATCGTCGATCTTGAGGAGAACAAATGGTCGGCGTCCATCGACGGGATCCCAATTTTTGAAGACGCGAAATTCTCAAATTCGAGCGATCCTATCAACCTCGGCTTCCTCGCTTTCGAGTGGGCTCTCACAGCTCTTTCTACATCCAATCATGGCGACAACTTCCTTCTTGTAGCCGACATCAGCATACAATCCGTCGGCGACATGACCAAAGTCGAAGTGACGCATCAATTTAACTCCTTGGGCGGAATCAACTTAAACTGGCAAACCGCCGTTGGTTGGACCGATCAGGTTGAATATTCGACCGACCTCATCACCTGGTTTGACGACCTTCCAGAATCCACCTTTGAAGGAACCGACACACCTACAGCCATCAATTTTTCTCACGCCAAAGACCCCGAGGAGGCCTACCGCTTTTACCGCGTAAATCGAATACGAACTCCGTGAATCACACCCTCGACGATTCCCCATTCCAATTCACCTTGGAGGCATCTTGTGATACTACAAACCAAACAAATCGAGGGGGGCATAAAATATCCCTCCGCGAGGCCTACAACGCTACAATTAACAATGAATACAGGGCCAATTAAAATGGTCATTACGAGCTTTTAAAGGCTTCATTAAAGCGAGGTGTTCTGCCAAGCTACTGTTCTTTAGTTGGAATTCAAATTTAGATCCTTCTCTTGCCCCGTTCACTCACTCAATAACCACTTAGATGATGCCTCTATTTTCCCGTGCTTTTTCAAACGTCACCGCGGCACTTCTCCTCACCTTGGTCGGTCTAAAACCTATCTCCGCCGATATCGTGATTCCGAATTCCATCAAAGCCTTTCACCAAGGCGATAGCCTAACCGGAAATGGCGCGGCATTACAGGTCATCAACGGAAGTGGTATGTCAAAACCCGACCCTAATGATCCATCGACCTGGACCGTCAACTCCACGGCATGGGCGGACGATTGGCAGGGGTTTTCAACTCCGTCGGGGAACAATACCACATGGGCCGTTCTTGATCTCGGTTCACCAACTCCCAACCTTGATCAAATCTACCTTTGGAATGTCCAAGAAAATAATGCTCGTGATCGGGGAACCAATCGCTTCAACATTTTCCACGCCACCTCCCCAACAGTCACTCCCCCCGCAACTAGCGGAACTGTCACCTCCTATAATTTTGCAAGCGGTGGATGGTCCCAAATCAACGGGACTTTTTCACTCGCCCAAGGCACTGGAAATGGCGATAGCGGACAATCATTTGACGTTTCGGCGGCGGGTGGGGCCCGCTATATCGGCCTTCAGCTTGTCAGCAACCACGGTGGCTTTCGCGTGGGATTCGGCGAGGTCGCTTTTACCACGAAGATTCCTACTGGGGCCCCTTCCGTCGTTACGCTCACTCCAACCACAGTCACCTTCTCAAGTGCGACCATTCGAGGAAACCTTATTGAAGTAGGAACCAGTTTGCCCACCATAAGTCTTTATTGGGGACCATCTGATGGAGAAAGCAACCCAGCAGCTTGGGCCAATAACAAAAATCTTGGGGGCCAAGCAGATCCCGGGGAATTCTCATCAAGTCTAAACGGCCTACAACCTAACACCACCTACTTTTACCGCGCTTATGGAGCGAACGCTCAAGGCGAGGATTGGGCATCTTCCAGCGAAACCTTCACGACGGCCTCCGCACCTCCCACCGTAGAAAACCTCGCCGCAAGTAACATCATGGGAACTAGCGCCACTATTGGGGCCACCGTCAACTCGACTGGCGGGGAAATACCAACCCTAGTTATCCATTACGGCGATAATAATGCCGGCACAGGCAATTGGGATTCGCAACTCGTCCTAGGATTACAGACCGGCTCCGACAGCGGGATCATCTCAGGCCTCACTCCAGGAACAACCTACTTTTTTCGAGCCGCCGCTACTAATTCTGCGGGGACCTCATGGGCCCCTTCAACCGCTACCTTTTCCACAACGGAAGTCAATCCACCGATAATCACCAACTCACCTGCAAGCCGAATCAACGGCACCTTCGCAACCCTAAACGGAGAAGTGAGTGATGCCGGCGGAGATCCCCCAACCGTCACCATTTACTATGGAACGACTGACGGAGAATCTACTCCAGAAAACTGGCAGCTTTCCGTTCCTGTCAGTAACCAACCCGGCTCATTTTCCCGCCTTATTTCTAACCTTCAACCCACGACGAAATACTACTTCCGCGCCTTTGCGCAAAACGCCGCAGGCAGCAATTGGGCCTCAACCTCCCAGACTTTCACGACGCCGGCTTTCACCCCACCTTCAGTCGTCATTAACGAAATCCATTACGACGAAGATAACAAAACGATTCGATCCGAGTTCATCGAACTATTCAACCCCAGTAACAATTCTGTTGATCTCTCTGGCTATTATTTTTCCAGCGGAATTGATTTCGAATTCCCAGCCGGGGCCATCCTTCCGGCAGGAGGTTACTTAGTCATCTCGGAAAATCCAGCGACCATGCTATCTCATTTTGGATATTCGGAAGCGCTGGGACCTTTCGCGAACGGATCCTCTCTCAAGAATTCAGGGGAACGGATTACTCTTCGTAATCCCGCCGGAACCACCATCGATGAAGTTGATTATCAACTCGGCTTTCCCTGGCCTACCGTAGGAAATGACATCGGCTCCCCGCAAGTTAGCCCTTCTATCGAATTGACCAATCCTCTCCTCGATAACGATCTTGGAGGAAGCTGGCGAGCGTCCGGGTTTCCTGCCGCCACCTCAAACAGCGGAGGAGGAGGAGGCCCCGTTAACTACATCGCCAATACCGCGACCTGGAAATATCTCGACGACGGGAGCAACCAAGGAACCTCATGGCGCGCCAGCGAATTTGACGACTCAAGTTGGAGCAGTGGCGCCGCTGAACTTGGCTACGGAGATTCTGACGAGGTTACAACCGTGAATTCTGGACCCGCGGGAGGCCGCTACGCCACCACCTACTTCCGAGGTTCAACCAACATTCCTGATCCTTCCACATTCGTGAACTTCACTATCTCGGTCACCTACGACGATGCCTACGCCATTTACGTGAATGGCACGGAAGTTGCGCGTCACGCCGGCCTCACCAACAATGCCCCCTTCGACGAATACGCGAACAATACGGTTGGTAATAATGCCAACGATACTCTGACTATCCCCGCAAGTGCGTTTGTTCCAGGAACCAATATTATCGCAGTTGAGATCCACCAGGGCAGCAGTGGCAGTAGTGATATCAGCTTCGCCCTTTCCCTCACCGGAGAAATCTCAGGCGGAACACAGGGCAGTTTTGCTCCCACCCCTGGCGTAGCCAACCGATCTTACACGACGGCCGTGCCACCTCAGGTTCGGCAAGTCAATCATCTCCCCAAGGAGCCAACCTCAGGCCAAGCCGTCGTGGTTACAGCCAAGATCTCCGACCCCGACGGCGTCGGTTCGGTAACCTTGCAGTATCAAGTCGTGAATCCAGGCGACTACTTCTCCCGCTATCTCAAATTCAACAGCAACGGAACCTCTAATGAAGACCCCCGCTACGAAGACCCTGACGAATGGGCCGACGTCATCATGACCGACGATGGAACGGGTGGGGATGCCCTCGCTTTCGACTCTATTTTTACGGTCACATTACCCGCTACGCTACAAACAAATCGTCGCCTGATTCGTTATCGGATCCTGGCCAGCGACACTCCCGGCGCCGAAATCACAGTGCCCTATAAGGATGATCCCCAACCTAATTTTGCCTACTTTATTTATGATGGGACTCCCGACTGGAGCGGATCCATCCGTGGAGGGGACGCGCCCGTGAACTACCCGGGTTCGTTGATGTCGAGTATTGCGACCTACTTCCTCCTGAGCAAAAACACTTGGGTCGATGACTCCCAGTTTGGGGGATACGGAGGCTCGGAATACCTTTGGCCCGGCACCATGGTCTATGACGGCCGGGTTTACGACCACATCCAATACCGCCCCCGTGGTGGCGTTCACCGTTACCAGTATGGCAAAAATTTCTGGAAATTTGATTTCGGTCGTGGACAACGATTTGAAGCGCGCGATCGCTACGGCAAGAAATATTCGCAGCCTTGGGATAAACTAAATTTTTCATCACTCGTCCAACAAGTGAATTTCAATCATCGCGGCGAGCAAGGTTTATTCGAAGGGGTAGGATTCAAACTTTTTGAACTCAGCGGAGTAGAGGCATGCAACACACACTACGCCCAATTCTATATTATTGATCAAGCCAGCCCGACTGGAGCAAATCAATACGAAGGCGACTACTACGGCCTCTATCTCGCCATCGAACAATTAGACGGCCAGTATCTTGATGAGCACGACCTGCCCGACGGTAATCTTTACAAAATTGAAGGGCATAGCGGTAGCTCTAACAACCAAGGCCCAACCCAAGTTGATAACCGCAGTGATGTTAGCAGTTTCATCAGTGGCTATCGAAACAGAACGCCAACCACTCAATGGTGGGAAGACAATCTAGATATTGAAAAGTATCTCAGCTACCGAACCATCGTCGAAGGCATCCATCACTACGACATCGCCGCCGGTAAAAACTATTTTTACTATCATAATCCGGAAACCTCCAAATTCGAAGTGCACCCATGGGACCTCGACCTTACCTGGGCGAATAACATGTATGGGAATGGGAACCATGATTTCAAATCGAAGGTCGCGCAAAACCCGGCTTTTAACACCCGCTACCAGAATCGCGTCCGCGAAATCATGGACCTCCTCTATAACTCAGATGAAGGTTATAAATTAATCGATGAAATGGTGCAAGACGTTTGGACTCCGGGAGCCCCTTCGCTCGTCAGCGCCGATCGCCGGCTATGGGACAACAACCCACGGATCAATCACCCCGACCGCTATTACGACGTCGCCTCCGATAAGGGCTTCGGAGGAATGGTTCAGGGCGCTAAAAACTACATTATCTCCCGCGGAAGCTGGATGGAAAGGAGCCTCCTCACTCAAAACAATAGTATTCCGACCACTCCAATCCTAACTTACTCAGGGACAGCTGGATTTCCCAGTAATGGACTGCTTTTCACCTCTAGTAACTACAATTCAGCTACTCCGTTTGCAAAAATGGAATGGCGAATTTCCGAGATCTACGATCCCACCACAGCAAACTATGTTCCTGGAGATCCTTACCTCTATGAAATCGGAAATCCTGACACTTCAGGCGAATTGAGCTCCTTCGATTCGGACTACCTCTTCCCGACAGTTTCAGCCAAACCGGGCCAAACCTATCGTGTTCGAGTCCGCCATCAAGACACCGCTGGTCGTTGGAGTCACTGGTCGGAACCCGTCGAATTTATGGTTTCATCTCCAGACATCAGCCTCTTCGTCAACAATCTCCGCATTACCGAAGTTCACTACCACCCGGCTCCAGCCAGTGCCACGGAACAAGCCATGGGATGGACTGACTCAGATTTCGAATACCTCGAGCTTCAAAATATTGGAACAACTCCCATCAATATGACCGATGTTCGCTTTACCAAGGGAATCGACTTTGATTTTTCACAGGGAACCATCATTGAACCAGGGGCTTTCCTCCTCATCGTGAAAAACCAGACAGCATTCGCTTCACGCTACGGAGCCGGGCTTCCGATCGCAGGCGAATGGGATCTCAACGATAAATTGAGCAACGGAGGAGAGAACCTCAAACTCTCGCTCGGCTCTGGCACCGCCATCATCGAATTTACCTATGATGACAATGCCCCTTGGCCAACTTCTCCCGATGGAGGAGGCTCCAGCCTCACTCTCATCCTACCCACCGAAACCCTTCCCGGTGATCATTCAAACCCGCTAGCCTGGCAAGCAAGTCAACAGGCCGGTGGTACCCCTGGTATTACCGGGCCCGGCACTTCGAACTTCGAGTTGTGGGCTCAGAGCATTGGCCTGGGCGCCGGAGCCTCCATGACCGGCGACAATGATAGCGATGGTATGAATAACCTTCTCGAGTATGCCTTGGACTCCGACCCCATGAGCGATTCGAGCCATCGCCTTCCATCAGGAGCAACTGAGTTGATCGAGGTCGATGGGGTTACTGATCGCTATCTGACTCTCACGTTCCAACGGAATCTCGCTGCTTCCGAACTCACCTTTACCGTGGAGCTGTCCGACGATCTTACCGGGTGGAATGATAATACAACCATCCCAGTATCGGTAACCAATAATGGCGATGGCACCGCCACCGAAGTCTGGCGCGCGCCCCTCCCCCTGAACGACGACTCCAGCCAGTTTGTCCGGCTTCGGGTTACTAACTAGTGAAGCATTTAGCCCATCGGTATCAAAACACTCGCTAGCCAAACCACTGCGAATCCCACAACTCCCATCAGGGACAACATCACCGAAAAAGTCTTCAAGGTTTCGGTCTCATTCATACCAGACATCTTCGAGACGATCCAAAAACCGCTGTCATTCATCCACGGCAAGGGTTTCGACCCACAACCGATCGCAAGCGCCACATAAACCGAATGGAACCCCAACTCGGCATCCAAAACTATAGGAGCAACAATTCCTACCGCCGTAATCATCGCTACAGTGGCCGAGCCTTGTGCAAACCGAACCAAAGCTGTCAGGACGAAAGCTAGTAGTAGCACTCCACCGCCGCTTCCCACCATCCCCGAAAGCTCGCTGCCAATCCCAGTGTCTTTTAAAACGGCTCCAAATGCCGCACCGGCCGCCGTAATGAGAATAATCACGCCACCGCTCGATAGCGCCTCGTTAATCACTTTTTTCAATTCGCAATATTTGGCAGCTAATATAACCGCCATTCCCGCACCCAATGCCATTGCTATATTTTTTTCACTCACGATCTGAAGCCATCCTGGAAGATCTCCCTTCACTCCTAAAAAGGTGCCTAGACTAATCAGGATTAAGGGCAGAAGAATCGGTAGTAAAGACCAACCTAGCCCGGGTAATTCTTTCTGTTCCTCAAACTCAATTTGAGGAACTTCAATCTCGCGATAGGTGATTTCAAACTTTCTGTTCGCCCAACGCGCATAACCATACCCCACCGAAATCGTAACCACTCCCAGCATCAACCCTGCCGGGATCAACACTCCTAAACTCACCTCAAGACGATCCGCTACTAACAAAGGCCCCGGGGTAGGCGGCACCAGCGAATGGGCCATACTCGCCCCCGCCACTACACTCAAAAGCGCAAGAAGATAGACCTTTGGATTCGTGCGAGAAAAGGCTCGGACCAAAGGCAACATAAGATAAAAAACCGTGTCAAAAAACACTGGGATTCCGAGCACAAACCCACTTCCCAGAAAAGCGACTGGAGCGCGCTTCACTCCAAAAAGCGAAAGCAATCCTTTTACGATTCGTTCCGCAGCCCCACTCACTAAAAGGCACTGCCCGATGATCGCGGCAAGCGCGATCAAGATTCCAATCTTCCGGCAGCCCGTTCCAAACCCTTCCGCGACCCGATTCATCGCCTCCACACCTACCCCTGGTGTCAGAATCGATACCACGAAGGCTCCCAGCAACAATCCGAGAAAGGCATGCAGCCGGAGCCCTAAAATCGAAAGAATCACCACCACCAGCCCAACCAGGCAAATTTCAATCGCTCCCATCCACCCACCCTCACTAATCCTCCCTCATCGAGCCATTCAAAAATTCCTCTCTTTCCCCCGCGCGCTCTTTCCTCCAATCTCAATCAACACATGAGCCGCCTCTCACCCGACCAACTTCGCTCACATCGCTTCTTCGCTCCGGACGATCTCCGTGCCTTCGGCCACCGTTCCCGGCACAAGCAACTCGGCATCAACGACGAGGAATACAAAGGGAAGCCCGTGATTGCCATTCTCAACACCTGGAACGACCTCCTCCCCTGCCATTCCCACTTCCGACAGCGCGCAGAAGAAATCAAGCGTGGGATCTGGCAAGCCGGTGGTTATCCCGTCGAAATGCCA
>Ga0206677_10000440_pt1 | contig 39046 bp, 53 predicted proteins | sample M130m12015metaG_FD_155475 | JGI IMG/M metagenome (GOLD analysis project Ga0206677, IMG submission 155475) | Ammonia-oxidizing marine archaeal communities from Monterey Bay, California, United States - M1 30m 12015 | ecosystem: Environmental > Aquatic > Marine > Intertidal zone | place: USA...
TTTGAAAAGAGCGGTAGCACAACTTACACTTATAGTTTTACATTTAGCTTGACCGCTGAAAACAGCGGGGAGGGTGGTGAATAGTATAAGTTTCAGAAAATTATATGTGGACTAATTTAGTTGATTAATCAATCAAATGATATAATAAATGCTTCACACAGGAGGTGAAATATGGATTTTTTATTAGATATAATAACAACAGTTACTTACATTGTTACTGGTGCGTCTTTAATAGCTGCTTGGACTCCGTCTCAAAAGGATGATAAGTGGATAGGAAAGATGTTTTCCTACATAGATTTACTTGCACTTAATTTTAAAGTCAAGAAATAAGTAAATGGATGCGGTTGCGATAATAACCGAATTAGGTTTTCCTGTTGCAGCTGCATTCGGACTAGGTTGGTTTATATACAAATTAATAATGCGTATTGTAGACGGCATGGAAACTAAACTCGATGTTGTTGATCAAAAGGTAGCAGAACAAATATCAGCAATAGAAGAGCGTTTAGGATCTAAACTTGATTCTCAACACGGTATTCTGGTAGCATTAATTGACAGAGTGCGAAGTTTAGACAACGAGATTATAAGGCAAGATACTCTTATAAAAACTATTCTCGGAGTACCACAGTTAATAGATAGCAATAAGATTGCTAAGGCGGATAGAGATGACCAAAGAAGAGATTAAAGAAGCCAAAGAAAAAGATTTAATAATTAAAATTGTATCTTTGATAGGCATAGTTTTATTTGTATGTATATTTGTACAGAATGTAAAATCAGATGAAATGGTACATAAATTTAAGTCGCCTTCTTTTTCGGGTATAGGAACATCAGCTCATTATTTAACTATAGAAAATCAACAATATTCTAGGCGTATGACCGTGAAGGCAGAGCTGAAAGCATTGCAAGATGAAATAGAAAGAGACAAAGAAAATACAACACTTGCAAGATTTATAAGAAACTTAGAGTCTAGAATATATGCACAGTTATCTAGACAGCTTGTAGAGAATCTATTTGGAGAGACTCCCAGCGATAGTGGTGTTTTAACTTTAGAAGGAAACACTATAGAGTATAATGTTGTAGACGGAATAATAACTTTAAACATTACAGATTCAGATGGTAATACGACAACTATATCTCTTCCTATCGGGAATTTTGCTTTCTAGCTGTGCTTTATTATTTGACCCAATAGAAAACAACATACCCCCGTTACAAAGAATAGAGAAGCCAGAGATTGGATCTCTTCTTGTATATGAGCTTGCATCAATAAAAAATGCAAATAAGGTAAAGCCAGTTATAGCTATATACGCAGGATCTTTTACAGACCAAACAGGGCAAAGAAGAAGTAATAGCAACTATGCAACATTCTCAACAGCAGTAACACAATCCCCAGACGCATATCTTATAAGAGCACTTAAGCATGCTGGAAGTAATAATGACGGCTTTTTTGAAGTTGTTGAACGTGTTGGATTGGACAACGTAACAAAAGAACGTCAAATAATAAGAAGTACACGAAAAGAATTTAAAGAAAATACACAATTACAGCCATTAATGTTTGCAGGTTTGCTAATGCAGGGTGGTGTGATATCTTATGAAAGTAACCTAAAAAGCGGTGGTGCAGGTGCTAGATATCTTGGAATAGGAATGTCTAGACAATATAAGCAAGACACAGTGACTATATCATTAAGAACTGTATCTGTAAGTACGGGAAAGGTTTTGCTTGAAGTGTTGGTAACAAAGACAATACTTAGTGCATCTATTGATAGTGATGTTTTTAGATTCATAACTGATGCAACTGAGCTGGTAGAAATTGAGGGCGGTTTAGTTAGGAATGAGTCTACAAACATAGCATTACAAACAGCTATAGAAACCGCAGTATTACAAACAATTAAGGAAGGTGCAGAAAAAGGATATTGGAGCATTTATGAAAACATTAAAACTATTAACTGCGATGATGATTGTGTTTCCGCTATACGCGGCTGACAACGAAATATATGTTGACCAATCAGGAGCTACAGCTAACATAGATTTAGAACAACTAGGATCATCTAATATTATTGGAGGTCTTAATTCAATAGCAGGAACCCTCACACCACTAGATCTTGATGGACTTAATTTAACACTTGATATTAATCAAATAGGTAATACTAATAAATTTCTAGGTGATATATATGGCGATAACGTAACGGGTTTTTTTGAGTTTGACGGCGATAGCAACACCTTCACAATTCAAGCAGATCCAACAGATACTTACGGCATAAGTGGTTCAGATTATAATGTTGATGTAACTGGAAATTCTAATACATTTACCTTAGATACAGGAGTAAGTGCACTCAGTGAAAATCTAGATCTTGATTGGATCATCAATGGCGACAGCAACACATTTGATTTTGATATAAACTATGATGGTGCCACTAACTATGTAGATGTTGATGGCGACAGCAATACAGTTAATTTTACAGGAAGTGGTTATGCAGGAGGATATTTCTACCTTGATCAAACGGGAAACAGTAGAACCTTCAACATCATACAGTCTTCAACTCTTGCTTCTGATTGGTTACAGATTAACTCTACTGGTTCTAATGGCACTATTTGTGTCGTTCAGAACGATGGCGGAACCTCCACAGGCTGTTGATATAGGAAATATATCTGAGCTCACGGGCTCAGCACAGGTTATAAGAGACAAGCCATATCAGGCAAAACAAAGATTTGATATACAGCAGAATGATGAAGCTATTACTACTAATGGTCGCATGGCTATTACCTTCCTTGATGAGTCTCAGGTAAAGTTAACAGAGAACTCAACTCTAACTATAGACGAATATATATTTGACCCCAACCCCAGTAAATCAAAAATGGCTATTACGTTTGGACTTGGTACTGCTAGGTTTATTACTGGCGGATTAAACAAAATAGACAAGAACAATATAGATCTTAAAACGCCAACAGCTAACATAGCAATTCGCGGTACTGACTTTACGGTTACTGTAGATGAGATAGGCAGATCATTATTAATCCTTTTGCCAAATGAACTGGGTGTTGCAAGCGGGGAAATAATAGTCACCACGGCAATAGGTTCAGTAACTCTTAATAAACCATACCAGGCAACAACAGTTGATGTCTTTGAAAAATCTCCAAGCCCACCAGTGATACTTGACCTAACTCTAGACCTGATAGACAACATGCTAATAGTAACGCCACCAAAGCAAGAACAAGTAATAGAAGACTCTATTCAGACAAACAAAAAAAGCATTCTAGATTTTGATGACCTGGACATAGATTATCTGGAAGAAGACTTTTTAGATTCTGATAAAGATCTAGAGTTTACAGAGCTAGATATAAACTATTTAGATGTAAATTTCTTAGAAGACTTATTAGATGTAATAGATGCACTACAAGAAATAAAGCAGGAAGATCAGCTAGCCCAAGACGCAACATCTATCAATATAGTTGGAACTAAATTTGGTCAAGATCTAAACACACAAATAACCTCTTTTGTAACAGGAGAGGTGTTGACCATTATGCGTAGCGTAAGCGATACTGCTAGGTTAGATGTAGACTCATCTCAGAGCTATACTATTATCTTTTTACAAGACGGCACTTCTAATATTATTAAAGTAAACGGCGGAACAGGTAGCACTATTAAAATCACTCAAACTAATTAATGAAACGTATACTATTCACAATACTTATAATACTAGGAATGCCATTAGTATTTAAAAGCACTCCTACAGAAATACTTAAATTAAAAATATACGATGCTTTAGTCAAAGAACAGGATCCATCTGGTTATTTTACAGTCATAAATCTTGATGAAGATTTTATAAATCAAGAGGGCGGATATCCAGTTCCAAGATCCAGGCTTGCACAAATAAATAAAGATATATTAGATGCTGGTGCTTTGGGGGTGGGTTGGGTTATTGCATTTCCTCACCCAGATCGACTCGGGGGAGATAAAGAATTTGCAGAGTCTTTACAACAAGGTACATCAATATTGGCAATGTTTGAAGCCCCAAATCAAATATACCCAAAAACAGTTGGAACTGTAATGCTGGGTACAGGTAAAGGTGGTATGTTATCCAAAGGTGTAGTTCAAAATACTAACAACCTTAGAAATTATATACAACAGGGTATTGCAACTGCACCTACCGATATAGACAATCTTGTCAGAAGAATACCTTTATTATTAAAAACACCTGACGGATATGTTCCCGCGTTTGGTACGGAGGTTTTAAAAGCACTCGTTGGTGCAGATACTTATGTCATCAAAAGCAATGAGCTTGGCATAGAAGAGATAAGGGTGAAAGGATTAGATCCTGTTAAAACAGATTCACTGGGAAGAAAGTGGATTAGTTGGATAAGAACACCAGAAACCACATTGGATGAAATGAATGTTCTTAATAAGTTTGTTTTTATTGGAGTTACTGCTCCAGGAATCTCACCACAAATAGCAACCCCAGTTGGATTATTGGAACCACATAAAATTCAAGCTGCATTATCTGAGTCAATTCTTGTAAAAAACTCTCCAAGGGTTCCAGATTTTGCTTTGGCGTTGGAAATTGCAATTTTTGGAATTTTCGTGTCTCTGACATGGCTTGTAATCAATTATCTTGGTGTTACTAAGGGCATATGTATGGCAGTAATTTTGCTGTTAACCACGGGGCTCTCAGGAGTTATTAGCATTCAAAAAGGGTTTTTGATAGATTTTTCGTGGACTTTTGTGTCTCAGTTTATAACTGGAGCTATTGCGTTCTATTTGAACTTTAGAAAGCAGCATAAATTGCGTCAACAGATAAAAAAACAATTTGAACATTATCTAGATCCAAGACAAGTTAAACAATTACAAAAAAATCCAGACCTCCTGAAACTCGGGGGAGAAAAAAAAGAAGCAACATTTTTATTTACAGATGTTAGAGGCTTTACAAATTTAAGTGAGAAGCTAGAACCAGAACAAGTAACAGAAATTATGAACAAGGTTTTAACAGTTCAAGTGGAATGCGTTCAGGCTCATGGTGGTATGGTAGATAAATTTATTGGCGATGCATGTATGGCTATTTTTTCAGCACCACTATATTTAGATCAGCATGAGAAGAGAGCGGTAGCTTGTGCACAAGATATGAGAACAGCAATAAGACAGTTGCAAAAAGAATTACCAGAACCAATAGCAATTGGTATTGGAGTAAATACTGGATATGCAGTTATTGGAAACATGGGATCACAAACTAGATTTGATTATTCTGCTATTGGTGACTGTGTAAATACAGCTGCTAGATTAGAGTCAGCAACCAAGGAGGCGGGCGTAGATATATTGATTGGCGAATCAACTGCAAAAAAAGTCAATAATAAGTTAAAATTGTTAGAACCAATAAAAGTTAAAGGAAAAGAAAAGCCTTTAATCATATATACAGTTTAAGAGGAATTATGAAAGCATTATTAAAAAACATAGTAGGTGCAGTCGCCCCAACCTTGGGTTCTGCATTGGGCGGACCAATGGGAGGCATGGCAGCTAATATGATATCTGAAGTACTAGGCGTTCCCAACACACCTAAGTCAATACAAAAAGCCATACAAGAAGCAACACCAGAACAAATGCTTGAGCTAAAAAAAGCAGAGCAGGCATTTGAAGTTCAGATGAGAGAGCTAGATGTAGATGTCTTTAGGCTAGAGGTTGCTGATGGACAGGATGCCAGAAACAAGTTTAGTAAAGATTGGACAGCAAGAATTATGGGAATAGCAGTCGTTGGTGGATTTATGGGTTACATATTTCTCGTTACCTTGCAGCCACCAGAGCAAAATAGCGAAGCTTTAATAAATTTAGTTTTAGGATATTTAGGTGGTTTGGCTAGTGCTGTGATATCTTTTTATTTTGGTGCTTCTAACTCATCAAACGATAAACAGGATTAACGCGTGGCTGGATTTAAACTTACAACATTTAGCGGGATAAACAAAAAGATCTCTCCAAGACTTATACCAGAGGATATGGCTCAGGACGCACAAAATGTTTTTTTGGATTCAGGAAGAATAGAAGGCTTGCCAATAGATGTCAATGATGCATCAGAGCCAAGCACGCATCCAGCAAGTGATATATCAGGAACAACAAAGACAATACACAAAGTAACCGCAAATCAATGGCTTACATTTGATGATGATGTTGACATTATTAACAGCCCTATAAAAGAGGACCAATATGGAAGATTCTACTTTACTGGCTATGGTACTTTTCCTAAGTACGGCAATAGCTCTACTTTATTTTCAGGATCTGGTCCCTATCCAACTGCAACATTTAGGCTTGGTCTTCCAAATCCAGCAGCAATAACAAGCATAGCTGTCGATAATACATCAGCAGATCCAGGTGCTGCAATCAGCTCAAGAGCCTATTTATACACAGAGGTTACAAGTTTTGGAGAGGAAGGTCCTCCATCCGCAGTCACCTCAAGCGACATTGTTGACGCATCGAACGGCTCAACCGTAACAGTAACCCTTCCCGCAATAACATCAGGCAACTACTCAATAGCTAAAAGAAGGATTTATAGAACAGATGTTAATGGTGTGTTTAGGTTTGTTGGAGACACAACAACAACAACAGCACATGCAATTAGCGATACTGTCCTGGATGATGTTCTCGGGGAAGAAATAGAATCAGCCGACAATCTTGCACCGCCAGATGATGTAACAGCATCACATCCAGACGGACCAATGTTAGGGCTTACTACTATGCCAAACGGTATTACGTCAGGCTTCTCAGGAAATACTTTACTATTTAGTGAAGCATTTTTACCACACTCATACCCACTTGGTAATCAGTTAACGACAAAAGACGATATTGTTGCTATAGCATCTATCGCCTCGGGTCTTCTTATAACAACTAAAGGCAAACCATTAATGGCTTCTGGAACAGACCCAAGCTCTATGGCTATGGTTGAAATAGATGCAAATCTGCCCTGTAGTAATAAAAGATCTTTAGTAGACATGGGAGAGTATGCGATTTACTCTTCTCCAGATGGATTGGTGCTAGCATCAAATTCAGGAATACAGCTTATAACTGAACAAATAATGACAAGAGATCAGTGGCAAGACTATTACCCAGAGAATGTGGATGGCTACGAGTATGAAGGAAAGTATATTGGATTCACATGGGACGGAACAAACTCCTCCACTAAAAGAGGATTTCTATTTGATCCTAGGGGACAGAAGAATGCTTTTGTTAACTTAGACTTTTATGCAACCGCAGGATATAACGATAGACAAGAAGATGTTTTATATTTGGTAATAAACGGAACTCTTAAAAAATTTGTACAGGGCACAACTCCCAGATCTTATCTTTGGAAATCTAAAGAATTTTATACAAACAGACCGCTGTCACCAGGAATAGCAAAAGTTAGTGCAGAGTCGTATAGCTCACTTACTTTTAAAATGTATGCTGATGGAAATTTAAAGCATACACAAACCGTAACAAGTGAAAATATATTTAGATTACCTGGAGGATATAAGGCTAAATCTTTTGAGATACAATTAGAAGGAACAGACATAGTTAATGAAGTTTGTGTTTATGAGAGTCCACAGGAGATAGTCTAATGGCTAAAACAAGGGGAACCTTTGTTGTACCAAGAAGCTTCGATAACGAAGGCAAAAGGTTTGCTAATTCACTTAATGATTCAATAGCACAGCTCAAAGGCGAAAAAGGAGATAAGCTCGATTCAGCAGTAACTTTCAGAGATCTTATTGATTCAGGTATAGCAAAAAGAAATTTCTCTTTTACGTCTGGAGGTTCTAGCTTTGTTATTATAGGAGGCAGCGAGGATCAGGGCGAAGAGCCAACAGTCCCAACAGGGGTTACAGCAGACGGAGCCTTTGAAAACATATTAATTTCTTGGGATAGTCCATTTTATAGAGGACACTCGCACACAGAGATTTATGTAAATACCTCGGACACTTTTGCAACAAAAACATTTATAGCATCTGTAAGTGCAGCGGTGTTTTCACATCAGGTTGGGACGGGTCAAACAAGATACTACTGGCTTAGAAATGTAAGCTCTAACGGAAAGAAAAGTGGGTTTAATTCTATAAATGGAGTAGAGGCATCAACTGCAATAGATATTGGTGCAGTTATGAGCGAGCTCAATGAATCAATATCTCAACTCCCAGGATTCGCAACATTAAATTCAGACATAACTGTAAACCTCAACTCTCAAACGATAGCACTACAGAACGCGGTTACATCTATAGATACAGCCGTTGATACAGCACAGGCGGCGGCAACATCAGCACAGTCTACAGCTAATACAGCAGCCAGCGATATAACATCATTGGCTTCAACATTAAGCACCCTAACAACTACAGCTACTCAGACAATAAGATCTGACACTCCGCCCCAAAACAGAAACGACAACAGCTCTCTTCAGGCTGGAGATATTTGGATTGAAACTGATAATAATAATCAGATATATATTTATACGGGGTCTTCTTGGTCAACAACATCTTCAGGAGCAGCGTCTTCCGTTGATACAACATTGCAGTCACAGATAGACGCAAACGAGCTGGCTATTGAATCCAATGCCGACAACATACTTTTGGTTGCTGGTGTCGCTGGTGCTACTAATATATCAACATCAGTTAATATAACATCTTTAAATTCAGCTATAACAGACGGAACGACTGGGTTATCTGCTAATGCATCTGCTATATCTAACTTAACAACAAGAGTAACTTCTGCTGAGGGCAGTATAACTACAAACTCACAAGATATAACGTCTCTTACTAACAGCTTATCTACAGCTAATAGCAACATAACAAGCAATGCCTCATCAATAAACAGTTTACAAAATCAGATAACGGCTAACGATGGAGACATAACATCTGTATCATCAAGCGTAACCTCTCTTACTAACAGTTTATCCACAGCTAATACCAATATAACAGCTAACTCTAGTGCTATCACTGGGCTGACATCTAGCGTGTCAACCATAAATGGTACTTTAACTACTGCACAGTCAGATATAACAGCCCTTGAGTCAAGCGTCACAACCGCAGAGGGAAATATAACAGCCAACTCTAGTGCTATTACTGGGTTGACAAGCTCTATATCTACAGCAAATGGAAACATATCTACCTTGCAATCAGATGTAACATCTTTGGAAACAGATCTAACAACCGCAGAGGGAAACATAACAACAAACACATCTGCAATATCTACTTTGCAAAGCTCTGTGTCTGCAAATGATAATGATATAACAGCAATTAATGCGTCTATAACTTCTTTGAATACGTCTGTAAATAATGCAAATACAAATATATCAACTAACGCTTCAGCTATAACGGGGTTAGATACAAGGGTTACTTCAAACGAATCGACCCTTACAACAAGGGCAGCGGCTACCGATGTAACGGCTTTACAAACATCGTTGAACACATTATCAACAGAGGTAGACACAAAGACAAGAACCTTCGCTCAAGGCAGCGTCCCAACAGCAACGTCAATAGGGGATCTTTGGATAAATACAAATGATGATAATAAAGTATATAGAGCTTATTCAGCTACGGCTGATGAGATAGCAACAGGAGAGTGGCAGCTATTAAGGGATGAGGGTATAGTTGTCAACGCAGGAGCCATAAGCACACTACAAAGCACTGTTAGCACTCAAGGCAATAATATAACCTCTAATTCATCTGATATATCAACATTAACAAACAACTTGGCAACAGCTAATGGAAGTATATCTGCTAACTCTGGTGCTATAACTTCTTTACAGTCAACGGTCAGCACTCAAGGCAATTCTATATCAAGCATATCTAACGATGTAACATCATTGGATAATACTGTAACCACCATACAAACAGATTTAGATGCGGCAGAGGTAACAATAACTTCAAACTCTAGTGCTATTAGTGGATTAGATAGTAGAGTTACTACAGCAGAAGGATCTATAACCTCACAAGCTAGTGATATAACAGCACTACAAACATCTGTCTCTGGAAATGATACGGATATATCTGGTCTGTCCAGCTCAGTATCGTCCTTGCAAGCACAGGTAACTTTAAATGATGGAGATATAACAGCTATAAATACTAGCATCACATCGCTTGAGTCTCAAATCACAAATAATGATGATGATATATCTGGACAGTCAACAGCTATTAGTTCTTTACAGTCTTCTGTTAATCAACAGGGAACAGACATAACAGCAAATGCTTCTGCTATAACCCAAATCACCAGTGATGTTAATGGTGTTTCTTCAAGCGTTACACAGCTATCTTCAACAGTTGCAGATATAGAAGGTAATGCAGCAGCAGCCTATGTATTACAGGTAGCAGCAGGGAGCAATCCACCAAGAATCGGCGGCATGGTTATTGAAAATAATGCATCCGCTGGCACAGGAACTGTTGATGTAACTTTTCAAACTGATAGCTTTCAAATAGTATCACCTAATGGTGGTTTTATATCTTCGCCATTTATAGTTAGAAGCTCTGCAACAACATTAAACGGAGTAAGTGTTCCAGCTGGTGTTTATATGCAAGACGCATTTATACAAAACGGAGCTATAACCAACGCCAAAATAGGCAACGCTGCTATTGATGATGCAAAAATTGATAGTCTAAGTGCAACAAAAATAACATCAGACACTATAGATGCGGCAAGAATAGATGTTAATGGATTAATAAGTGCTAATAACATAATTGTTGAAGGCAATCTGTCTACAGACGGACAAACTTCTATCCACGGCGGTAATATACAAACTAGCACAATCTCTGCTAACAAGTTAACAATTACACCCGTAGAGGCAGGCGGAACAGCTGCTGACATAAACAATAACACCACGACCATCGAAGGCGGGAAAATAAAAGCAAACACCATAACTGTAGAAAATGTAAATACAGATAACTTTGCACTGCCAACAAAAGGCGGAAAGAAATCAGGAACAGAAATTGGTGGGTTTTATTATAATGATATGAGACATGCTCATGTAGCAGAGATAGGAACTGGAGCAGGATTCTACACTGGATTTGTAAGAGCAAAGGGCGGAGCAGGTCAGGTCAAAACAGTAAACTTTTTTATATCTGATGGCGATTTTGGAAACAATGGAAGTCCAACATCAAATGCTCCATATGATGTAAATACACACACGTCTACAAATGGAGATACAACAGCACCCAGTGAATCTCAATCCCATATAGTTTATATAACACCATTGATAGAAAAACTACCAGGACACGTTAGTCAATCAAGGCTTGTATCATCTGCGGACACCACTAACATACCTCTAACATTTAGATATGAGGGAAGTGGAACTCTAAACTTTTTTATTAGGGGTCAGGGTGACAGCAATCCAGCCTATGTAGATTATGTGGAAGCAAGGTTTATGAAGTTTGGAGTCAACACTCCTAATCAATTTACTTTTACTGATAAGTACGGGCAAGCAAAAAACACAACAATAACAAGTAATACGCAAACTCTTAGCGGATCCTTCACAAGTGCTACGGCATCATTCCTCACAGGAACTCACACGAGTGCAGAGTTTAGTATCAATGGTGGTGCTTATTCAAACGCAGCAAGGACTGTAAGCAACGGAGATCAAATAACTATACAGCTACTGTCTAGCAGTGCTGGATTTAATACAAGAAATGCAATACTCCAGGTTGGAGAAACACAAGATACTTGGTCGGTAACAACGGTATTCTAATATGATTCATGAATTTAACTACACATACGAATTTGTAAGACTGAACTCAGATATGGTTCATGGAATAAAGGTTATTACTGAGGTTGTTGTAAACATAACAGCCGTAAGAACAGATGATGAAAGCGTTTCTGCAACAAAAGAGGATTGGGTAACTTTTTCACCTTACAGTAGAGTAAAGAGACTTGATGATGAGATGTTGCATATAGATTCTGTTACTAATGACATTGCACTACAGTGGGCTATAGCAATATTTTCAGAAAAAGAAAGCGACCTAAATACCATATTTACTGCTATGATTTATGGTATAGATTATGTACATCCACCAGAGGAATAAGCTTTGATACATGTAATAAAAAGTGATATCTTACAAGAAAAATGTTAACTCAAGTTGATGTAAGAGTTTACTGGGATTCCGTTGAGCGTGGCTTGCGGGAAATAAAAAAAGAAGCAAACCCAGATTGGCGACCAGAGGACATATATACTGCTATAGTAAACGGAGTAGCAGAGCTTTATATAGATATAGAGCAAGAGCCATGTGAGAGCTTTATTGTTCTACAAGAAAAGCCAGCAATGTTTAGTCCAACAAAGTCGTTACTCATTTGGATAGCATATGATAAAAGAGGAGATGCTAACAAGAGGTATATGGAATACATAGAAGAAATGGCAAGAAACAGAGGGTGCAATAAAGTTGAGTTTTGGACTCCGTGGAGAAAACTTGCTCAAGCATTATCTGACAAAGATTATAAAACAAAATTATACATAGTGGAAAAGGAGTTATAATGGGCGGAGGCGGCGGATCAACAACAATACCAGACACAGCATCACAAAAAGCTTTGGCTTCAATAGCTGCAAAAAGATTTAATCTTTACCAACAATATTATGTGCCTTTAGAAAATCAATTTATGTCAGATGTGGCAGGAATGATGGACCCAACAGCATTTGAAAGTGTTGAAGGTTTTGTAAACTCTATTCAACAACCCGAGTTTCAAGCTGCAAGAAAAAACATGCAACAACAAGCTTTCGCCATGGGAGCAGATCCAACGAGTGGTCAGTATCAAGCTAGGGCATCACAAATGCAACAAGCACAGGCTAAAGGAATGGGGCTGGGAACGGCTGAGGCTCTTTCAGGTCAGGTGGATAGATATTATCAAGGCATGCAAAATATAGTAGCTATGGGTCAAGGTCAAGCAGGACAAGCTATTTCTGGTCTGGGAGATGTGGCAAACATTGCACAACAAAGAGCATCAGCTGAAGCTAAAACATCATTTACAAATTATCTAGGAAGACAACAAATGATTGGCTCTGCTGTTGGCATGGGAGTTGGTCTTGGAATGATGGGTGGGTCAGGTGGTGGAGGTAACAATTAATGGCTTTTTATAATATATCTGACTTTACTAATAAAGGCTTTGGTTATAATCCAACGGGATATAATAGTGATTCCTTGTATGTAAATCCTTACAGGCAGGGTGATCAGTCTGCACAAGACATGATGGCAGATTTGTATGAGTCTGAATTTCAAGACTACTTAAATAGATTTTTTCCTGTGGAAAAGGACCTTATAGCCCAAATGACAACAGGATTTGAGGGCTTGCAACAAGAAGAAATAAATAGAGCACAGTCAGCTGTAGCAAAACAGTATGCTAATGTTAGAGGTCAAGAAACCAGAAGACAAGCAGGATATGGGCTAAACCTTAGACCTGAATCGCAAGGAGATTTTCAAAGATCAGAAACGTCTGCATTGGTAGCAGCTAAAAATTTTGCAAGAATGCGATCTGAGGAAAGAAGAATGCAAATATTATCTGGCGGAGGTCTGGGTGCTATGAGCCAGAAATCTGTTGCACAGGAAGGAGGATTGGGTGGCTAAAGGATTATTAGGTGTTGGTAGAGTTCAAAAAGAACAAGCTATGGGTGGTTTGCTTCAGTCGGCTAGAATGGAGGCACAACAAAATATAGCAGAACAGGGACTAAAACAGCAAAAAAAATTAGCCCAGTCACAAACAGCAGGACAGCTTGCTGGTGCTGGTGCAGTCGTTGGTTATGGAGCTCTCGGTGTTTCAGAGGGTATAAAAGTTGGCGGATCAGTCGGTGGTCCTGCGGGAGCAGCAGTGGGTGCAGCAATAGGATTTTTAGTTAGTAAATTATTTGGATAAATTATGGCAGGATTCGCAGACGGTTTTAATTCAGGATTAAGTATGATGCTCTCAGCAAGGCGTTTGTCCTTGTATGAAGAAGAGGCAGAAGCAAAAAGAAAAGAAGCAGAGAAGGCAGATATGCCTATTACTGATGTCGACCCAACTCTTGGTGGATCATTTGAACCAGGTACAACCATGGGGCAAGCAAAAGACATTACCTCATTAAGAACATCAGAGCAAAATATTAAAGCGTCAGAGCAACAAGTTACCGCATCCAAAGCGACAACAGCACTTACCGAAAAAAGAGGCAAACTTATCGATGTGCAACTAGATCCAGAAAGACTTGCCAGACAGGACACAATAGAAAAATTAAATATAGACGGTCTTGGTATTAAGAATGAAATGGATAAGCTTAACTACGAAAACGCTAGATCATATAAGAACGCAAAGCTTGGTGTAAATGTTTTTGGAAGCATGACAGCAGTAGCCGCTGAATCAGACAAGGTTAGAGGCACAGCATCTTATGACGCAGCAATCATAGATATTGCTGGTCAAACTAGGGACGGATACGAGAATGGAGATATAGATATGTTAAGAGTTATATCTCCTAAATTTGTTAAAGCTACACAAACTTTAGCACCAATTATAAATCAAGGAATGCAAAATCCAGAAGCCTTTGAAAACTTAAATCTTGGAGATTACGGCGATTCACTAAATGATTTGTTTTCCATGAAATCACAAAAGTATATTGGAAAAAAATATATTGGAAATGATGGTACTGAGGGAGAAATTACAAAAGTAACACTTGATTTTGATTCTTTTAACATTGACCCACAAAGCATTAAAGGAGGGGGAACTGCTGTATTGCAGGGAGAATTCACATATAAAGATGCGAGCGGAAATGAATATAAAAAAACATCTTTTATACCAGATGCTGGAAAAGCTGTAATAAGGGAAACGCAAGACAGCTCTGATGCCAGATCTGTATCTTTAAATGACATGATTGATTACTCATCTAGTGCTGTTTATTTGGTAAGCGAAGCTATTTCAAATAATGATCCAAATGTATTTAGGGTTGCAAGAGATGCAGAGGAAATTAGAGTTGCCATGATTGAAAGAGATCCTACAGATTTGCAAAGAATAAAATCTAATGCAGTAGATGTATTTCTTAAAAATCAAGAGGGTTTAAACAGAGCGTGGGTTACAGCAAACTTAAACTCTGCTTCTGCAAAAATTGGATCTAATGATGCCAAAGGAGAAGACAGAGGAATTAAATCTATAATGGCTGCTGGTTTGGATATTATGTCAGATGTGTATACGGTTTCAGGGCAAGAGGCTTTAGATCTTGGTCTTGAGGGCTCTGGTACTTTTTATCGATTTAATAGAAATGATGACGGCTCACTGACAAAGACACCAAAACAAGCAGCGTTTGATTCTCTGCCAACCATAAATGACCTAGAAACAAGACTTAAGAAAGGTACCGCGTTTGAACAAAGAGAGATTGGATTAGAGACAGGTGGGTCTTTAGCGTTTAACAGTATAGATATAGACAGAAATGAAACTAAAGCAAACTACTTACCAAAACTACAAGGTCAATATCCAGAAGAAAACATTAATGATTTGGTTGAAAATATAAATGCAAGATATAAAACAAGATATCCAAACAACCCGCCTTTAAGCGATTATGCATTATTAGAATTATTAAATAAAGTATTGAGGTAGCGTCATGGAAGATCCAAGACTTGATCCATTTTCGCTTATTCCAGAAGAAGACAAGGACGATTTAGTAAAAGATGTTCTTAATATAGACCCGCAAACAAGCTTACCAGAAGACACCCAAAAAGATGAATCAACCTTCATTGACACATTTTTAGATCTACCAGGAGCTGGGTTTGGTCCTTTTTCAATAAGGCAAACAATGCAATCTCCAATTTCTGTTGGAAAGTCATTGGCGGCATCCGTTAGGAAGGCACCATCTGGAGCAAAACTTTTTGCTAACAATCTCAGTTATCAACTCCAAGAAACAAAAATTAGAAAAGACATGGGTAAAACCCCAGACAGTTCTTCTTTTGGAGTTGGGTTTGGAGAAGGTGCTGCATCAAGACTTGTAATGTCTCAAGAAAAAAACTTAATAGAAGCAGCCAGAAAAGAAAAAGAAGAGTCATTTAATGGATTGCCGACTGTTGAAAAACAAAAAATTATAGATGGGTATGTAGAATTTTTAGAAACAAACACCGATCAATACAATCAATTAACCAAAAGAATGTCTGATATAGACAAGTCTATGGGATTAAAGAAAACAGAAAAGGCTTTGTCTGCTGGTTTTGATAGTTTATTTATGATGACACCAGGTATTTTAGCTACCCTGGGCACAAAAAATCCTGCATTTATGTATGGGATGATACCAGTGTTTGGTGCTTACGAGTCTTCAGCCTCATATAGACAAGCTCGCATGAGTGGTCTAGATCATGGTGCTGCAATGAGAAACTCTACACTTAATGCCCTGTCTGAAATGGGAACTGAGTTGGTTCCACTACCATTTGTTTCAAAAACAATGAAAAAATATTGGAAGACAAATGGCAGCACTGTTCAAACTTTTATCCGTGATGGTTTCACAACAGCCTCTTTAGAATTAATTGGCGAAAATGTTAATACAGTCTTTCAAGAAACAAACAATGCACTCAGCGGGGTGAATACTGACTTGGCTTTTGCATATGCAAACAAAGACAATCCAGCTTATGACGGTCCTTCTTGGGTTGATGTTATGCTTGATAATGCTTACATGACATCTATAGCCACTGTTGTTGGTGCTGGCGGAATGGTTAGCATGCAAGGTTCAGCAGCCTTTGCACCAGACATCAAGAAAGCATTGAACTCTTTAGACCCAAATCTTGCAAGAAGAATAGCAAGAGAATTAGATATTAATGCAAAACAAGTAAATGCAAATTACAAAGCAATTGATGATACATATAAGTGGCTTGATATTGGCAAAAGATTTGATCCAGGTAAATCAATTCTTAGAAAAGAAGGTGGCACATCTACTCCTATAGAGGATAGAACAGCTGAAGAATTTATTGCACCATCAAGAGAATACTATAATTTTGTGATGCCAGAAATGTTGGCTGATGAATTTCTTGCTGGACAAATTATTAAAAATAATCCTGTCAACGAACAGCTAACACAAGAAGAAATAGATTTAGCTGTAGACTTACAAGCAGAAATTGGTGAGCTTGAGGGTCTTGATTTAAAAACAATTTTAACAGAAGGTAAAAAGGTTTTAAATATTATGGGTTTAACAGAGGCTTTGGACCCGCAAACATTTGATGCCGAGATACAGAAAAGAATTAACGAATATGGTTTACAAATAGAGCAAGCTACAGATGAAACAAAGCTACAGCAGTTAAAGGCTGATCAAAAAACCTTAAAAGACTTTCTAATTAAAAAACAAATGCCACAAAAACCATTGGCACAAAAAACATTTAAGCCAGAATTTGGTGAAGACATAACCCTGTATGAGGGAGAGGCAGAAAGAAAAGCAAAGATAGGTGCAAACAAAACATTTATAGATCCAAAGATACAAGAGCCATCATCTCCAGATGCTGTAAATAATGTAAAACAAAATATAGTTTTAGCCAAAAAATTTGATAAAAATAATATGGCAACATTTACAGACACAGATGAATTTGGTATTAATTTTAAAGATAAAAAATACACAGACCCTGTTGATGAGTACGGAAGAACATTGCAAGGCGTTGGAGATCTTCCTTCTATTAGAGATTTTAATAATACTGAAGTAGACGCGGTATCAGAAGCTATTAATAATTTATTTGAAATGGGTCTTCCAAGAAAAGTTTTTGAGGGCATACCTTTTATTGGGGTGCACAGCAATCAGCTTGATTTTGAAATGCAAGAAAATACATCGCATGGACAATATTTTCCAAGCCCGTCTAGCAAATATATAACATTGTCGGCATCACAAATACCATCACAATTTGTAACACAAGAGACTGCCCCAGACTTTGGGTCTTTAAATCAAGATGACTTTAATCTTGGGTCTTTAACCGAGTTGCAGTCTACCTTGGCACATGAAATTGGTCATCATATAGATTTTGGTTTTGTTGAATTTAAACAATTTTCTGCTGAACAAGAACCTCTTACAGCATCATCACCGCTTTTTGAGCCTATAAATTTTAATTTTGAATTTGAAAATATTTTAAGAAAAAATAACAAAGAATCAATTTTGGATTTGACTGTTGAAGAACTAAAAAATTATAAATTTGAAACTGGTGGATCGGTAATGCAAGAGATGTTTAATCTTTATATCAACAATAGAGATTCACAAAGTCCGTATGCTGGACAAATATTTAGTTACCCATTTGATAAATTTTTAATTACTGCATATAAAGGATTTCCAGTTTTAGATAATGTGATTAGAACTGATAAAGAAGAGAGTACGCATCTTCGCTCTGAAGTATTCGCACAAATGGTGGGAATCAATTATACTAACCCTAAACTATTTGATAATTATCAAAATAGTAAAAAGCTTTTACAGGATATAAACAATGTCTTTATTAATAACGAATTATCACAAATTGGTAGGGGATTACGAAATGCGTTTCAATCATCTCGTTCCGATGCAGATTCTCAAATATACACCAAAAGACTCCCTTATAAAGAGGCTAAAAAAAGCTTTGGATACGAATCAGCCAGTGAAAGAATGGGAGAATCTCCAGTTAAACGAGACAGAGACGACATTCGACCTTCAATACAAGAATCAAACTATGTAGCAATAGGCGAACTTAAGCCTGATAAAAACAATCTCTATGCTGGTGCACCAAGAACAGGACCAGGACAATTTAAAAACACACAAAAAGACTTTGACAGTCTTGTAAGTGATCTTGTCAAAATGGCAGAACAAAAAGACTTATCACTACTTGATGAGAGCAGACACTGGTATCGAAATATAAATCAAGAAATAGATTCCCTTGTTGCTGGAGATCCAGCTCTTAAAGAAAATGTTTTAAGAATGTTGACAATTTATTCCTCGCAAACACCTGTAGAAACTAACTTAGCTTATACATTAAGATCTTTGGTGTCTTTAGCTAAGGGTGGAGATCCTCTGCCAGGATTTCAACCGCTTGCTGGTGAGTACGCAAAGAAAGCAATGGAAGCCCAAGATTTTGGTCAAAAATTAAACGGGGTAGGTTTTAAGCTACAAAGTTTTTATGAGAATTTAACTGCAAAAAATCCTAATGCTGTAACCATGGATACTTGGATGTTCAAAATGCTTGGGTTTGAAAAAGGTCAGGGAGCTATAGCAAACCACAGATACGGAACAGCAGTAATACAAAAAGCTACTGAGGCATATAATCAAAAAAATAATGACAATCTTACTCCAATGGAGATGCAGGCAGTTCTTTGGACATGGGTTAGAAATAAAGAAATGGCGGGTCAGGGTAAGACTGCTGAGTATATTGGTTATGAGACTTATTTAGATAAGGCTTCTGCTATTGTTACTGGTGAAGTAATACCAACAGAAAAACTATCAGAGTTTGCTTTTGCAGAAAAATTAAATGCAAGACAAAAAGCAAAGCTAACCAGAGAACTTCTAGAGGTAATAACAACATCTGAAGGAAAAAATAAAATCTTAGATGCATTGCCTGGAACGGGTTTATATAAGTTTTCCCACAGCTTTGGTGCCTATGATGGCAAAGTAAATCCAAACATATTAACAAGTTTAATTTTAGAAAAAGTTCAGGGACAACAACAATTTAGCGAACTAGATCTTTCTTATGCTGATGACTTCTTGAGAGCCTGGGGCTATGTATTTAGACAAGAAGCCATGCCATATTTTGTTTCTAATGAAAATATATCAGACGCTGATGCTTTTGATGTTAACAATGAGTCAGTTAATGTTGGGTCATACATTAAATTTATAGACACAAACGTCAACGCACCTTTTGAAATATCTGGAATATTAAGAAAACAACTACAAACAGCTTTTGAAAAAGTCGGTATTGATGGGTTTACACAAATGGGTCAAGACTCAATATCTGCTATAAACTTTAAATTTGATGGGAATGTCATTGAAGGTTTTAACGAAAAAGTAGAACAAGCATTAAGCTCTGTTGGCATAGAGGATGTTGGGTTTGCTGTTGAACACGATATAAAATATAATACGCAGTACCTAACTAATAATTGGAACGAGGATACAGATGGAGAAGGTTACATACAAGGACGACTTGAGGAAGGAAGCATACTTAAAGGGCTTGACGGTATCAGGTCAGAAGTTGATGAAGTCCTCTACAAATACAGAAACGAAATACAATCAGAAGGACCAGACGCAAACTTCCCAAGCACAGGATCAGAACCAGGAGCAGTAGGAAGACCCCTTGCAAAAAAAATAGTCTTGCCTAAAGATCAATTAGATAAAATTGATGAGGCTATAAATAACACACCACCAACAACACCACCAGCCCCACCAGGTGGAGTAGACCCAAATGGAAATTTTACACCTCAAGAAATTGGCACATGGGCTAATTTTGTAGAAGAGATGAATATAAAAGTTGCCAATAAATTTGGCAGGCTTTGGACAATAGAAGAAGATATTATTAAACAGTTTGGTGTTAATGGTGTTATTAATAGATTAATAGAGTCTGGAATAGATCCAAATAGTAGGGACTGGAGAGTTACAACACAAACAGATATTTTTTCAGGTCGTGCGAAAGATAAACTTAGAGATATAAGAGAAGATTTTTATATACCAATGTTAGAGTTTTTAACAGAAAAAAATATTTCTGAAGAAGAGTTTAATCATTTTATTTATAACTTACACGCACCAGAAAGAAATAAATATTTACCAACCCTTTTTGAAGAAAAACTTTTAGAAGCACAAATAGAATTAAAAGAGGTTGAGGCAAGTGAAACTTCTAGTAAACAAGATTTAGCAAATGCTAGAAGAAAACTTACTATCATTCAAAAGAAAATGACCAAGGCTGAAAGAGGATCAGGCATTTATACAGAAGATGCAATTGCAACTCTTAAAAAATACGGCGTTATTTTTGACATGAAAAAAATGAAAGCTAGAGGTTCATTAACAAAAGGTAAAAATTTATTAAAGGCATATGAAGATTATTTAAAGCCAATGATTGATAATACCAGGAGAACATATATAGACTCTGGTCTTATTCCTGAACAAACTGTATTAGACTGGGACGCAAGATACAATTACTATGTTCCACTCGTTGGCTTTGCAGAAGATACATTGATTGACCCTGAAACGGGGAGAGAGATAGAAAGACCAAAGTCTACAAACCAACGCATAAACACACAAATGACAGTATCGGGATCTTTGGTTAAAAAGGCTACTGGTAGGGAGTCAGAAGCAAGCTCTCCTTTACAGCAATCTATAATACAAGCAACTTCTGCTTCAATAGAAGCGGAAAAAAATAGAGTTGTAAAATCATTAGCGGACTTAGCAAGAGCTTTTCCTAGTGATCTATGGGAGGTTTCAGAAGATGCTGGTCAGGTTAAAAAAGTTGACGCTACTTGGGATCCTGTAAAGGGTAAGTCAAGAGTAGGTTTCAAAGAAGATGGGTTGCAAAAATATGTTGAGGTTTATGACAGAAGACTGGCACAAGGATTTGATAACTTTGATTCAACAGTTACCAGTGCTGGAATGAAAGCCATGAGGGCTGCAACAAGATATTTGTCAATGGTGAATACGTCTTTAGATCCAACATTTATGATTAATAATTTCATGCGAGATGTTCAAACTGGTTACTTTAATTTAATGGCTGAAGAACAAATTGAAGGCGGAAGAGCACAGGCATTAGAGATATCTAAAAAATACTATACAACCAAAAACATACTAACAAACGCAATTAATCTAGTAAAGTTTGAAAAATCAAGATCTCTTAACAAAGAAAATATAAAGATGGAGTTAGATTCTATCGCTAGAGAGGGAGTTGATATTACCCCAGAAGTTATTAAACAGGTTGAGAAAAAGTACGAACTAACACCAGAGCAAGTTAGAAAACAAATATTAGCAAGAAAATTTAAAGAGTTTGGTGGAGAGACTGGGTACATTGAGCAAAGAACAATGGATCAGTTAACACAGGAATTTCAAGACTTACAAGATATGTACGCTGGTAAATTTAAAGGAACTGCAAAACAAGGCGTAAAAAATGTCTTAGGTGTTATTGAGCGTATGAATATTGGTATTGAAAACGCAGCCAGGTTCACAGCTTTTGAGGGTTATGTTGAGTCTATGGGGGGATTTGAAAATGCAACTCCAGCGGTTTATGAAAAAGCTGCCGCACTTTCTAAAAACTTAACAATAAACTTTAATAGAATGGGAACAATGGGACCAAACATAAACGCTCTTTATATGTTCTTTAACGCTAGTATTCAAGGATCAGTAAATTTATTTAGGGGTCTTACTCCAAATAACTTTTCATCTAGAAAAGCAAAAGCCGCTGGTGCTCTTGCAATGACGGGTGCTGTTAGTGCTTTATATAATATTTTATTTAGCGAAGAAGATGAAGACGGCAGGCTTTATTACGAAAAAATTCCAGACTGGGAGAAGCAAACTAAATACATTATTATGTTCCCAGAGGCTCAGTTTGTAGATGGAGAGCTTAAAATAGAAAAGTGGGGAAGCGGGTCCAGATATAAAGTAATTGGAGAAAATGGTAGAGAGTATCCAATAGGCTTGGGGATCCCAATGCCATATGGTTACGCTATTTTTGCAAACACTGGAAGAGTTACAGTAGAGATGGCAATGGGTAATTTGTTAGACAACTATGACAAGTCTGTTGCTAAAGCAGGAATAGATCTTGGAGAATCTTTCTTACATAATTTTGCACCGTTATCAGTAGCACTACCAGACAAAAAAACTGACAAGCCATTAATAGCCGAGTTATCACCAACATTTTCTCCGTCAGCAATTAGACCTATTGCAGAGCTTATGGTAAACAGAAACTTTTTCGGCAGTAAAATTTATTATGAGCCAATGTTCAACAGCACTGATCCAAAATCGTATAGAGAAAGTAAAAAAGTTTTAGACTTTATTGAAAAAACTACACAGGCGGTTAACGATGCTACTGGGGGCAATGAGTTTTATTCTGGAACTCAAGACTGGGACCCAGCTGTAATACAACATCTTTTAGATGCGGCTGGCGGAGGTGTTTTTAGAACTGGTAGAAGGGGGTACAACTTATTATTTAGTTATGACAGACCAACTGACAGACAAACACTTATAAAGAGAAGGTTCATTGCTGGTGTAGACGATGGTGCTGATTATGAATTTTTTCAAGAAAATTTATCTAAAGTAGAAAGAATTGAAAATGCGTATAGAAAGCTTTCTGAATCATTAGATCCATCAGAAGATCCAGAACAATTTTTGGAAAGTCTTGGTTATGACAATAGCAATATCAGGTCCATAAGAGAGGTAGGAAATTTTCTTAATAAAGAGGCTACAAGAATGTATGGTAATAACAGCATACTAAGCGGAGTTGAAAAAAACATACAAAATCTTAGAAAACAACAACAAGAAGCAAAAGAGTTATATCAAGAAAATGATCCAGAATACTATCATGATGAATATGACAGGATTGAATTAGAAGTTTTAAGTGAAATGAAAAGATTTAATAAAGCTTTTATGCAAGCTTCTAAAAAGCGGGATTAGTAAACATACTATTGAGGGAGGTATGAAAAATAACCAACCCCGCTGAAGGTTTAAGTATCTAAGATACCAAACTATTGCTGACCTCACAAGCATCGCTAAGATAGTCCTTGGAAAGGTGAGCGTATCTATTCACTATATTAAAATCAGACCACCCACCAAGATGCTGTAATGTATGTAAGGGGGTTCCATTTTGCACATGATGAGTAGCCCAAGTGTGACGTATGTCGTGCCATCTAAATCCTTCTAGGTTTGCTTTCTTTAAAGCGTTATACCATCCAGTGTTAGAGGCTCTGTTAATCTTTCTGCCAGAATATGTGAAAACATACGGGCTTTCTTTTTTAATTGAATACAGAAGCTCTCTGCATTTCTTGTTAAGCGGGACCGAAAGACCTTTTCCGTTCTTTGTTTCAGTTCCATCTATAGAAATCTGATCTTTATTTATGTCATCCCATTTAAGATTAAAGCAGTTGGACATCCTCACCCCAGTAAGGAGGGAGAAGACAAAAGGTTTTTTTAAGTGCAGGGGGAGCACTGTATGTAAAACTTTAATGTCTTCCAGAGTAAAATACTTGGTTCTCTTAGGGAGTTCCTTTACTCTTTTAATCATAGGCTTGGTGTCCAACCACCCTAACTCTTCGTAGCCATACATGAGCACGGCTCTGAAGTAGTTTAAATATCTATTAACAGTTCCTGGTGATCCGTTTATCCCAGACCTTGCAATAGCTATTTGTTCTTTAGTAATACTCTTTATGTCCATGTCAGCAAACAAAGGATCAAAATATTTTCTATAGGTAAAATCGTTTTTACCCATTTTATTGAACCTGTAATATTGCCTAACAGTGTCGTGCCAAGTATTCATTATTTAATTAGTTTTGCTTGATGTATTACATCAATAAGATTCTCAATTCTTTGTCTGTAAACAGAAGCTTCGTCTGCTTTTTGCTGAATTGTTAAACCTTCTTTGTCATATATTTCTGAAATCTTAGACTCACAATGAATTTTAAGATTTTGTATGTCTTCTATTGTTATATCTATTACCATAATTCCCTCATAGTTAGTAATGTAAACATTGTAATTTGTTAAATTATCAAAGTCAAATAGTGTATTGTTTAAATAACTCTATTGGTATAAGGCATGCTATTTTCTTTTGTGCATCACCGCTACCAAGAATCTCTTTTGATTTTATATTGTTTATCATTATGCACTCAATAATCTTTTTAGGCTTAGCCCAAAGAATCTCTTTTCCCGTATGTATGATCCAGTAGTCAGCCTCTGTGCTTAATAGTGCTGATGGTTTATTAAACATGTAAAGCTCAATGATAATGTTTCCAGTCTCTTGACTCTTGTAGTCAACCTTAACTTCTACCTTTAGGTTTTTCTCTGCTACAAATATATCGTATGGTTTAAACTTACCAGGAACCTGTACTGCTGATGGGTATTTCTTTTTTATGGCATCAAGAACTAATTGTTCTAGTTCCTGACCAACCCTTAAATCTTTTTCAAATGCTTTATTGGTATCTGTTTTCAATTTTTGTAAATCCCTCCACCTATCTTCTTGTGATAAAACTTGTCTTATTTTAAAACCTTCAGCGGCATTTTTAATGTTTATGATTTTTCTTTGTTCTTCTGGAAGCTGGTTCCATTTGTTGATTTCGTCTTCATGTCGTCCGCATGTCTTGCATCTTGTATCACCTATCATCGTTGAACACACCCCGCCGTTGCACGGAGATCCTGATAGGCTACCTTCGCCTAGAATAGACGAGAGCCTCTCTGAGTGAGAGAGACTCTTTTCTAGTTTGTCATCCATCTTTAGTTAGACGGCTCTTCCTCAGCCTCTACAGCCTCTACCTCTTCTTGCTGTACAACTTCGTACTTCTCAGGTAACTTCTCGGTGAGCTGTCCCTGATCCACTTGATTTCCAAGCTGTACCAGTCTTACTATCTCAGTAAGCAAAGGCATGATTGTATTTGTATGAAATCCCAGAACATTTAACCTGTTCTTGGCTTCCTTGGATAAAGAGTCAATCTCATACTCTCTAGCCTCTCCGTCTACATTTAAGATAATGTTTTTATTTTCTTGTTGTTCCATTTTTGCTCCTTTTAGAATGGTAAATCATCTTCAATTGTACTTTTAGGAAAAACTTCATCAGTTTTTGGCTTAAAAGAAACATCGCTTTTAGGTTGTATGCTAAAGCTAAGGGCTGGGGATTTTTCATTAGCACCAGGTTTTCTTTTCCAAGCACTAACAAAAAAATCTTCACCTTTAACATTCAGTTCTCCCCTGAAGTCAGGATGTTTTTCCGTTTCCTTTTTGTCGTTTTTCCAGATCGCACCGCGATTAGTATTATCGTATGTCATTATATATTTTTCTCCTTATTAACCCAAGACTCTAAAATTTTATTTACCATATAAGCAATTTTTCTATCAAAGAATTTGTGGTCTTCTTTTTTACTTATTGCTATAAGTTTGTTGTAAACATCCTCTTCAATTCTTGAACTAATTGATTTTTTATTATTAGCCATTTTTTTATTCCTCTAGTAATTTGGTATAAATCCTTGAATCACCTTCAGATCTGTATTCTTCTAACACATCTCTTTCAATGTTCTGATCCTTGACCAGTCGACTATAGTTAATTCTGCCTCTAGCTTGTGTCATGTGACATTTCACTGAAGACGTACCAAACGCCCCGCCATGTTTTTTTATCAACATAGCAGACAATTCTTTTTTCCTAAGATCTAGGACAGAAGACTTGTCTTTGAGCTGCTTTAGTTCTTTTAATACAGTTGCAAGCTCTGATGTTTCATCAGTATCTTCAACCGTTTTATAATTAATTCCTGGTTCATCTTTATCTTCTGACCATCTTTCAATATAAGTAAGATCCTTAGATTTTTCGTTGTACCAGTCCATAAACTTTTGTGCTTTAGGTATATATGTTTGAGCCCACTTGGTGTCTCTTGATATCCATTGCTCAAAATATTCTGTATCGCTATACCATTGAAAGAAAAGCATTTCATCAATGTCCATGCATTCCATAGCCATTTGCATTTGATGCCAGTAGTTTCTTTTCTGTTCCTTTACGTTTGTACATGGCTTAGATTGCGGACATTTTATTTCTACCGCTGATATAGATCCATTCCTACCCTTAAGCATTATTCCGTCTGGTGATATGCCCATCCAATTGTGTTCAGGGTGAACAACAAAAGACGGCTGTGTTATTTTATATCCCATGCCAGCCAAAGTTTTTAAGGCTAAGGGCTCACTGTCAGTACCGTGCTTCATTGCAAACATAGCAAATTGATTAAAAGGGTCCTGTGTTAAATGGTTTGCCTCTCTAAAGATATCTCTTCCTAGTGCCTCCCACTGATCTCCCTTTGTCCAGATACATTCATCTACAGCCTTTGGAAGTCTTGTCCCAGTAATCCTGTTAGATCTTTGATCATGCCAAGCAGGGGTGCCTTGTTTTATCTGCACCATTATTTCACCGCCTTGCTATATATAAGATTTAATTGCACTCTTGTTTCTTTATCATTACTAAGCTCTGCAACCTTGTCATAGTTTTTAAATATTTGTTGTGCCTGTTCTTTAGTTTCAGCAGATTTGAGTTCTTTTTTGAAGTCCTCTATTACAGAAAACTCATCTTGATCCTGTTCAGGTTGTGAGGATTTATCAACACCCTCTAACTCTGGCTCTTCTATACCCTCAAACGGTACGCAGAATGTTTCAAGTAAAGCATTTCTGTAAGCAAAAGATCTTGCAGATTCCAGATCTTTTCCCTGTTGTGATTTGCTATGACCAACATATGATCTGTCTACATAAGACCCGTCATCAGTACAAACAAACCTCAAAGTTCCAACAACCCTTGTTAGTGTTGACCTACCATCATCTAAAAACTTAGTTGATACATTCAAGTCTGGTTGAACCAACGTAAGAACATTATTGTCGTGTAGTGGTTTAGAAAAAGATTGTATGATCTGATCTATACCCCTGTATTTATATTTTTGATAGCTATTCACACCTTCTTTTGCAATAGGGTTTGCTAGCATATGTTTTTGCACATTAGATAGTGCTGTGTATATTTTTTGTTTTGTCATTATAAAACCTCCGCAATGATTGTAATATTTAATTAATTTTAAAACAATACTTTACAATGATTATTTTTTTTAGTTAAATGTCTGCATGAGGGAAAAGCATGTCACTTGAATACATCACAAAAGTTTTAAAGGTTGAAGTCAATTCAACACAAAAATTAATTTTAATAGTTTTAGCAAACTACTCAGATGAGTTTGGTCAATCATATCCATCACACAAAAAATTAACTGAGCTTACAAACTTGTCTTTGTCAGCCATAAAAAGTAATTTAAAAAAGCTTAAAGAAATGGAGCTGCTCGATTGGGAAAGAAGAGATAACACGAGCAATCTTTATAAAATACAGGTATCGCCATATGCTGGCTACCCCCCGCCGTCAGGTGGCTACAATACTAAAGACTATACTAAAAAGATATATATATTAGATTTGGATAGGATTAATGAAATTTTTAAAGAGGTGACAGACAAGTCGTTCTATCAACATAGTGCTAACGCATTTAAGGCACAACCAAGATGGAAAGAACTGCGTGAACTGGGGAGAAAAGGAATAGTCTCGCCAAAGACTGGAAATAAAATAGATTTAGTAGCAGAAGATTTTTGGTTTAGTTATTTTCAAATAGCAAACTCAAGCGGTCATAGAAAATGGATAAGATCTTTTTGGGATAAGAAGCCACCTCTTACAACAATGTTAGGAATTAATCAGTTTGAAGCAATCATAGAGAGAAGATATGGATAAAGAAATATATGAATTAGAAGCAAATGTTATTGGTGCAATGATATTAAGTCATGCAAAGTTTCAGGACGCACAGGATCTTGGCTTGGAGCCAGAAGAGTTTGAAAGCGTTGCATACGGCAAAGCATATACAACCATGCTAGACCTTCGTGCATCAGATATGGTTACTCTTAGAAACAATATTAAAGATGATATTCTATTTGATGAAATAAAATATGCTGCAACCTATTGTATTAGCCCTGCTGGGTTTGACGGATGGCTTAAGCAAATGAAATACAAGACAGCTAACAACAAGCTTCTTAAACTATCAAAAGAAATACCAGAAATTGTAGAGTCAAGAACTACAATTGAGGAAAAGATAGATCAGGTCAATCAATCCCTGATAGATAATAAAATTATAAAAAACATTGGAACTCCAAAACCAGTTTCTGATATTTTAGACAGTGTTGAGGAAGAGATAAGGCTTGCTGGCACAGAGGATCAAAATGTTATTTCTACAGGATTTGGTGAAATAGATGAAAAGATCAAGGGCTTTAAGTCTGGAGATCTTGTTATTGTGGCTGGAAGACCAGGAATGGGTAAGACTACTTGGGCTTTAAACATAGCATCACATAATATATTTAAAGGTAAGACTGTCTTGATGTTTAGTTTGGAAATGACAAACGAACAGTTAATTAAAAAGATTATAAGCTCAGACTCTGGTCTAACAATAGACAAGATGATGTCTGGAGGAATGAGCCAGACAGAGTGGACAACCTTCAGGGACCATAAAGAAAAGTTATCTAAAACAAATCTATATGTCTATGATAAGTCACCAATTACAATAGAAACATTAATTAATAAAACTAAATCTATACAAGCGGTTAAGGATATAGATTTAATAGTAGTAGATTATTTACAACTACTAATGACATCAAATAAAGCACCAAGCAACTCTGATTCCAGAACTGCTTCGATGACTTATATTTCAAATCTTCTGAAAGGATTGGCAAAGGACGTAGGTTGTCCGCTAATTTCGTTATCTCAATTAAACAGGGGTGTGGAGTCGAGAACGGATAAGAGACCAGTTCTTTCAGATTTAAGGGACTCTGGTTCTATTGAACAAGATGCTGATATGGTAATCATGCTTTACAGGGGTGATTATTATGATTCACTTGAAACAGGAAACTCAGAGGTTATAGTAAGAAAAAATAGAATGGGTGAGCTAGGAGAGTTTGAGCTAGGGTTCGATGGAAGTCGATCTAAGTTCCTTGATCCAGCAGACATCGCATTCGGGAGAAGAAAAGAATATGGACAGATCTGAGAACTTTCACGAACAACTAAGAGCAATTATACCAAAAATATCTGAGGCAAGAGTCAACGTGCTTAAGTCTGAAGTAAATCTTAAAAGAGTTTTTTGGATAGAGCTTTGCCAAGCCAAGGAGGATGGAGAGCGTAGTTACAATGCTCAAAAATCTAAAGCAGAGGCTACTGAGAGCTATTATGAGGCATCCTTACACGTTGCAGGTGCTAAGGCTAGCCTTGATGCTTTGCAGACAGAGAAGCAGGCTGTTGATATGCAGTTTGAAGAGTGGAGAACAAAAATGGCTAACCTAAGATCAGAGAGGAATAGATATGGAGCATAATACCTTTAAAGATTATTGCAAAATGATGTACGAAGAGTGCAAAACTGAGAGAAGAAAACATAACGAACCTGAAATTACATACAAGGAATACGTTACAAACAATAACAAAATGTTACTTAAGGACTATGCGAGGAAGATCACCAACTAAAAAAGAAAAAGAGTGGATGGATTCCATAGCCAATTTTGGCTGTGTAGTCTGTCATTTGTTTTATGGTTGTTACTCTCCCGCAGAAATACATCACATTGACGGAAAAACAAAACCGCAGGCACATCTTTTAACCTTACCTCTTTGTTATAAACATCACAGAGAGGGTGCAAACAATGACATGTATGTTTCACGGCATCCTTTTAAAAATGAATTTGAAAGAAGGTACGGGAAGCAAACAGATTTACTGGATAGACTTGTAGAACTAATAGAAAATGACTGAGGAAAAATTATGACAACACGAGAAAGGCTTGGGGGCTGGCATGGTGGAAAGGGAGATCGCGACAGGGTTTCCAATAAAGATAAGTTTAATGAAAACTTTGATAAGATTTTTGGGGAAAAGAAAAAAAAGAAGGATAAAGAATGCAAAGAAAAAAAACAGAAATAGATTATAAATATAACGAAGCAGATCTTATAGAAGAGTTTGCAAAATATGTGGACAAGACTTATGACCAGCATTATTCATTAAACAGGTTTCAAGCCACAGAGTTCATAATGGATAGTGGGCACGGTGAAGGGTTCTGCATGGGTAATGTGATGAAATATGCACAACGCTATGGCAAAAAAGAAGGAAAGAACAGGGCTGATATACTTAAGGTGATTCATTATGGGTTCTTTGCTTTATACAATCATGATCTGCACAACAAGAAGTGAAGCACACAGATCAGACAGGTCAAATAAACATATTACAATACGCACATAGAATTAGTCTTTTAAAATCCCATCAGGAGCGTATGAACTATCTTAGTGATATAGATGAAAATTTTATAGATTTGGTATATCTTACATCTATGCAAATGGGAATCGTCAACACCATTGCTGAACTTCCAACGCGGGAGGAAAGAAAAAAAGCATGGGACGAACTACCAGAGCATACAAGGTCTATGAAGGGCATGAAGGATATGGTCTATCATAGAGTAGTAAGAAAATTTAGGAGTACATAACATGCCACAAGGAAAAGGAACATACGGAAAAACAAGAGGAAGACCCCCAATGAAAAAGGGTGCAAAGAAAGGCAAAAAAACTAAAAAGTAATGCCTGCTAAAAAACCAGGAAAGAAAAAGTCCACTGTTAATTCTGCTGGTAACTATACTAAACCAACTATGCGTAAAAATCTTTTTAACAGGATCAAGGCTGGATCAAAGGGTGGACGGGCTGGACAGTGGTCCGCAAGAAAAGCCCAGATGCTAGCAAAAATGTATAAAGCAAAAGGCGGAGGATACAAGTAATGATAGGAAAATTATTTGACAGATTTGTTGAATGGAGTCTCAACAGGCAGGAATCACGCCTAATGAAAGAGCCAAAGCCAAAAAGAAAAGTTTCTAGAGTTAGAAGGAAGGCAAACGCTAAGAAAAAGAATGCCACTTAAGAAACAACAAAAGTCTTTAAAAAGATGGACCAAGCAGAAATGGAGAACTCCAAGCGGAAAGAAGTCCTCAACTACTGGAGAGGTCTACGCCCCAGCTAAAACAATTAAGAAACTAAAGTCCACAGCCAAAGGAAGAAGCAAGCTAGCACAGGCAAACAAAAAGAAAAGACAAGCTACCGCCAAGGGCAAACAACACGCAAGACATGGTTTGCACAAAGGAAAGAAAAGATAATGTCTAAAAAAGATTCAAGGCTTACAAGAGCTGGCGTTAGTGGTTTTAATAAACCTAAACGAACACCAAGTCATAAAACTAAATCACACGTTGTAGTAGCCAAGCAAGGAACCAAAGTAAAAACAATTAGGTTTGGTCAGCAGGGCGTGAGCGGGGCGGGAAAAAATCCAACCACCGCAAAAAACAAAGCCAGAAAGAAATCATTCAAAGCAAGACACGCCAAAAATATATCAAGAGGAAAGATGTCTGCCGCTTACTGGGCAAACAAAGTTAAATGGTAATATGAAAATATTCCTTGGTTCACTTACCAACATTGATGACACATCACAAGAATTAATCATAGTTGCTCCAAACTGGGAGGAGGCGGAAGAGGCACTGCACGAAGTAGGATTAGATCTTATGGGTGAATTAAGTGAGGTTTTCGTTTATCATAAGGACGGTAAAAAAACCATACACTGATATGAGCAAAAAAGAAGAGCTTCAAAAAAAGTTTCTAGAAAATGGACACGACAGAGTTATGATCAGATGGATACCAAGCAACCCTCATGGCAGAAAGCACAAGGCAAGCGGATGGGTATACAAAATGAGTGGAGATGCTGAGTGGTCAAAACTTGGAAACAACTACGAAGATTCAATAAAAGAAATAGATTTACTTTAGATCAAGCAACACGTCTGATACTGAAGCAACAGCCATCATTGCTTTTTTAATATCTGATTCTGTCAGATCATTAGGATAGTTATCAAGAATTAGTTTTTCTTGATAGTGAAAGCCGTTCTCTGATTTCAGATCTCTGGCTATTTTTATTATGGCTTCTTTTATTAACATGGAACCTACTAGTCTACCAAAAAGAAAAATCAATAACAGTCTTGACATTTAAAAAAGGCAAAAAAAAGCGAGGTAATTACCCCGCTTCTCTTTTAATTTGTTTACTTTTTCTTTTTATATTCCTCCTCGTATGTAGTAAACCTTCTTTTACATTCCAGACATTCTCGTCTGCGTTTGTTGACTGATCCGTCAACGTACTTGCGTACATCTACAACTCTGGAGTTGCCGCCACATTCTGAACAAGTCATTACGCTACCTCCTCTGGTCTATATTCCCAGACACTTAAGTCACCAACAAGATCGCTAGTAACAACATCAAGCAAGGCTTTGGACAGCCAGTAGGCATCAGACTTTACCCAGTCCTCATGCTCGCAGGACTGATACATATAGCACTTGATCATGCCGTAAAGGTCTTTGGTACTTACCTTGGGGTAGCCACTGGTTCTTGATTGACATTGATTGATGTAAAGCAGAACCATGCTTTCATCAAACTCATTGTCTTTGCCTTCAGGGTTCCATGTAAAGAAACTCTTCCAGTTATCAGGATACCTAGCCTGTAGGCTTGTAACATTAGCCCTTGCAAGTATCTCAACCGCCTCCTGCGGGGAAGAAAAAGAAATCCTCTCCCTCGTTACTAAGTTATAGGCATGACTAACAATCTTATCACTAGACATAGGGACGCTACCGTTCCCAAAGAACTTACCCATCTCACCCATATGATCTGCATTACATAAATACGCACTCATTATTTCACCTCCTTGTTTGTAAATAATCTTATCCAATTACTGCCGTCTGTCTCTCTATATCCATTATTTGTTATGTAAGTAGGATATATCGCACAATACATAGTTCCTTTTCTATAGTTTCCTGTGTCTGCTCCTGTTTCATCATGGCACTCAACATCAAAAAACTTTCCGCCTACTTCTATTTCAACCCAATCTGATTCACATCCTTGTTTGTCTTTACAAAATTTGTTAAATATTTCAGAAGCTTTGCTTTTAGCTGTTTCAAGTTCTTGTTTAGTTATCCAATTAGTCATTATTTCACCTCCATTTGTTTGTGTTCTTTGGCAATAGCATCTGCTCTACCCATTAAAAATAATTCATAAACCTTTTCTCTGTCTAGGCTGTCTCCACCGCTCCATAGATTAGGAAAATTTGTTTTATACATTTTTAAATACTTGCACGCCTCTAAGGGTGCTATGTCATCTCCACTATCACGATAAAAATCTAGAAAGTAAGAAACAAATTTAGAGTTCTGATTATTTAGGCTCATTATTCACCTCCTCTATTGAAATTACGGTTTCTACTGGCTCTTCATTTGCACCATTCATCCATGCAAACATTAAAGCTTTTTTAGCCTCTTCGTGTGTTTTTTCATGTACTTCTATTTTGTAGGTCTTTGTGACCACAACTTCAAAGTCGTATCTTTTATAATCTTTCATTGCTTCTTTTAAGTTCATTATTCACCTCCTTGTGTTATTAAACCTTGTTCTATTAAACCCATTGCAGTTCTACCAAACCAGCCCTGAAGTTGCCAAGCCAGACCAGTGTCAACTAAATGTTGCCATGCCTCCCTGACTTGATCCTCATGATCAGCTGGAATGAATCCCTCTGCAATACCTACAGCTGTGTAGTTATCCATTATGATTGCCCTCCATTTTTTCTTTGTTCAAATAAATACGTTCTGTACTTTTGCCTAACAACGCCCTCAAAATCTCCGTCAGGATCAATTGCATACTGGCTCATGTGATCATATAGATTCTCTAAAGCATCCCAAGTAGTAACTTTTGCATCTACTAAGATTTGCTCCATGTCTTCTATTGATCTTTTCATTTTCATTTCTATTGTTGTCATATTCCCTCCTACGGTTTGTTTGACTAAGACCTCCTCGATTCGCGGGGAAAAGAGAAGGTTTCGACCAATCAGGTCTCATCAGTTAGCCTATGAGTGATAGTACATATCCCAGCTACGAACTATGTCATATATGTTGTACTCAGAACCATTCTTGATAGCCTCAGCAAGATCATTGAAGACCGCTGATCTGTACTCATATCTGTCAGGCTTGTTAATGGTGTAGCCCTTGTCCATGAAGTAAGCAAAGGATTGGACCAGTCCATGATCCTTGGACTGCTCTTTAGTGATCCATCTAACCATGTCTTCTGCTTGATCATGGAATGATCTTTTGAGCTCAACATAATTCAAGAAGTTTGTGTGCTCACGTTGAATAAGCTCATCTTTCTCACACTTGCCCATGATCTCAGTAGCAATAACCATTTCTTGTTCCCAAGTTATTTGAGCATCAGTTTTAGTATTTAGTTTTGTCATATTTACCTCCCAGTAATTGTTTTGACTAAGACTCCCCGTAGGGAGTTTCGCTCATTGAGAGCTCATCAGTTAGCCTGCTTTGCGTATCACCTCCTCTTGTAACACTCTTGGGTTATTAAACTTCTTGAAGCCATAACTGTCGCAGAAATAAAAGTTACCCAGATCATCTTCAACAATGTCACCAACGCTCAAGCTGTGAAAGTTTGTATGCTTGACGATTGATGATGCTGTATCAAGTGCATAATCAGAACCAGAGTTAAGAGCAACAAAAACATCTTCAGGATTGTTTCCCTCGATCTTTACATCACAAACATGCGTGTAATGTTTGAAGTAGGAATCACTCCAATCTTTAAAACCCATCATTGTTTCTAATTTTGCTTTGTACTCAGGGTACTTCTCACCAGCAGAAGTATGGCTCTCACCATCTGTATTAACAAAGTCATAGACCTCATTGCTTACTGTTATTTGATATACGTTAAATGTTGTCATAATTGCCTCCTTGGCTGTTTGTTTGACTAAGACGCCTCACGGCGTTTCGACCAATCAGGTCTCATCAGTTAGTCTTGAACCACTTGGTTTAAATGAAAATTCATGTTTTCTTGGTATTTTGTAAAACCACTAGAAGCTATTTCTTGTGATTGGATTAACCAAGCAGAAAATACTTCTTGCGGGCTTAGTGCAACCCAGCGAGTGTTATCAATGTACTCAAATACAGCCTCAAGAATTCCAACATATGTTGCATCGCTTGCAGGTTTACTTTTGTATGCCCATACATACATAAGGATAATGCTTGAAAGTGTTGGCTTTTCTGCATGCTTCATAGCGTTAGCTAGTATTTCGTTATTAGTTGTCTGTCTTAATGTTGTCATATTGCCCTCCTTTGGGTGTTTGTTTGTAAACATTGATTACATATTAATGCCATACGATATGTAGTGTCAACAAATATCTGCAATTATTTTTTTGATCTATAGAAATGTTTGTCTTGATCCTGTATCTTTATTTCATCATCAACAGAACTTTTATCTGAAAGAAATGGATACATCAGGAATAGAAATGCGTATAGCAAACCTTGAGAAACATATGGAAGAGGTACTTTCATTTGTGAGGCACATACCTGTGCTTGAGGAAAGAGTTGGAAGATCATTAAGCCAGTCTTCAGATCATGAGATAAGACTCAGAACTCTTGAGAAATCACAAATGAGAGACAACGTGCAATCAAAGTGGGCTGAAAGAATTATTGGCGGTGTTGCAATTGGTTCTATCATGGGAATTGGCGGAGCAATATTTACTTATGTTCTTTAAGAAAAACGAACCAGAGGCGATACTTGAAAGATTCGCATATCTACCAGACGGAACTCTTGGCAAACTAACAATAGATGATCAAGTCTTTTGGATCGCAGAGCGTCCGTGGCGGGGAAATAAAAAAGAGGTCAGCTGTATACCAACAGGCACATATACATGTAAGGCGTATACATCAAAAAGATTTGGCAACACGTTCGAGATCACAGACGTAGAAGACAGAACATACATACTATTCCATGTAGGCAACTTTCCTGAGAAGGACTCACACGGATGTCTTCTTGTAGGTGAGAGCTTAATGAAAGGAACCACCGCAGTATCATCAAGCAAGGTGGCAATGAAACGATTCAGGGATACACTCCAAGATGTCAAAGAGTTCGAGATCGAAGTCAAAGACACAACTCCATACGACTGGTCGTAAGACTAGAACATGCACAACTTGCAAAACCTGCAAGGACATAACGAACTTTGAAATAAGCAAAGGATATAGAGCTAGGAAGTGTAAGGCGTGCCGTTCCGCGGGGAGAAGAAAAAGAATGACAACAAGCCCGTACTCTTACATAAGCAACCTATACTCACAGTTAGCATATAGACGTAAGAAGACACACAACTTTGATATAGACAGAGACGACTTATACCGTATATACGACAAGCAAAAAGGTAGGTGTGAATACACAGGAGTATCAATGACTCATATCAAGGATGGAACAGGCTATCACCTATCAAACATCTCTATTGATCGCATCAATAATGATCTTGGATATGTGCAAGGAAACATAGCTCTGGTGTGTCTGTCTTGTAACATGATGAAGTACACGATGGAGTTAAAAGATTTGGTCAAATGGTGTAAACTAGTAGCACTACATAACGAGGAATAACTATGCCAATTAACAACAAGACAATGAAGCAAAAGAAAGAGGAATTTGTTCAGCATTATTTGATAACAAAGAACGCAACTGAGTCAGCCAAAAGATGTGGATACTCAGAGAGGTCTGCTTACAATAGTGGGTACAGATTGATGAACGATGATGAGGTCCAAGAAATGCTTGCAAAAGAGTTGTCAGAGTCCAAGGAACGCAACCTACAAGACCATGACAGCATCATAGAGCAACTCAAAGCAGAAGCCCTTGGCGATGTAGGCGGTCACACCGCAGGAAGCCGTGTCAAAGCCTTAGAGCTACTCATGAAGTATTACCAGATGATTGATTCCTCTTCTAAGTTAGAGGTTTCAATGAAAGATTCTTGGTTTGAGACTTTAGATTTTGCCAGTAAAGAGGATCACCTTAATTAGGTGACACTTTCATCAATATCATCATAGACCTCATCAAGAACCCTTTGTTTATAAGGGGCGGGAGTGCTGGACAAGGTACCTCATATACATATACCCATATCCCTCTCCCTCTCTCTTCCCCAAAATATAAAATATATAAATAGGGGGGGCATGTATTTATGGACTTAGAAAGCAAAAAACCAGAAATCAAAAAAATTATAAATACCTTTAAATCGAATTTGCCTCTTTACGCAAAGCACTGTTTAAAAATTATAAATAAACAAGGTAAGTTAATTGAGTTTGAGTTCAACGAAGCACAAAAAATGCTAGATGAACAAATTAATAAACAAATAAAAGAGCGTGGGCACGTCCGAATATTAATATTAAAGTCCAGGCAAACGGGTATATCTACATACTGCCAGGCAAGAGGGTTCTGGAAAACAGTAACAGCACAGAATCAGAACGCCGTAGTGGTATCACATCTTAATGAATCCACAAAAGCTATCTTTGGAATGGTCAGAAACTTCTATGACAACCTACCACACCCAATAGTTACACCAGAATTAAAAGAGTCTACTAGTAATTCAATGGCTTTTACCCACGGATCAAGATGGAGAATCGCTACAGCACGAACGGGAGAGGTTGGAAGGGGTTGGACTACTAACTATCTACATGGTTCTGAGGTAGCCTTCTATCCAAACGCAGATATTATTCCAGGATTATTACAAACAGTCCCCGAAGCAGAGTCCGAAATATTACTTGAGTCCACCGCGAATGGAGCAGGCGGTTGGTTTTATGACGCGTGTATGCGTTCACTGCGTGGTGAAGGCGAGTGGGAAATATGTTTTATCCCGTGGTACATGATGTCTGAGTATAGAAGGAAGGTAGATCCATACTTTGAGCTAGAGCGTGAAGAGGAAGATATTAAACGTATGTTTAATCTTGACGATGAGCAGGTAATGTTTAGACGATTGAAGATGCAGGAATTAGGTGGCGAAGATTTATTCAGACAGGAATATCCGTCCACCCCGCAAGAAGCGTTTTTGACTACAGGTAGATTGTTTGTTGAGCCCAAGTTTATAGATCAGGCGGCAGTAGAGTGCTACACCCCCGTTTCCCGATTTGACGTGCGAGATACAGAGTTCGTACCACATGCAAAAGGGCTACTAAAAATTTTCGAGAATCCAAAGGATTCTCTAAGGTATTGTATTGGAGTAGACGTTGCGGAGGGATTGGAGCATGGAGACTACAGCTGCATCCAAGTCCTAGATCATATGGGGTGCCAAGTTGCAACCTGGTCTGGACACGTTGACCCCTTCGACCTAGCCTACATAGTTTCCAAAATCGGATTGCACTACAATAAGGCGTGGACATTGATTGAAAGAAACAACCACGGTCTAACTACAATAAGAAAAATACAAGAACTTAATTATCCAAACCTTTATGTACAACAAACCGTAGACGATGCGTACACCGATAAGTTAACAAGGCGTGCAGGGTTTTTAACAACAAGCAAGACAAAGCCTCTAATTATTGATAACTTAGCACACTTACTGAGACAAGGAGAAAGTGGTATAGTTGATA
>Ga0206677_10000445_pt1 | contig 38762 bp, 57 predicted proteins | sample M130m12015metaG_FD_155475 | JGI IMG/M metagenome (GOLD analysis project Ga0206677, IMG submission 155475) | Ammonia-oxidizing marine archaeal communities from Monterey Bay, California, United States - M1 30m 12015 | ecosystem: Environmental > Aquatic > Marine > Intertidal zone | place: USA...
GAGGCTGTTAACCTCAAAGTACGGGGATCGAAACCCCGAGACGGAGACCAAGCACCAATAGCTCAGGGGTAGAGCGCGCGTTTAGTAAGCGCGAGGTCAGGAGTTCAAATCTCCTTTGGTGCAAACGAGATGACGCAGTGGAAGCGTGTTGGGCCCATAAAACACATATGTTTTATTAGGGGCACCCAAAAGTCGGTTGATCGAAACAACCTCTCGTTATCTTTACATGTTATCCATCATGTAAAGATGACCCAGTTAAAAAAATAACCTCACTATATATAAAATGTCTGGTGGTATTGCCCAACTCGTCGCCGTCGGTGCCCAGGATGCCCATCTCGTCGGCCAACCCGAAGTCAGTTTCTTCCGTTCAAACTATCGTCGTCACACGAATTTTGCTCAAACCGTGGAGCGTCAGGTGCTCCAGGGCATCCCAACCGCAGGTGGTATCTCTACCGTGCGTTTCGAACGCAAGGGGGATCTCCTCGGGTATTGCTACATCACGCGTCGCAGTCCAGGTGCGTATACGAAAGCGCAATGGGCGAGCCGAATTAAGAAGGTCGAACTCTTGATTGGAGGACAAGTCATCGATGATCAATCGTCTCATTTCTCTCAGTATATCGCGCCGACCATTCTCGCGCAAAACACGAGTAAGGGTCCAGATCGTTCGAATACGTCGACGTCTCGATTTTACCCACTCCGATTCTCCTTCTGTGAAAACTGGCAATCTGCGATCCCATTGATCGCGCTCCAATATCACGATGTTGAATTGCGCATCACGTGGGATACCCCAGTGAACAATGATTATGAAATCCATGCGCAGTATGTTTATTTGGACACCGATGAACGCACAACCTTGGCGGCCATGCCACAAAATATGATCATCACCCAAACACAAAAGGCCATCGCTTCCGGATCTGCCATGCAAGAACTTAACTTCAACCACCCAATCAAGTTGTTGGCCTCTTCTAATGTGTTCGACGCCACGGCGCTCGGTATTGCGACCGGTTCCATCAAGCTCCAAATCAACGGCACCGACGTCACGGATGCCAAGCCAACTGTTCCACATTACACGGAATGCACCATGTACTACCACACCAGTGCTTCGTCCGTCGAAGGTGATGCCGGTAACTATTTCTTGTACCCATTCTGCCTCGAGACCTCGAAGCTCCAACCAACCGGTTCGCTCAATTTCAGTCGCTTGGATTCCGCGCGACTCGTTTCTACTGGCGGCGCATTCTCTGCGGGACAAGACCTGTATGCGGTCAACTATAACATCTTGCGTGTCGAGAACGGTATGGGTGGTTTGATGTACTCTAATTAAATTTATTTACACACTAATAACAAATGCTTTGGAAGTATTTGTTTCTTCTAGGGTTTGTGTTCGTGCTCACGTATGATCCAAAATCCAGGACACTCGAAAAATTCATTTCCCCCGTCAATCAGGAGGAAGCTACTTAAAAAGATTTAACGTTTCTATTACATAAATATGTTGTCTTTTGACCGCGAAACGCTCACGATCGTGGCCATCATAGTTTGTATCGCTGCGACTGTCTACATGTATAAGGAGTTTACGAAGGCAAAGAGTGACATCGAAAACATCAAAGGTTTCTGTAATAAAATCGTTCAAGCGCACACACCACCACAACCTTCAATCCCCCTTCGTCGTAATGACGACGCGGAAGACGAAGACGAAGATGAGGAACTGGTACACGTAAATAAAATCGCCGAGACCGAAGAAAATTAACATCTCAGAGAATTATAACTTGCGATCACGCAATGAAAAAATATAAAGCTATAGCGGTACCGGTAATATTTACGGGTGATAAACCAACATTCCTTACGGTGAGAGATAAGCGCTTTAAAGACTGGATATTCGTGACCGGGGGGTGTCGCCGAAGAGAGATTTTCAATCCAATTCGGTGTGCCCTTCGCGAACTTGAAGAAGAGACACGTGGTGTGGTCTCTTTGAAGAAAGGCGAATATACGGAATTTAAATTTACAGTAAAAGAGAGTCCGACCGTGGATCTCGAATATAACGTTTTTGTATTCTTTGTGAATTACACAAAACCAGAACAAATAGAACTCGTGCGAAAGTTCAATGATGAAAAACAAAAAACAATAATTAAAAAAATACAAAAACAACCAATAAAACGCACACACGATGAAAATGATTTCATGTCTTTCGATACTCTCCAGGAATTCAGATTGAAAAAACAGTGGGATCGTATCACGAAGAACATTCTAGAAAATCCGGATTTCTATTCGTGTGTCACATCCTTAAATAGAAAATCCTTTGCTATTAAATAATGAAGTCAAAGAACTACATTTTAATGCAAATACACGATTTACTAATAAATAGGTATTCATACACACCCAAAAAGGCGAATCAATACATAGAGGAACACAAAGAAGATAAGGTGTACGAACTTTTGGTCATCAAGAAGAAATTATCAGAAGATGAACCCGTGTATCCAGATATTTCTTATAGAAAGACCATGTGGCGTGACATTGAATACGACGAAGAAGATTAAAAGAATAAATACATGTAATGGTAAGTATGTTCAAGGAGTGGTGCAAAAGTCATGGCTTCTTTGAAAAGAACCCCAATCCATCACACGTGTTCATGGACGGCGGTGTGCTGTCCGTACCGTTTGATAGATTGAATGATTTTTATAAAAAATACGTGGAGTGCATAAATTTGAATGAAAAGGTGTATCTCGTCGAACAAAAAACCGTCGACGCCTATAACTTTTTCGTCGATCTCGATTATAAAGATGATGACCCGATGACCATCGAGGAAATACAACGAGTGTGTAAATTCATATGTGATAAGGTTTCCAAACACGGTGGTAAAGACGCGCTCGTGTGTGTATCTAAACCCAAGAGTGTCGGGGATCTGATAAAAACGGGTGTACACATCAACTGGCCGAATTTTCCAGTGAATCGTTCTTCCGCTTTAGCGCTCAGGGAACACGTGATAAATACATTAACTCTCGTGTACGGTTCGAAGGATTGGAATGAAATCGTGGATCTCTCTGTGTATGGAAGCAGTGAAAGAAATACGCGTGGGAGTGGTTTCAGAATGCCGTTTTCACACAAGTGGGTGACACACAGGGCGTGTAATGGAAAAGGGTGTGCGGCGTGTAATCGCGTGGGTAAAGAAACACAGAGTGAATATTTGCCCGTGCTCATGTACAAACATGGACCCCTGTCCATGTTTCAAAAAATATCACCGGAACCGACGGTCGAAATCATGGAGATGGCCACACTGCGCAGCGAGTGCACCGAACCAAACGTAATAGAAGGTGCGCGTCAGATGAAAACGGAGGGTGATTTTACGGCGAACCAAACAAAGAATGAACTCAAAGATCCCGAGACATGCGCGCTCATGGAAACGTTCATTCGAAAAAATATGCAAGGACAAGCGCACGCGAGAATCAAAAATATTTATAAAGAAAAAAACAGTTACCTCGTGGCCACGACCTCTAAATATTGTGAAAATACAAAACGAAATCATGGATCAAATCATGTCTGGTTTCATGTATTGGGTGATACCGTATCCCAAAAATGTTTTTGTCGATGCGAAACCATGCGAGGTCGTTTTTATGGATTTTGTAAGGATTTTTCGGGTAGACGACACCAACTTCCACCGACGATCGTCGACCGACTTCAAGTCATGAAGTATAAATCCCCACCAAAGAAAAAGATAACAGAAGCGCCCAAGGTGGATCCAAACGAGGATTTGAAAATGTACATCAAGAAGTACATGATCGATGACGAAAATCTACAAATACATAAGATTAACAAAGAGAGGGGTAAAAAGAGTGTGATCACCACGAATCACGTGTGTCGGGTGTGTTCGACGAATGCAACGTTTACGGTGGTAAAGAGTGAAATACAACAGAACTGTAAGTGTTCGACTCGAAAACACAGGCTTATAGATAAAATAGTATCTAAATTATAAATGTTAGCGGTCGTTTTCTTGCTCGCGATCATTTATATGAGTTCTAAAATGGTGAGATGTGGTACTGATCCAGACGTCATCAATAATCTCATTAAGGAAACTCATAAGTACTCGGGTATAAATGGTATTTTATACCGAGAATTCCTAGCAAACATAAACATGGCCAGAGAATTTAGTGGTCATGAGGATATTTCACGCAAACTCCTCGAACGCGCGATGCATAATATAGAAGAACTCGGCCTATATGTGACTTCAACGGATACATCGGTCGCAGAAGAATTAAACGAAATAATGAACAAAATAACCATAGAATTCGAATACATGTATAGACGGACTTAAAGATGTAATCATTAAAAAGTATAAATGACTGTCATTAAGACTCGATCGGGTAGAATTTCTAAAGCACCAGAACGCCTCGAAATCATTGAAGACGTTGAAGATGACTTCAGCGACGAAGATGATGTCGATTTCGATGAAGACGATTACGATTCCGAAACTGAATCTGAATCCGACTCCGATTTAGACGACGATGAAGACGCCGACGAAAACGGTAATTTGGCTGGATTTATTGTAGACGATGAAGATGAAGATGAAGATGAAGATGAGGAATAATCTAGTTAAAAAAATAAAACGCGAAATTATAAAATGGAGAGTGATATAGGCAATCCGATCGATTACAATCCAGACATCTTAGAGAAGGAAGAGTCGCACGCACCCGAGGAACAGCCTGAACATGAACCCATGTATTACTATCCACCACCACAGCATCAACCGATGCACATGCAGAACTATCAAGAAAAGATAGATCTCTTCTCGAATCTAGACAAAACCGCGTACGTGGTTATATTCGTAGCCTTCATATTAGGCTTTTTCATGGGGAAAACCATGCAACCAGTCATCCTTCGGCCAGGATGAGAATCCCTTAAAATCTGGTGTAGGTTCATCCCTGGAATCTAGAAAATACGCTCGACTCACGACGAGTGGATCTTTAGATGCTGCTTCCGCGACTTCGGTCGCCGTGACGTATGGATCTTCTTCTTCCATCTTCCGTTTAAGCTCCCCGACTTCACGGTCTCTCACGCTTAAACCGAAAATGTATAACACGATAAGAATGGTCACCACGTTGAATGCGATGGTCAACATACTTATTATATGCTTGATTTTATTTTTAATATTTAGTTGGAGTTTACTTCTTCACCCTTTTCGACTTCCCCGTCTTCTTTCGTGTCTTGAGCCTCGACGCTCGTCTCTCTGGCCTTGCGACGCTCTTCGATTTCATTCGCGACGATTTCATCGGCTTCACGCACGAGCTCTTCCATGATGACGTCCGGCTTCTCCTTCTTGAGACGTTCGAGCACTTCGGCTGGGTGAGAGATCGGTGGTTCGTCTGGTTTCGTGTAATACTTGGAATTTTCATCACCGGGCTTCATGAACGTGTTCGCGGAGGATTCAATCATATCACGCTTACGCTCTTCAAACATCTTCGCCGCCATCGCTTGGTTTTCCTTGTACCCAGACATTAGTTCTTCCAGCTTCTCGTTGGTGTAATGCACGTCGTCGATCACATTGGGATCCGGGGGGATCAACAGCCACTTGTACATGTCGACCACGTATATGTCGAACGTCGCGTCCTCTTTTTGAAGACGCTTCGCGTGCGACGCGGCTTCCTCCCGAGAATTGAAAGCACCTCGAATCTTGATGCCAAATTTGTCATTCTTTTGTGGACATTCCGGGCCAATCACCGACAGGCAGGCGTAAAGTTGACCGGGTACGACGGTGTAATCTTGTTCAAGAGACATTTCTATGTTATCATGCATTCAAAACTTTAAGCCAACTTAAAAACGTGGTGTCTTGTATTACAAATGGTACACACGTTTTGGAATACACAACCCATGCCCGTGGAACACAGTGTGCGTGTGGGTGAGATCGATTCGTCGAGAACGTGCAGCGATACACCCGTCGTGTTACCCGAGGGGTTCGAATGGTCGACGTGTTCCATAGACGAAGCGGCGCGGTTGTTGAGTTCGCATTACGTCCGCGATGAGCACTTTTCGTTGGAGTACTCGAGACAATTCATAAGTTGGGCCACGGATAAGGACTGGAACGTGTGCATACGAACTAAGACCGGTGGTAAACTCGTGGGGTTCATATCCGGTATGCCTTCTAAGTATAGGTTTCACACGGACGTGGTCGATGTGCTTCAGATAAACTTTCTGTGCGTTCACGACACGCTTCGTAATAAGGGTATGGCGCCTTTACTCATATCTGAAATACGTCGACGCGCGAATGTGGAGGGTATATGGCAAGCGGTGTACACGGCCGTCGCGGAACTCCCGACACCCTTGGTTAAGACCAATTATTGGCACAGACTTTTGAACGTACCGAAACTCAACCGGGCTAAATTCTCAAACGAACGGGAAAGACCACACGCGGTGTCGGGTTCGTGCACACACAGACTCATCACGGATGAAGACGCATCCAAAGTCGCGGGTATACTCACCGAACACATGTCTAAATACGCGATCGCACCCATCATCGACGAAGATTACGTGACACGCTGGCTATCCCCGGTGGACGACATCGTGTACACATACATAAACGAGACGACCGGTCACGTCACGTCTTATTATTCCGTGCCGTACACGTCGGTGAAGACTGGCATCCGCGTGAAACAGGCGTACATGTTCTACGACACGGGCAAAGGAAACCTAAAAGACGCCACTGTGTTAGCTCGCAACGCGGGATTCGATGTATATAATACACTGGATGTTGGTTTGGATTCCAGTACACTTCGTGCTCATCGGTTCATGATGGGTAACGGCCATAACCATTGTTACGTCTATAATTGGTCTTGTGGAGACATAGGGTCGAGAGAAATATTTATGAGATTTTTCTAATTTTGAAAAGTAAAATAAAAAAAAATATTTTTTTCAAAACTTTTTTCTTTAAAAAGAAAGTGAAAAAAATTTTTTTTATTTTTTGTTTTTAAATTCCCAAAAAGTATGGTGTTACTTTAAAAATTTATGTAGAGAGTATATCCATTTTAAATCAATCGACGGGGTAGAGCTCTAAAGTAACACCATGTTTTTTCGAACTTTTTATGTAGAGAGTATATCTATTTTAAATCAAATGACGAGAATTTTGTAAAATTTTGAAAAGTAAAATAAAAAAAAATATTTTTTTCAAAACTTTTTTCTTTAAAAAGAAAGTGAAAAAAATATTTTTTTATTTTTTGTTTTTAAATTCCCAAAAAGTATGGTGTTACTTTAAATGCCTTCCACATAGCATGTACAAAACATACACATAAAGAAAAGACCCGTCTTTACCACGAGTGATACCTAAGTCAAACGAGCAATATAAAAATATTAATTATTTTAATGGACGAGATACGGAGACACCATAACGTGGAGAAGCGGGAACTCATACAGAGAATATGTAGGGAAGGTGACGCCGTGTTAGACGTGGGGTGTGGGTTCGGTGGAGATCTCGGAAAATATAAACAGTGTAAAGTGAATCTCAGTGCGTGTGAACCACTCGAGGATGCACTGGAGGAAGCCAAATCTAGGGCGAAGACTTTCAAGATGCGCGTGAATTTTTATCTTGGAGACGTGATGTCTACACCAAACCGTAAGTACGATGTCGTGTGTTACAATTTTTCACTTCACTACATATTCGCGAGTGAAGACCTCTTCAGAAACACGACGCGCGAGATATCTAGGCGCATGAAACCCGGTGGGAAATTGATCGGCATCATACCCGATTCAAATCAAATCATATTCAAGACTCCACTCAAATATGGCAAGGAGAGTTTCTTTCTCATGAAATCCTCGAGTCACGGTGGATTTGGTGAGAAGTTGTTCGTGCACCTAGAAGAAACGCCGTATTACCAAGACGGCGCGAAGACGGAACCCATAGCACACCGCGATATATTAGTCACTCGTTTAGAAAAAATAGGATTTAGACTTCACTCGTGGGAACCACTCTCGGGGAACCCCATTTCAGAACTCTACTCTAAATTTATCTTTGTATATAGGAGATGATACTCACACTGGTACTTTTAATCATAAACGTATTCATATTCATCAACACGAAAGAGCCAGAGAAGTTACGCGCCGTGAAAGAACGATATACAATTTTAAGGCGACACATACATGATTCGGGTGATCCAGAATTTGCACACCTCGTACACGAAATACCCATAACCGCGCATCACAGGCCGCAGCAAGGAAGCGTTGGATACAACATCAACAAAGGACACGAGATAGGTTTGTGTATAGACGGTGAAACCAATGAAATCATGCACGTGTTGATTCACGAACTTGCACATGGGTGTGTCGATGAGTACGAACACAGTTCAAGTTATTGGGATAAATACGATAAACTCAAGTCAATGTGTGTCGCCATAGGTATATACCAAGAGATACCAGAAAAGACTAAATTTTGTGGTAAGCACATTCAGGATAAATAATGTAGGTATAACATAATATGAATAGAAGCCTCTTTACTTTCCTTTTCATGTGGGTTGCGGTCATCGTCATCATGATGAGCCCAGTTCTCACAGAAAAGACGAACGAACGCCAAAAACCATGGATCACGTCCGCGCTCATACTCGGATTGATTCCATTGACGTTGAATTTGATCGCGCGCGGTGGGTACGCTCGATACATAAAATTGAATAATTTGGGTGTGGATCACAAATTCATGTTCTTGGCGTGTGGGATCGCCTACGCGTTTGCGTCTATATTTATAGTGTCGATACCAAAGGTGCGAAAAGACATGAACTCGTTCGGTAAGGATATCAACAGCACCGGAAATTCTTTGGCGCTGTTGATACCCGCGTTTATCGCCGGGTTAGTTGGTGCCAACATATTCAATGGTGGCAGTAGGTATATATATCGTTTGATGTATTAAGCGTATCGCTTGAGAACATAGAAGATAGCCGCCGCCACCCCACCGGTGGCCGCGAGGCCGACCATGCTTCGATGTCCCTGTTCATTCAAGAACTGGGGCACGTAATTGGCGAGCTTTTCCTGAACAGGCTTACTAATGGCAGCCGCAGTACACGCCGCGACGACGACGGCTTGCATCTGCTCATCAGTAAGGTTGAATGGATTTTTAGTTTGCACCGCCATTTGTGGCTGTTGCTGTTGCTGCTGCTGTTGCATGACCATGGGCTGTTGCATGACCACGGGCTGTTGAACTCGTGGGTCGGATTCCATCATAGGTGGTTCGAGTGGCATTTCTGGGTGTCCCATGATATCGGATATCGGCGTGGAATCCATGGTCATTTCTTTATTTTGACTCACATTTTTTTCGTGTTGATTACTTTGCACGAATGATGTCGTCAGAGGAACCATACCATCATCATTTTCGGAAAGATTCAACGTCCGCACGTCGGTAGACATTTATGTATGTTGATTTTTTTGAAATGCGTGAGTGACGCGATTAAGTTTTACGTTTCGTCACGGTGAGACGTGTTTTCTTAGTTGCATTTTTTGCGTCGGCCTCCTGCTGTTCCAGGTACTTTGGATTGTATGTTTTTTTGTGCATGTTCCACAACTGCGGACTCCCCACCCTGAACCCGTTTCTAATCTTAGCCTTGTACCAAAAAACACAATCCGTTATTTTGTTGCTTTTCACCGTGTTATCCAAGACGAGACACTCGTAATTTTCTGTGCACGCATCCATCACCTTACAAAACATGTCGAACGATGGAAATATACCAAAGAAAGATTTATAGAGTTTTTCTCTGTTCTGTATGATGTTTTCTCTGAGTATGAATACATAATCCACGTTAGCGCGCAACGCTGGGGGTAAGTCCATGACGTATTGCATGGTGAGCATAAAAAACACGTTAAAGTGCCTTCCGTTCATGAAACACTGACGTATCCTGGTTTCTTTAAGAAATTTCGAGTCATACATACAATCGTCGAGAAGCATGAATGCCCCGTTCGTTCTGTTTTTACCCTTGGTGCCGACGAGTTTTCTCTGCCTGGATAATACACGATCGACCGCCTCTCCGTCGTAATCACCGTAGACGCACACATCTGGCACAAAATTTCCATAAAAATGATTACCCTCTTCTGTGCCGGAAAGCACTATACCAGCTGGTATATGTTTTTTGTAATACATGATGTCTTTCACTAATGTCGACTTACCAGTGTTACGTTTTCCTATGAAGACACATATTCTATCATCTTCCATTTTCTCCGGATTGAATTTTCGCAACTGAATGTTCATTCTAAAATAGTGTATCGTTTTATTTCACAAAATTTTACTCACAAATAATAGGAATGTCGGGTCGTTTAACGCTCGCCACCAAGGGAATCCAGGACAGATGGTTTACCGAACAACCACAATATTCACACTTTCTTAGTCGATTTAGACGCCACACAAAGTTTGCTTTTGAACAAATTGAAATCCCATTTGAGCGCTTCGAAGAATACGGAAACGAAACGACTGCATTCATACCGACTAATTCGGGTGACTTGTTAAAGGGTGCGACTATTAACGTGGACTTACCCCCACCTAAACCACTCGCCGAAAATAACCGTTCGTTTACACTCACACAGGGTTCCACGGTCGGCGCACTCGATCTCGACGGTGACTCGACCACGAGTCTTAACGTATACCAGGGTATACAATACGTGTTCGAGAGCACGGACGAATTTGAAGTCGTTAACGTCGGTGTGAATGACGTCGTGCACGAGGAAGTGACACCGGGTAATTATAGAATTACTTTGAACATTCAGGTTAACATACAAGGTAATTATGCGAACAGTCGAATACGTTTGAAGAGCGACAATTCGTACGCGATGACGTTAAACGTCAAACAAATACGGTGGGACAAATCGACACCCACTAAAATGATAAAATATGCAGACCTCCTCATAGGTGGGCAGACAATTCAGCGCATCACGGGTGATTACATATACATGTATAATCAATTAATGTATACACAAAACGATTCAGACTTTACACTCGTCGCGACGACGCTTCATAACAGTTATCCGATCATCAACGATGCGACGTATAAACAATACACAGACTTTCAAAAATACAGAGTCCAATTACCCTTTTATTTTAATAGACATCCAAGTCTCGCCATTCCGGTGTGTGGGTTAGACGTACAGATGATCGAAATAAAGGTTAAATTTAAACCCGTGAACGAACTCACGGTTGAATACGATGTAAATACAGGTGTGTATTCAAATACATCCATCACGTGTGACGTGAAATTAAGAAATATGAGTCTCTACGGTGATTTCGTATACATCACGAAAGAAGAGAAGAACTTTATACTCACGAGACCCATCGAATACGTGATAACACAAACTCAACTCGCGGAAATAAAGATGGATCCGGGTGTTTCAAAGAAATCCGTCATGATAAATTTTAAACATCCAGTGAAAACACTCTTTTTCATCGCCAAAAGCGATGTGACTCGCGCACACGTGCCCATAAAGCGGGTACTTTTAAAATTCAACAATCACGAAATCATAAATGCAGATAATCTCATGCTCTCAGCCGAACAGCCGTTGAAGCATTACACGAATTCGATCGACGCGGATAACGAATTCGGTGTATACACGTTTTCTATGAAACCAGAAGTACATTACCCAACCGGACAAGTAAACATGAGCCGTGTCATACACAAACTTCTCGAAGTTGAACTCGATGGTACGAATGACGCACACGCACACACACTTCACGTGTATGCATCGAATTATAACGTACTTCGAGTCAGTGGCGGTATCGCCGGGTTAAAATTTTAGAGGGTAATATTAGTAATGGCCGGTAGGATTCAATTAGAAACCGTGGGTCCACAGGACAGATTGTTCACCGACGATCCAGAATATACTTATTTCATAAAGAACTTCAAAAAACACTCGAATTATGCCAGATTTTACGAAGATCTAGATTTCGATGGTCACCCAGAGTTTGACGAAGAACTACGATGTGTTATTCCACAAAACCAAGGTGACTTGATAAAAGGTTTGAGTGTGAAAATGACACTCGGGGCGATAGATCAAAATCTACCCGGTGCACGTGACCACGTGACGTACTGTGAATCGATAGCGCAAGCCATGATAGAATACGCGGATCTGTATATAGGTGGTACACTCATTCAACGAGTACCATCGGATATGTTCGCTATTCATTCGGAACTCTACGTCACGCAATCGAAACAAGCGGCACTCAACAAGCTCGTGGGTAAACCAAATAAGAACTTTCCGGTATACACCGACTACTTCAAAGAAATACGAGACGACAGAGTGGCGAGTTCTAAATTAGATACTTCATACAGAGTCGACATCCCATTTTACTTTCACGGATACCCGGAATTAGCCATCCCACTTCACGCCATCACGAAACAGGAAGTCGAGGTGGTGATTAAATTTAGAAAGGCGGAAGATTGCATTTTTACAATAAATAACTCCCTCAATGAGTATAGTAGAAGTTATTACATCGGTCAAAATCCCACGGGACTCATCAAGAAGTTGAATCTCGCGTTGGAGATGATATCTTTACAAGATAAGAAAACACCGAAACGCGTGGACTACGTGATCACACAGACGCAAATGAATACGTTTGAATTGAAAAGTGGAGACGGTAAATACGACGCACTACAACAAAGTAACGTACACGCGGTTCAATTGGGTTTCACGAACTCGGTAAAGGAGTTGTTTTTTGTCGTACAGGATAAACTCGACAAAAACCCAAATGTAGAGAATGATTTCGTGACGCCCTATCAATATTCATCGGTCACGAACATAGACAATCACACATTTTTCACGAATAGCGAGCAAGTTAAATACATAGACTTGGATCTCGACGGTGATACCGTCATCGATGAAGTGACGGGTAATGTCGTGCACATTCGAGCGATTCAACCGTCTAAGCATCACTCCAGAACACCTTTGCTACGACGCTTTTACATGTACAGTTTCGCCTTAGAACCGGAACGATGGTATCCAACGGGGCAACTTAATTTTTCGGCCATAAAGAACCAAACACTAAAAATAGGTCTCTTTGACTACCCAAACATAGTAGACAAGCAACTTAGAGTCTACGCGCAAAGTTACAATATACTCCGCGTGGAGAACGGAACTGCAAATTTATTATTTAATACATAATGAAGACAGGTTTCGATTCTACATCAGCGGACAGCCCACAATCAGAAGAATACATGCAGGCGATGTCAAACATATTGGTACCCGTACTCGAACGAGCCATGTTACTCGCGTGTGAATACTCGAAGGCGTGTGGAAGAAGTGCGATTCTCATGAAAGACGTGGAATACGCGATGAAGTATTGCGCGATGCATGAGGTCGGTCAAAAAATTGGTTCATATTTCCCAGAAATATACGACGACGATGAGGATGACGAAGATGATATCGAAATTTTAGAGGAATGTGAGGGTGATTTCACTCGATATTCAGGTGATGACGTCGGAATGAACAAGATAAACGAATCCTATGATTTGTGGGATTCGTGGGTTCCCATGAATCCGTCAGAACAACTTTTAAAAAATGCAATCGATAGTAATGGACACTGAGCCCGAAGGATGGACGGATACTGAATATAAAAAATTTAGAGTCGGCGAATCGGAATCAGATGATGATTCAGACGAAGAAGATGAAGATGAAGAAGATGAATCTAAGAAGGGTGGCGTCTCTAAAGCAAAGGGATATCAGGCCAAAGAATACAAAAAAATCCTATTCATAGAGGAACTCGTTTCGGAATAATTTTTTCTAATGGTAATATATAAAATATGTCGACCGCTGCCGAAACCATCACGCTCGTGAGTCAAGAACTTGAATCGCAATCCTTGAATGCCATCGTCGCCGGATTTTCCTTCGCCGCGGCCCTCTCTTGGATGGACCTCGTCCGCTGGTTGGTTAACCAGGTCGTCAAGGTTAACAAGAACGGTGGTATGAACTACACCCTCACGGCGCTGTTCACCACTTTGTTGTCCATCGTGGTCTACCTCGGCGTCTCTCGTATGTCGACTCGTGTCCAAAAGCCAGCGCAACCAATCTACGCGGTCACTCGTTAAGATTGTTTCTTGGATACCAAAAGCATCACGACTCCGACCAATACTATCAAAAAGATGGATACAAAAGCATCCCATCTCTGTACATCCTCAAATTCGGGTATGTACACGGGTGGCGGGAGTGAATAATCCCGTTCTATTTTAGCCACATTTTCAAGTTTATCAGTCGAACACGTGAGTGCGAGTTTTAACACGTGATTTGCGTTTCTGAAATCGTACGGTATGAGACGCCCATTGCTACTGTAAAAGAATTGTACCCGTATACTCGTGATCGTTTGCTGTTTCCCGGAATCAAAGTTGTGTTCGAGTGTATCGTCGGAACCAGAATAATTCACGACGTCTCCACACGCGAGTATTCGCCCAGTGTAAAACGGTGTGTCTGAATATATAGTCTTGTTAAATTCATCCGAACCACTACTTAACTTTAAAACGAATGCATCCACCCCTTGTAGATTTACACTTCCAGTTTTGAGTGAATTACCCGTCGAATGTACATTATTTGCAGGCAAACCAAGTATATCGTGAGGCGTCGTATACATAGCGGACGACGTGTATCCATTTTCACCTCCATAGAATGCGAATGTAAAATCACTCGCCGCGGTGAATGTTATGTCATTCGTAGTGGATGCGTACGTCGCACCGGTGATAATCGTAGAAGATTGCAAGACGTTACTCGCTAAGTCGGTGCCGTCGTAGTTTCCAGTTGGAATCGAGACAATTTCGCTCGTAGATGACGTGTTTATCGTAAAGGTATTATTCCTTTCGTGTATTAACAACTGACTATTATGAATCCGAGCTGACACGAGTGATATCTTAGACACATCGTATACGGGATTTTTGAGGTGTATGACATAATCACCTGGTGTTGGATACGCGATCGGATCACGGTCACCACTATCTATGTCTAAGGTATGGACCTTCATTAAAATACATGGACAATATTTTAATGAGTGTATTACTCTGATTTTCGACCAAATTTAACACAAGTGGTGCGCATAAGGATTATTCAAAAGTTGACGTTTCGCAACACCCAGACTCGCCTGAGAAGCGTGTGGATTCGCATTTCCCTTGTACGAATTGAGATCATGGAAGGCTGTGTTCGTGTACTGTTGTGTCCACCCACCCGCTTGAGGATTCACACGACCATCGACCCGGGTCGTGTCGCTTCGAACACTCGTGACCATACCACCTTGGTTCAATGGACCGGCGCGAACATTCATTCTACCCGGGTTCGCTGCACGATTCGCTTTACCACGACGTTCATCCGGTCTGAAACCATACTTGGCCAACTCTTCGGTCGTGTACGCATGGCTTCCACCGATCGATACTTCTGGTGAAGCGAGATAACCGTGTGCGTAACTGTGAATACCTGGTTGTGGTTGGTTTGTGTATTGGTATTGCTCCATGTTGCCATCTTTCTTGTTTCTGGTTGGATCCTGGGACACCATGTTCGCGGAAATGAATCGCTTCGCTGGGGCTACGTTGAGTGTATCCGTTCGTAAGCCAGTCTCCGCACGATTCGTCGTGCGCTTCGTGCGTTCGTGTTCACCACGCGGGGTGCGACCAGACATACCTTGTGCACGTCCAAACGTCATCGGGAGGCGCTCCGGCAAGAAAGTCGTCTTTTCGGGTCTATTGTGTGCCACCTCACCCGCGATGCCGCGTCGACCACCACTCACGTCTTGCGCGGGGCCAGATCTACCGGGGAGTGTGGTCATTCTGTAAGCACCAACGTTTTCTGGGTTTACACGCAAAAGCTGTTGGTAACCACCGTAACTCGCGACATTTGGGTCGACGCCGAGACCCGGTCCCACGAGTCGCTTTTCCACTGGAGAAACGTTATTCATTCGATTGTAATCATTCATGCGGTTTCTCATTTCGAGGACTTCTTCGCCACTCGATCTAAATTGTGGTGCGACGACCGCCATGTTATCGACGGGAACCTTGGTTGGTTTTAAATTTTCAATTGGACGTTCTCTAACAAGTTCAACACTGGGACTCACGACTAATTGTGCTGGAGTTGGTGCTGGCGATATCAAATAAGTCTCCTTTGGCTGACTCAACTTACGACCCGCGTAGACAAGCCCCGCGATAGCTGCGACAGATATGGGATCAGCCATTCTTATTTCTTATTGATATTTTTATTTAAGTATCTTTGATTAAACAAACCATTTTGTAGTTCGGATCGAGTACTCATTGGTTCATACCCTACGCTACGAAGTGGAATTTTGCATTCCATATTTTGAAGTGGGAATAAGTTTTGTTCGTACGTTTTGGCGAGCACTTTGTTAAATCGAGAAGTGGATTGTGGGCGAAGTTGATCGCTCGTTTCTATGAATTCCGCTGGTGCACCCTTTCCAGCCATGAAAGGTGCGGTCCCATACAACATAGTGTTTGGTCGAGATGACCCATTATTCAACGTACTGGGCTGAGGATACACAAAGACCTCTTCCGTCGCACAGTTTACTGGAACGGCTGGATTTTGAACCAACTTAAGACCCGGCTGCAATTGGTAAGCCATTTTATTATTACGTGAGATTTATTTATGTCGAGCGTGGTCTAGTGGCGGTTCTTCTCGCATCCCCATTTGGATCGAGACCGGCGAAAGCTTCGAGTTGGACCCCACGTGCATTTGGATCACACATTGATCCGTCACTCTTGCACATGGGTGCACCCTTCTTACCATAAAGATATTCAGCAAATTTGGTCTGATCACCTGGAATCGTGGTCACTGGACCGGACACAAATTGCCTCGCGAGTGCGTTTTGTTGATACATTGGGAGCGTCGATCGGGATCGAGCCGGTCCGAATGGGGTGTCACCCACAATGAATGCATCGACATCAGCCTTTACGGTTTCATACTTACACGCTGGTAACCTGTTTGGTTCATCACCCATGAGAACATTTGCCATTGGATTATCCCTCGTTGGCAATTGACACGCATCGCCTATAGTCTCGTAACGTTCAACGCCCCACGTTGCACACTCTTTCACCATACCCGACCGATCCATAACATAAAGAACTCCCAATGCGGTCGCCGCGAGAACGAAAATTCTGACGTCCCGTTTGATGAGATAATGGATGCACGCCGCATAAATAATAAATCTCGAGCCGGCATTGACGCGCTGTGCTGAGGTCTGTATGTTGGTGGGCCAAAATTCAAGGATTTTTTTATCATCAACGAGTTGCTTTGGATCTCTAAACCAAGAGCTCATTTAATATATATTAGTTTTATTTTTTCAAGATACCCCCTAGCATACCCTGCATGGTCTTCATGAGTGCGGCTTCATCGATTCCACCGTCTTGACCTTCGAGTTTGTCGGCGCACTCCTTCGCGACCTTTTCAATCATAGAGAGTGTGTCCGCTGGGATAGAACTGATCGTCGTGCCGAGCATGTAGAGCGTCTGGACATATTGCCACACGGCCTCCTTTGTCTGACTCGAGATAGACGCCCACTTTTCCTCAATCTTCACATCTTTCAAGAAATCAAGATTTTTAGCTTCATTGAGAAAGAATGCATCATCCTTCGAAGAAATCTGCTCGGCGAACGGGGTCACGCTCGCCATGAACCCATCTACGACGAGGCGTGGATTGGAGGTTCGCATAATTTCAAACCCGGACATACACTTCTTGATACCCTTTTCTTCTGGAAACGTCTTGTGAAGTTCCGCAAGAAATTGGCCCATCATATCATTGAAAGCATTCACAGAACTCATATTTACTATGTTCTCTACTCACTTTGTCTTTAAGCGAATGGTTCTGTCGATATGGTTTCCTTACCACCTATACCATTTGATACTATGAAAAAAACGAGAATCGCGTTCAAAAATGCGGGTTTGGAATAAGCACTCGCTGGGAGTTTACCTTCGTTGTTGAGCTTGGATTTAATGTGAATGTATCCCGCCGTGATGATACCTGCTATGATGGCGGCCCACGCTGGATCTCTCAGATAGTCTTCGAACTCCATTTAATTATAGCCAACTTTTTTTGCGCGGGTTTCAGATGCGTCTGGGAATAGGACGGGTTCTTCATCCTCCTCTTCGGGTTCTTCCATGGGTTGAACTGGTTGAGTAGATATGGTCTTAAATTCATTATCAAACGGAGATTGTTCGGGTTCTGGCTGTTGAATTTCACTGGATTCCGGTTCCATACCCACGGGTTCGGATTCTTCCTGCATTTCGGGTTCAGCTTCCGGTTCTGGTTCTGGTTCTGGGTGAGTGTAGTCGTCGACAAATTCTGGGTCTTCTGCGTCGGTCGCTTCACCCCCGACATCGATGTCTTCATTTTCATTCGACATGTATGTTTGCAGTATTTGTTGTACTGGAATGAGTTCTCGAACGGACGCCTCGATCACGGCACTGAATCGTTGGAACAGTTGTTCATCTCTCGTGTGTTCGTTCTGACTTTCGGTAAAGATGTATGGATCTTTGTAGATATCCTTCGCCATGTTATTGTAACACGTCTGTATGAACGTCTCATTCGTCGGCAATTTGAGTGATATCTTTTTATTATCCTTCCCGAGTCGGACTGACGAAAGAATCTTCACACAACTCACGAACACCGCGGCGAGGAGATCATTAAACCACGCACACCTATTTGCGATGTTATCGGTGTGCTGCTTAGACATACCCTCGTTCCAATTCGGAACTTCCTTGAGTAGCTTTTGAAACATGATCAACACCTTTCTACCCTTGGACATGGTGTACGCCTCTTCAAATATTTTATCAAATGTTTCGATCATAACTGGACACATCAGATGAGACAATTGTCCCAGATACTCGCGTTTAGCTTCTACGAGTACATTGAGATTATCCATTTATGATAGAGTGAAATTTTTTTACGAGCCTTTTCCCGCATTTACCCTGTATTTATTAGCAACTTTCTTCAGATTGACGAATGAAGGAAAATCACCGAATTCTTCGATCGATTCATGTTTTTCAGATTTATTCGTTTTCTTTTTGTACGTCCACGATACATATATTTCGTAGTCTCCGACGAGTCTGGTGTAAAACCCACCCAGATCGAGTTGGCGTTTTATGTAATGCACGGCTTTGAATCTATCGAACGCTGGGAAACCAACCACGAATGACGGTACGGATACGAGTAAAAATTTATTTCCGAATTCTGCACTTTGCCTGATTTTCTTTGATATCTGTTCGTATATTTTCACATACGTTTCTTTTCGTAATTTGTTCCGTTTTTCAGATATCTTTGACAATTCATCGACACTGATCATTAGATTAAATCAATTAATTATTTTCGAGAATTTTTGGGCGGTCGTACATTTCTGTGGATGTGAGTATTTGTTTTTCGATGATGGGCTTGCTTTTTATGTAGTTAATGTGGTTCTCGCGAATTTTATCAAAATCTTCGAATTCGCGTATATCTTTGTCGGTGGTGAACATTTTAGTGTCCGTGGGCTTGTTCACATCGATGGGTTGTGTTCTGAGAGATATGACGACGACGAGGGGGTTCGCTTTACTCACTTCTTTCATGTATTTGGCGATGATGAGCTTAGTCACATCAACTTTACCCGTCTCTTCATCGATGAATTCGATGGGGGCATCTATCATCGCTGAATCGACATCGCTCTGGGACACACCGAGTGTTCGAAGCGTGGCTTGCATGTTGAAATCGTTCCAGTTCACGCGATCTGGGTCATTCATGATCCGAACATCAGAAGTCATGGCGAACGCGTATGGAAATCCACCGTGTTTAAGCACCATGAAACGGCATCGATACACTTCATCACCGGTTTGTTTGTGTTTGTATTTACGAACTTCGTGTGTGTCTATGATGTATGTACAAAGACCCGTCAGTTCCTGGATGCGTTTGTTTACCGAAAGCACGATTTGTTCCATCACACTGTTTGAAACTTTAACGTTTTCCAGTCGTTCGTATGCGGACAAATCGAGAACACCTTCGTCTACGTCGGATGTCGCATCTTTAGTCATGAACATCTCTGTTCGCCTGGACATCAGGAAAAGCACGAGCACAATCAATGCGAGTAACGATACCCACCTTGGAATCATTATTAATATACACGCATAAAAATTTTGAAAAAAACTCCAGAAAAGTGGATCGTTCATATAAATCACATGTACGTTTTCTTTACCCAGTCTCGATCCGCCTTAAAAATTTTAGATAATTTGGGATTCGTGGTTCTAAATAATATCATGAGCACGTTAAGACGCCGAAAAACACCGAGTGGTGGTTCCCCCGCGCGAATGAACTTTCCGAGCGCGCGATGTCTCGCGAGCTCCGATTTTTCACGCACGTCTTCGTATCCGTGTTTACTTAACTTACCATTTGATCGTATGGGAATGATGACCTTATTTTTCATTACATTACACAAAGAATTAATATAATGGGTGCGCCCTTTTTACGACAAATTTTTACCACGGTATTTTAAATGTCGCTGCTGATATACAGTCCACGGTGTAGTCACAGTCTAGACATTATCGATTTCATTAAGAGACAACCCCAGCTCACACAGCTCGTGAATTATCATAACATAAACGAGCGAGGTATTCCACCGCAGTATGCACACAAAATAACGCGCGTGCCGACGATGTTGACGAAGAATGGTAAGTTTCTCGTCGGCAATGAAATAAAAAACTGGCTCGAGTCGCTACTGCCTAACAACGACGTCGATTCGTGTGGATTCGGTGGATGTTCCATGACGACTTTAGACGGCCAGTCGAATTCCGATATATTTGGTCTCGATGATTACGGGCGCACACTTCAGCCCGCGATGACACCAGAACTTGAAGAAAAGATAAACCGAGATGTATCCCAGACGTATAGTAATAACATAAAGAAATAAGACTCGTAAGATACAGGTATGATGAAACTCGCTACAATCCAGGCGAGTGCTATAAAATCAACATTTGAGGTTCTTAAAGATATACTCAATGACGTAAACGTATATTTCAAACCATCCGGGCTTTACATCACGACGTTAGACACCGCGCGCACATCGCTCGTTGATATGTTTCTCGCGGCGGATAACTTTGAGGAATATTCCTGTGAAAATGAAATCGTCGCCGGAATAAACGTGACGAATACGTTCAAACTTCTCAAATCAATAACGAATAATGATGTTCTCATCATGTCTATAAAATCTAGGGAGTACATGGACATCGAAATTCACAATGAAACTAAGAAGACGTGCACTAAATTTGCACTCAAACTGCTCGATATAAACGAAAATCAAATAGAGGTACCCGAAATGAACATGACCACGATAACACCGATGCCATCTATTGACTTTCAGAGAATATGTAGAGATATGTACAACATCGGCGGTGATATAGAAATCACGCGCGACGGACACATGTTTCGTTTAAAATGCGAGGGTGACTTTGCAAATCAAGAGACCGAGATTCAGTGTACGGAAGAGAGTCCGAATATTTCGGGTATGTATTCTCTTCGGTACATGAATATATTTACTAAAGCGACCAGTATGTGTTCTACTGTGCAGATCATGCAAGAAGAATTAAATCGTTTTTTGATTCTTAAATATAACGTCGCCAATCTCGGCGATCTTAAATTCTATCTCGCCACTAAAGAACAAAAAGATCAGTAACATAGCCGGTGATTGTACTCACAGTTTTGACTTTACCGAAAATATTCCGTAATTTTATGGCGGGGTACATAGTTTTTAGTGTATCCATATCGTAATATAACATGTCACTTATCTTCACCTTTTCACCATGAAAATCGCCTCGAGGACCCGCGTACCGTTTCACTTTGCCCAATATATCCTTTACGGGTTTATCGTCCGCGTCTACTAAATGAGCTGATACGAGTGGTACATTGAATACTATATCCTTCCCCTGTTTAGGTGGCCATTCGTGTTTCGTGTCGTATGTTAAATACTTGTACAACTTATCATTGTACCAGTATTTGATTCGAATGATCGCCTTTTCGACACGCTCTGGTACACCCCCCACCTGATAACTCGTATCATCGAGCGCTACGTAATGTTCATCAAAGAGGCCATCCCATTTATCGGCTTCACTTTTCCAAAAGGGATCGTCCACGTCACACGATTTTTTGTTATTTGTGAAATATTCCATGAATGCGTGTTGTATCCTGTGATCGGGAATGGATACAAAATTTTTATAAGTATCGTAAACCCATATAATTACGGTAGTTAAAAGATTGCGTAGCATTCTAACTAATTATATGGAGGGAAATTTTTTGAGTCGATATAACAACAAAATAGACGCATGGAAGCAACTAATAGATGAAGAGCCATCGAAGCGTGGTGAATGTGAACAAGACATGTCAGATTATATCATCAAATGTATGCCATATATGAAACAATACACGGAAGACGTAGACATAGAAGTGAGCACAGATAACGTCTTTAATTGCAAGGTTACATCTGGGTTACAGAGAAAGGATATATTTAATGAATATCTATCGGACGTAGAGAATATAACAGTCGATAAAAAGATAATCAAGAAAAGTGACAAATGTGAAACGTGTGAGAATAGCAATATATTTCATTTTTCGGATACGAGTGAACTCGTGTGTGACGGGTGTGGTGCAGTGCTCGCATGCTTGATAAGCGAAGAACTCACATACAGAGAGGAGCAAGAGACGTCTGAAAAAATTGTAAATTATTCATACAAAAGAGAAAATCACTTCAACGAGTGGCTCTCACAATTTCAAGCGCAGGAAACCACGAACATACCGACAGAGGTCATGGACCAACTTAGGAACGAACTCAAAAAGATAAAGATCAAAACGTTGGAAGAGATCACGCACGCACGCGTGCGCGCACTTTTGAAAAAGTTGAAAATGAACAAGTACTACGAACACGTGCCTTACATTACAAACATATTGAGTGGTGTGAAACCCCCTAACATGCCTCAAGAATTAGAAGAACGACTTAGAATCATGTTCAAGGACATACAAAAACCATTCGATGATAATTGTCCCTCACATCGGCGCAATTTTTTGAGTTATTCTTACGTGTTATATAAATTTTGTGAACTTTTGAGTGAAGATTCGTATCTACAATATTTTCCACTACTCAAAAGCAAAGAAAAGTTATATCAACAAGACGTCATATGGAAACTCATATGTAACGATCTACATTGGGAATTTATACCAACCATATAAAGACAACAATTGTTGTATTCGTAAATGAATGTTTACGAACAGTTTTGTATAGATGAGGCAAAATTTTACATGAACAAAGCACAACACATCCTAGACGTGGAAATGAAAGATCCTAAAAAATACTACGATGAAACATTCGATATATACAAAGAACTCGCCCGCGCGTTCCCTTACATCATTGCGATGCGATACGCCGCACCTCAACCTCCCGATTCTGAAACGGAGGAAAGTTTATCAGATACGCAGTCTTCAACCCAGTCAAGCGAAGATAATTATGACCCTGTACCTCAGCCGACTCATTTAAGGTTTTGATAGTCTTAAATTCGAGCACGGTTTCCTTATTTATAATAATATCGGCTCGCAAATTACCGATCACGTGCCCCTCGAATGGGATGGGGATGATTCTCTCAGATTCATACGGAATACCTTTCGAACGAAGAAGTACCTCCATGGCATTGTGATATACCCTCTCACTGTACCCAGGTCCCAGTTGAGAATATATCTGTTTAGCTAGGTCTTCTATCATCGTTTTTAAATGTCTCTTACTTTTAAGTAAAATGTGGCACATTTGGCCATTCAAGATTGTACGTATTTCATCTTCCAAGTCATTTAGTTACTTGTGGGGTGAATGAAGGCCTAAGTCAAATCACATCTAAAATTTAATACAAGGACCATGCGAAAACAACTCATTGAATTTGTGAAAGCCCTCACTCGCACCGAATCAAAGAAACAACCACTCGGAAGGTGGTCCCTCAAGACGTGTGACGAACTTTCGACGGGTGTAAACGCTGTGTACCAAAACAGAGACCATTGCGGAGATCTCATCTGTAAGACACCTAAAAAGGCCTCTGAATATATCCTAAGTCGACGAGAGCATCACAAATAGTATCTCTCACCGAACATGGATCGTCATCATCTTCTTGGACTTCTCGATAAGCTTCAGTCTAAATATGATTTTATGGATGCAGAATACAAAGAATTCGCGGAAGCTATCGGTGGCAAGAAAAAAATGATCGAGGTGAAGGTAGGTGACATGGTGAGAATTAAATATGAAAAAATTGAAACCGTCGTCGACATCGGTGATGATGAATTTTTTCCAACGATCCACGTAATGAACAAGTGTTGTGGCATATGGAAAGTGGTGGATAATGAAACTAGATGGCACGGGCGTGAATTGCTTTCATCTACATACTTACATAAATCTGATATGCACATCGATTCTATTAAAAGACTCATAAGAGAATACACAGAAGGTAAATTCATAAAGACGCAGCTCGAACCGGACAGCAACCGACGATACTGTTTATTAGTGAAAGACGTAGAAATTATTTCTTAATACAATGTAAGATGTCTCCAGTCCCATTCGTCGATGTCAGGAACATAACAACCGCGTCGAGTCCTCGTTTCAAGAAGGGTATCGATGCACTCGTCCGTCAATCTCGTCAAGCGATTAACACGGGAAAGAGTACACTCAACAAAGAGATCAAGATTTATGAACAATTCGTCATTCGAGAAAAGAATCACGGTAAGCCTGTATACGTAAAATTGTTCAATGAAGTCAAACGTATTCTCTCAGGGAAACCTGCGTCTCGACCCAGTAGTTTAAAGAAAAAAAGCCCTAAAAGTACATGACGACGTGTGGCGTGTGCTGTGAACGTTTTAATAAAACAAATCACAAAAAAGTATGTTGCCCTTTTTGTGATTTCGAATCATGCAGAGAATGTTGTCAAACCTATCTATTATCCACTTCAGAAGAACCCCACTGTATGAGTTGTAAAAATGAACACAACCGGGAGTTTATAGATACGTTTTGTACGAAGCGTTTTAGAAATGTCGACTATAAAAAACGCCGCGAACAATTATTATTTGAACGCGAGCTCATTCGTCTACCCGAAACTCAACCATACGTTCAGAGAATATTGAAGCGTCGAGAACTTTATAGACTGCGCCAAGACATCTCAGACATGTACGTCAAAGCGAGAAGAAGATATCACTACACGGTCGAAACGGGTGGTAAATGGGTCGATCATTACCTCACGATGTGTATATTTGCAGAGCAATCGTTTAAATATATAAACGACCGAATTAATGAATTACGAAATGTACCTTTAGACGATGCGGAACAGTCAGTCAAATTTACGAGGGGGTGTCCCCATCCAGAGTGCAGAGGATTTCTCGATGAACTATGGAAGTGTGGTATATGCTCCCGTTCATTTTGTGAACAATGCAACGAAGAGTGTAATGATGGTCATGTGTGTGATCCACAGTTGGTGAAAACGATGAAACTCATCAACCGAGACACAAAACCGTGCCCGAAATGTTCAACCATGATTCACAAGATAGATGGGTGCGCACAGATGTGGTGCACGACGTGTCAAACTGCGTTCGATTGGAGGACTGGAAATGTAGAAAAGGGACGAATACACAACCCACACTATTTTGAGTTTAAATCTAAGTCGAGAGAACACGGTGACATACCGTGTGGGGGTAGACCCATATACAGGGAATTATTAGAAAATAATGCACCACCTCGTATTTTACAATTGAATCACGTCGTGGGAACTGCGGAATATCAATTGGTGTATAAATATGGATTCACGTATGATAGTAATCTCACTCTCAGAGTTGACTATCTCATGAATGTAATCTCAGAAGATCAGTTGAAACGCGAACTTCAACGAAGAGATAAATACAACAGTAAAGTCAGAGATATACAACACATATACCAGATGTTTGTTGACACGGGTGGTGACTTACTACGACAGTGGATGATCGACCCACAAAAGGAAGATGAGATATTAGAAACCGCGGTTCATTTATCTAAATATACGAATGAAATCATTACCAATATTAGACAGAGATACAACTGTGTAGTTCCGCGCTACATATTTATCTAACTGTAAAATAACTAATACATGAACTGGCTTTTATTTGTATTTGTCCTTACGATTGTCATCGTATTTACCACCCCTACATATAGGCACCCTCGTGTGCAAATCAATGCTATATCTCACGAAGAGTGTGATTACATCAGAGAGAAAGCGCTACCTTTACTCAAAGATTCCACTCTCGGAGATACCAGACACATAGACAAATCGGAGAGAAAAAGTGAGTCTACATTTTTAGATTTTGAGCGAGATCATAAGCTCAAAGAAATAATTCTTAGATTTGTGAAACCGGAACACGTGAATAGATGTGAAAATTTTCAAGTCGTTCGATATAAACCGGGTGGATTTTATAGACCTCACCAAGATGCCGATTGTAAACACGAAAATAAGAGGGTGTCCACCATCATGTTCGCACTAAACGACGATTACGAGGGTGGTTCTACTAGTTTTCCTGTTTTGGGTAAAACATATAAATTGTCTAAAGGTCACGCCTTGGAATTCGATACACTCGACACACGGGGGCGAATGAATAAAAAGGCTTTACACGGGGGTACACCCGTTATTTCCGGTGAAAAGTGGATATGCACCCTATGGATCAGAGAATCTAAATGGCGAGGCCGGTAGCGCGTAACTTTTCGCGGTTTGCCATGTGAAGCGCCTCGACGTCAGCCTTGTTTTGGCCGACATATGGAACAGCGTAGCCTTCGTCGCACATCCACTTATTCACATTCGTCCAGTGACCATCTTCGCCGACCCACACTTCCGCTAAAATGCGACCAAATTTGCCACGCGAATCCTTTTCCTGGCATCTGAGTTCGATCTCGATATCATCCTTCTCAGATTCCACGGCCTTGAGACACCATTCCTTGAGTTTCTTCTTAGAAAGAAGTCCAAATTTCTTTTCTTCCAAATCGCGTGTACGAGATTCAGGAGTATCGATGCCGAGCAAACGCACGCGTTGCTTGGTACAAACATCGAAACCGAGGTCGATGGTGACATCTATCGTGTCTCCATCGACGACCTTTTCTAAGGAAGAGACACGGTAAATGAATTCACATTTTTCTTGGGCGTAGGTGGACATATAGTATGGATTAGAAAATTATGCGAGTCGTTGGTTCATTGTCATAGGGGGTCCTCTATTACCAAACGAAAAACCGGTACCAGCTTTAGCTAGAACTGGATCCATTTTCCCTTGGCCGATTTTAAAATTTTTTTCCTTTTTGGCGGCGGCGACTAATCTTCTAGCTTCCTTAATTTGGTTCATATCGGTGGCGGTGTTTACTTTGTATCTCAAAGTTTGTCTTTTCCAACCAACTGGGCCACCTATGGTCCAGTTACCATTTTTTCTATGGGAATTTATGATTGTACGTAAAGCATTTTTAGCGACTCTGAGATTTTCCTGTGCTTTGACACCCGATTTAGCACCTTGCCATCGACCACCCGCGCGCTTCCATGCGTTCCTATTTGCAGCGAGTTTGTTACCCATTTGTTGAAACATACCAGTCGCGTTGAATTGAGATCCAACATTTCTTCTCGCGGCGGCTTTGTAAGTTCGAGCGGATTGTCGCGCTTGGTTTAATTGGGCCTGGGTTCGTTTTTGACCTTGTGTCATACCACGGATACGGCCTTGCATTTGCAACCTGGTACTATTCAAAGTTGTTGCTGTTTGACGTAAATTATTTTGTGTGTTTCCAAGTATTTTTTTAGTGTCTTTTAACTGTTTTTGTAATTTGTTTCTTTGACCTCGTAGTCCATTTACAGCAGTTCGTGCGACACCGATTTCTTTTTGGGCTCTAGTAAGGTTGGTTCGGGTGTTTTTCAATTGTGTACCGAGTCCACGAACAGCTGCACCTTTCCATTGACCGGTCACTTTAGATCTTTGTATATTCGCATTGCGTTCTTGTACGTTTTTCGTTAATTCTTGTATTTGGGCAGTGGCGGCTCTTATATTTTCCGCATGTCGCATTTGCATATTGTTGATATTGCGAGTCCGTGCTTCGGTAGCATTAGTAAGTTGCTTTTGAAGGCGGTTTATTTCACTAGCGCTAGTCGCGAGTTTCGCGGTTTGTTGTTTGATTTCTTCGTTCGCTTGAGTCGCTTGTGTTGTGAGCGTTTTAATTTGAGTATAAAGATTACCCACTTGGTTTTGTCTTGCTTTTAAGTTCTTATTTTTAGCCTCTAGGCTCTCTTTTTGGGTACTAATGAGACCCTCACTCCTAGTTAAGCTTCTGGTAGCTTCGTTTAATTTTGTAGATATTTTTTCTAATGCATTTTCCCTATTTTTAGATAAAGTTTGGAGTAGACGTATTTCATTATTTTTTGCATTTCGTTCGTCTGTCAATTTTTTTCTTATCCGCTCTAACTTTGCCTTTTCGGCCGCGTTTAATTCACCCTTTTCCAATAACTTGGCACGTTGTTCGGTGAGGTTTTTTATAGATGCGTTGCTTTCACCAAGTTTTTTGGTGATTTCAGCTTCTTTTTCTGCCGCTTCCTTTAATGCCCGTTGTCGTTTATTGGATTCGGCCTTCAAATTGTTGCGCTCAAGTTCAGCTTTAGTGGCGTTAGATCTAAGTTTTTCCCGTTCGCTTTGAGCATTCTCTAGATTTTGTCTAAGTTTTTTCTTTTGTGTCATACTTAAGGTCCCCGCCGCCGCCATATTTTTCTTTATTTGGTTTATTTCTTCGTTTTTGTTTCTCACATTTTCAGCCAATGCGCTCATTTCTCGCATGTATTGCATTTTCTCTGCTTCGGATTTTCTCAATCGATTATTGACGTTGGCTCTGTTCTTCATGGCGTTATTGAGTTGTTCTTGCAAAGCCCGTTTTTCTCCGTTAGACAAAGATTTATTGGTATTTAATTTATTTTTGAGTTTTTTAATTTCGTCGTTCGCATTTTCTTTTTGTTTGGTAATGTTTCTCACGTTACCAGCTAATGTATTCATTTCTCGCATGTATTGCATTTTCTCTGCTTCAGATTTTCTCAATCGATTATTGAGATTGGTTCTATTCTTCATGGCGTTGTTAAGTTGTTCTTGCAAAGCCGTCTTTTCTCCGTTAGACAAAGATTTATTGGTATTTAATTTATTTTTGAGTTTTTTAATTTCGTCGTTCGCATTTTCTTTTTGTTTTCTCACATTTTCAGCCAATGCGTTCATTTCTCTCATGTATTGCATTTTCTCCGCTTCAGATTTTCTCAATCGATTATTGAGATTGGTTCTATTCTTCATGGCGTTGTTAAGTTGTTCTTGCAAAGCCGTCTTTTCTCCGTTAGACAAAGATTTATTGGTATTTAATTTATTTCTGAGACTTTGTATTTGGGCATTCGCGTTTTCTTTTTCATTTTTGAGTTTCTTATACAGAGCATTTTTTCTGATTTTCTCAGTTTGTAAAGCTTGATACTCTTTTTGACTTTGGATTTGGTTTTTAACAGCTTGATTTAAGTTTGCTTGAAGTTTATTTGCGACATTCGGGTTCGTGGACCGCGCGAGTTCGTTTTTAAGCTTTTCTATGTTTCGCGCCTTTGTATTTATATTGGTTTTCATATTACCCAATTGTTCGCGCATTACATTCATGTTTTTAGCGTTTGTGTTTCTCCTTTGCCTCGATTTGTTGAGCTCTTTCTTCAACGCGTTTCGCTCATTCGCGGTGAGTTTAGAATTTTCGAGTTTAGTTTCTAAGTTTGCTATTTTATTTTCCAAACCCTTAAACACGCCAGCCGATGTTTCGAGAGCATTATTAAGTCCTCGTTTAACATCATTGCTATTCAGTTTACCGGATACATATTTATTTCTTAACGTGGTTTTAACATTTGATGGGACATTTTTGTACATATCATTTGCAATCATTGTATTGAATTCGACACCGCGTTTTTTCATATCTTCTTGAACTCGTCTGTTAATCTTAGCTAGCCCATTTTTGATGTTGTATGAATTTATGTTTTTTAAGGCCTCATCTCTCATTTCGTTTAAATAGTCTCGGTTTACATCCTTTTTTCTGAGCTTGAGCTCTTCGTCCAATTTTTTCAACTTAATCACGGCATTTTTTGAACTCGTATCTGTACCACCCGATTGTATAAACACATTCAATTTTTCACGCGCAGACGTTTTTATTTTTGAATTTCCTATAGTATTTACGGTTTTTTGAAGTGCATCTATGGCTTTTTTAGGACCCATGTTATTGAGATTCGCTTTGTACGCGGTTTCGTACGCCGCGGTGATGCGAGTCTTCGCCGTGTTATACATGTTTGTACCATTCTTGTACGCTTTGATGCTTTTTTGGGCGTCATTCATGAACGCAACGCGACGTTGAGTATTGAGTTTACCTCCCTTATTTACTACGTATTTTTCGAGCTCCGCTATTTTCTTTTGTTTGTCGTTCACTCGGTTCGTGACTGGAGTCGTGCGTTTGAGGTCCTCGATCTCCTTCATCGCACGTCGGAGTGCGTCTGAGTTACCGGACGTTTTCGCGCGCATGAGTTTGTTGAGCATGGCCACCGTCGCACCGTCCGTCGATGGCTTCTCGCGAACCGCTTCGATGATTCGACTCAAATTTTGTGTGCTTCCACTCCCCGTGTCACGCGCCACCGAGAGAGCTCTCGCCAAGTCTTCATTTCTTCGCGCGTTTGGTTTTCGAATCATCGCATTCACATATCGCGCACTCGTTTCATTCATGGGTCGTCGAGGTGTGTTCTCGTTCCCTTTTCGGTTCCCGTTTCGGTTCCCGTTTCGGTTCCCGTTTCGGTTCCCGTTTCGGTTCCCGTTTCGGTTTTCGTCGCGGTTTAAGTTTTTCGATTCGTTGGATATTTTGTTCAAGTTATCCGACTCATTCGAAATATTATTAACATTGTTGTTGTTGTTGCGCACACCGTTCCCATTCACGTTATTCACGTTAACGTTGTTTTGGTAATTGTTGTTGCTATTCACCGAGATGTCTCTTTTTTGCGCGGATGCGATGTGCAAGCGAATGGGTTCGCGAATGTTCTTCGATTGAAGAACCGACTCCACGGCTTCGATTATTTCAGCTTTAGTCATCTTATCGTAACTCGCGAGACCAACTTTACGCGCGACACGCTTCAATTCAGCGAGAGTAGACGACGCCCGGAATAAGGTTTCAAAATCCGACCCAGTCAGTGGCGATTTCCTGTCTAGCATGTACTTCCCATCTTTAGAAAGTACCATGGGTGGAAGTGGGAGTTTACCGTCCTGGATGGACGAGTATGCATCGCATATCTGTTCACGCGTGAGATTTAACTCGAGACCCGTGTTCTGCTTCACGAGCCTCTTGAGATTCCTAACATTTATCCCTGGATCACACGCGTCCATATTGATATAAGCGGATAAAAAATTACGAAGCACCCATCATGTACATTCGTATTTTATCTTCGTAACACATATTGAAATCAAAAATATCCATGTTCTCCACGTCGATCGTTTTCACTTCGTGTCTTGATGTGTCGTATACGTATCGGTTTTCTAAACTCGAACGAACGATGCTTTCGGCGAATGTCCTCGGATTGTCTATGTTTTCGTTGTATTTAATACTTGACTTTATCTGTATACAATATACTTCATGTGGACTTTTATCTAATAATGGTGTGAGTGGCAAAGATTCAATCGTCCCACCGTCGACGTACGTGTTTCCGTTGTATTTTCTTGATGAAAATACGAATGGTATGGCTATGCTCATGCACACCGCATCTAACACTTTCATATTAGGGTGTGTGTCGACCGAAAAGTATTCAGTTTTGCCCGTGTTTACACAAAATGCCGATATATATATTTTCTTTTCGAGTTCATCAAACGTTGGATCACACCCACAAATTTCGACAAATTTATTTCGGAGTGGGTCTAGGTCTATGAGTCCGTAACTATGTAAAAAACATTTCAAATTCAACTTTACTAAATCTGAAATGTTTAATCTGAGTGATATGTCTATCACCTCATCGACTGTTTTTCCTATCGCGAGCATGAATGCGAGTATGGACCCCGCGGATGCCCCGGAAATTTGTTGTACATCGATGAGACGATTTTCTATTGTTTTAAGATGTCCGAGCATGGCGAAGATTCCCATGGCACCTGGACCAATCACCAAATATTTCATGGGTGGTCACCTAATAGTACTTAGGAAATTGCTTTCGCAAAAGAGCGAACACGAGCGCGAAAACGACGGTGTGAACCAAAGCGGAGGCTGGACTGGTTTGTCCAGACATGAACACACCCTTAGATCCTGGTGGAAGCGTCAAAAGCATGCCTGGGCTCAACGCCAAAAAGAGCACGGTGGTCACAATGAGATCAGTTCGGGTCAACACGAGACCCATGGCCTTGGCGATCAACGAGTACACGAGGAAGAACACGAGAGCGTGGAACAACACCGCAGTGCGTCCAGTGAGACCGTTGCGGAACTTAACACTTGTACCGTCCGTGCGAAGCAAAATACCTGGGCTGAGCGCGAGAAAGAGCGTGGCGGGGATAGAAACTTTCTGGGACGTGATATCTGGAAGCATATTTGTATTATGTATATATTATAATTCTATAGCTCTATTGTCTGAAAAATCGTAACAGAATTCAATAAAGTCGTGATACTTGGCGTGTTTTAAGATATGATTATCGAGCGCCCTATCTTTGAGGTAGCGTTGTATTAATTTCCACATCCACCACAAGTCATCGTCAAAATGACCACCCCAATCGTCGATGTGAAGTGGCTTATTCATTTCGACGGTGGCGTCGTCGTCATCACTATATTCATTATCACTCATACGCTCTGCGGCGTGTGCATATTCATTCCAAACCATTATTTCTTATCTCTGATGCCCGTGAGGGAAAGTGAAGTGGATTCCTTTACTGGAAGAGTATCGAGTATAGCCTTTAAGACACTTTCGGCCTGCTGTTCGTTTCCATTGAAATATGTAACGAGACCTTCTTTCACGGTAGTCTTATTTAAACCAGTCTTCCTGGCACTTTTGCGAACAGAGATTTTACCCTTCTTGAGATTGATCGCGTCGAGACCGTTATCCATCATGAGTTTCTTCACTTGTAGCTTGAGTGCCTTTTCGGCTTGTGTGAGAACTTTGATATCTTCTCTGGCTTCTGTAATTTGCTTGTTCAATTCAACCAATTTAGAGACGCTGTTTGAGAGTTCGTCTGAGGGAACCTGAGACATTATATAATATACCTAAAACGTTATTTCTTTAAGTTTACGCACACAAACCTCGTTGCATGGTGTCTGGTGCGATAGTAGAGTTGTTCCACACGAAGGCTTCCTTAGGGTTTGGTGGATCGGCGCGGATTTGCTGGTTAGCATTTCTCAAAGCACCGCCTATGCTTTCTGGGTATCCAGTTTGTTGTCGTGGTTCGAGGAAGTTTTGGCCGGAGAGGATGTCATCTGGGGCAAACTCACCGAAATCCTCCTGAGGCGCGACTTCGCGTGGCAACAAGGACGAGGCGAGTCCGGTACCCGCCTTCATTTCACAACCGACACCGGCTTCCGCGGCTGGTCCGACAGCGTCGATGCCACCGATCATCGCATATTCATTCTCCTTAACGCTGTACGTGGCACGACCGTTGGTGACCATGAGATAGATCACCACGGCAATGGCGAGGGCGATGAGCGCTTGGCGAGGGGTGACCTTCTTCATCTTCATCATCTTTTTATATATAAAAACAATTTTTTTATTCGTCGTCTTCAATCACGATTTCGTCTGGATATGATTCAACTTCTGGTTCTGGCTCGGGCTCCGGGTCCGACTCTGGGGTCGGCTCAGGTTCTTGGACTGGTTCCGGATTGATCTTGACCTGGACCAAATTCCAAGTTGGACCGAACGCTTTCTTTGCAAACCACAAACCCGCGTATTCGAGCATGATAGAGCACTTGATACCGGTGAGTGTGACGTCTTCACCCACGAGTTCCTTCTTGGAATTGAAAATCTTTGTCGCTGAAATTCGATCGGCGGATAGTGTATCTTCCTTCGTGTAAACCTTGGTGATGGTCTTTTCTGGGAGTTGTTTGCCAAACCAGGTCGCACTGTGTTCGTTTGCGGCGGCGATGTTATTGGCGTGAATGTTTTCAATGTTCTCGACACCGGTCGCATCGGTCAAGTCAAATGTGACTTCACCTGAAGCATCGTCGGTGACCACGGCATTTCTCACCTGGACGTAGCAACGCTTTTTGTCTTGAGTGAGTGCTTTGACGTGATAAAGTCCATCTTCACCCTTAGATAGAGTTCCGTAAATCATGTTATATATCATACACGTTTCAAATCTTTAACCCCTACAAATGGTATCATCGCAGCCTTGCGTATTATAGGTCTTGGAACCCAAGCATCTCTCGCTGGTTTGAAACCATACAGCGTTTCTTCTAATCGGAGTTTTTCTGGTATGGGTAAAGGTCTTTTCGGCCTGTAGTTGAATTCATTTTTAACATATGATTCCGATGTATTCTTGATCCAATTATTGGTTTCTATATTGAAACGCATATCGGATTGTGTTTTTGTAAATCCCTGCAGATTTCCCATATTTTGAGTTGTTTTAAGTCCATGTACGTATTGCTTTGATATTTTAGATGAATCAGGTGTGGTCGTGAAATTTGAGTATTTTTTAGGATTTACTTTTATCGCCTTGTGTGGATTGATATTCTTGAATTGTGTGTGGCGCTTTGGTTTTTTAGTGAGTGGTATTCCCACTTTTTTCATTATATTTTCCATGGATTCATTTGGGAGTATATTTTTTCGTGTGATGAGTTTTGCTAATTTTATCATTCTTCGTCTATCCTTCTCTTTCTTCTCGGGTGGTCTGAGACCGAGTTTTTGCATCGTGTATGAATCTTCTATGAGAAACCGCTTCGACGCGAGTTTGACATTATCAAACTTACCGATGACGTATTTACCTGTGATTTTGAATATATCGAGTGCTTGAATTTGATCGTCTCCGACTTCGAACCCAAATTCTTTTGGGCGCATGAATGCGATATCGAGAATGCCACCCATATTGATCGATTCTATTCGCCCAGATTTAGGTGAGTATAGACGAATTTTCATGTCCAGCGTGAATAGTTCTATATCAGCGAGTGTATCTGGACCTCGCTTTACATTCTTTCTTTTAGGTATGAGTGTATATCTTCGAGTCACGTAAGGGCCTGTGTTCGAAAACCCGAGACCTATGAATTTTCCTGGTTTACCTCGTTTATCGTACACGACTTTAGCGAACCGTTTATTCACTCGTTTAGATATTTCACCGAGTTTATTCCATAAAAGGAGTTTTATGGCTTGGAGTTTACCAAAAAATTTCACATCCGGTTTTATTCTCGGCACGAACTTAGTGTCTATGTCGAGTGTCATGATTCTTTGAGACGGTTCCAAGTATGAATTTACCGCGTCCCCACCGGATAAAATCAAATCACCGACTGGATTTAAGAACTCCGTGAGCTCGTCTATGACGGCGTACAATTCGTATCTCAGTGCGTCCGTGAGTATGACACTCGCAAAATCTTTGAAGTCTTCATCGCTATGAAGCCTGTGCATTCTCGCCCTGAAACGAGGCACGTCATCAGATTCATAGAATCTCTTAAGGGTTGGATCGTTATGGAATAACTTTTTCATCTTGAATCTGTTTATGACCCCCTCTGAATATTCACCTTGATCCATGTTATTATTAGGTTACATAATATTATTCGAACAACAAGGTTAAAGATGTGATACCTAAGTAAGACATAAAACAAGATGTCTCTTGAAACTGTTATTTCCGAAATCTCTGCCCTCCGCGCCGAAATCAAGTCTTTGACTAAGATTGTGCGTAAGATTAAGGCCAAGCAAGACGATCCGGACGGTACCAAGGCTGCGTCTCGTGCGAAGAACAACGGGTTCAACCGCGAACAAGCCATTTCTCCAAAGCTTCGTGAGTTTCTCGGGGTCGAAGAAGGAAAGCTTGTGTCTCGTTCCTTCGTCACGCGTGCGATTAACACCTACGTTACTGAAAAGGGTCTTAAGCATCCGGACAACGGTCGCGTTCTTGTGCTTGACGACAAGCTCCGCGATCTTCTTGAACCACCTGCGGATACGCAAGTCACGTTCTTGAACCTCCAAAAGTTCTTGAGCCCACATTACACCAAAGTCGAACAAACGGCTTAAAAAAAATACCCATTAAACTTATAAAATGATCATCGACAGGGAAACCATCGAAACCCTTGTTGGTACAAAAATATCGAAGATAGATTTGTACCAAAAAGCTTTTACACATAAATCGGCTTTAAAAGAAAATGAAAACTTAGACTCGTTCGAGACGTTGGAATTTATAGGTGATTCTGTGTTGGGATTTGTTATCACAAAATTTTTGTTTGATAGGTACGAACAACAAAAGGAAGGCTTTCTTACGAAAGCGAGAACAAAGCTCGTGAGAGGTGAGACACTCGCAAAGATTGCGATGAAACTCGAGATGTACAAATGGATCCAAATGGATGAAAAAGGTATGAGAAACGAGTGGTTTAAAAATCCGAAGATATTAGAAGACGTGTTTGAAGCCTTCATTGGAGCTATATATATGGATTTAGGGCTTCTTCATGCAAAGAGGTTCATTCTGAATATTTATGAAAATCCGGAACTCGTCGATATGCGATCCATCATGGTGGATGATAACTATAAGGATCATCTCATGCGGTATTGTCAGACTCACGGACACCCACTTCCAGATTATAGAGTCATATCACACGATAATGGTGTATTTTATGTCGACGTATACGTGAATAACGTGATACTTGGACGAGGATTCGCTAAAAATAAGAAACAAGCCGAACAAAATGCCGCGAAATATTTTTTCTATCCACATTAGTAATGATTCCAATATTATTCGTGGCTGTCACTCTATTTTTTAGAAGGCCGATCCCTAAACAATATTCAAAACAGGCACTCATAAACGAGTGTGAAAGATTGGGTGTATCTTCGCAGGGTACATCTCGCATATTGAGACATCGGATTACCCGCTTAAAAGGTAAAACGGTTTAAATCTCAAGATGCACCCAAACGTCGAAAAGCTCATCAAAAAAACGTACGCAGAACAGCGTTCGCAAGAATGGCTCGACTTGAGAAAAAACATGCTCACGGCGAGTGACTGTGCCACGGCCATAGGTGAAAACAAATACGAGAAACCATTCGATCTTCTTCTCAAAAAGTGTGGTAAGGGGAAACCGTTTACAGGTAACGCCGCGACGGAACATGGGAACAAATACGAAGATGAAGCGCGTATCCTATACGAACAGAGACACAACGAGGTCGTACACGAAATTGGTCTCGAACCACACCCAAAATATCCTTGGCTCGGTGGATCACCAGATGGTATCACGGAGAGCGGCAAGCTCGTGGAAATCAAGTGTCCGATGTCCCGTGAAATTTTACCAGAGGTCCCGAAGCATTACATGCCTCAATTGCAATTATGTATGGAGATTTTAGATTTAGAAGAATGCGACTTTATACAATATAAAAATGCAGATTTCAATTGGCCTAAACCGGAGGAATTCGTGGTCGTGCGCGTCCCGCGAGACAGAGGATGGTTTGAGAAATACTTCCCGGTCATGGAAGAATTTTGGCAAAAAGTGTTGTATCACAGAGAACACGGGATAGAAGAACCCGTAAAGAAGACCAGGGCTCGTAAGAAGAAGGAAGATGAACCACCGCCTCCGTGTGAAATTAAGTCTGACTCCGAAGACGAGTACAGGGATGAGTGAATTATTATCTGAATATATATAAATGAGTACACAGCCTTTTGTCATACAACAAAAATCGAACAGTACTTTCGGCACGGTTTTGAAAATTCTGGGTTTCTGTTTTTTACTTTCGTGTATAAATTCTATGTGGAAATCTTACACGGCCGCGAGAGCCGTCGGTAACGCAATTAAAAATATGGACTTCAAAAAGAAAACGAGTCCAATCATAACTGATATGGAAATCATAACGCGGGATTCGACACCGAGTGGTACGACCACGATGGAGGTGTCCTCCGATGAACCACAAGCAGAATCGGTATCCACGAAGGATATGAAGATTGCGTTGTATAAAACAGCCGACTGTACCGACGAACCCATGAACTCCATCACATTAAACGCTGGTACAATTCTTAGTACAACGGGTACGTTCGATAAGAGAGGTCTCGAAAAGGAATCAAACTATGTATGTTGCATAAAACACGAAAATGCTAAGCTCGCGGGGGAATACATGAAGGCTGGTGACAAGACAAATTTTGCTATATCGGATGATGGTAAAACAAACATCATTCAGTTTGGAGAACCAGATGGACCCGAAAATTGTGCGACTGATTTTTTTGCAAATTGGACTCCTCTCGAATAATTTTGAAAAGTAAAATAAAAAAAATATTTTTTTCAAAACTTTTTTCTTTAAAAAGAAAGTGAAAAAAATATTTTTTTATTTTTTGTTTTTAAATTCCCAAAAAGTATGGTGTTACTTTACAGATTTATGTAGGGGTTATATCTATTTTAAATCAATCGACGGAGTAGAGCTCTAAAGTAACACCATGTTTTTTTGAACTTTTTATGTAGAGAGTATATCCATTTTAAATCAAATGACGAGAATTTTGTAAAATTTTGAAAAGTAAAATAAAAAAAATATTTTTTTCAAAACTTTTTTCTTTAAAAAGAAAGTGAAAAAAATATTTTTTTATTTTTTGTTTTTAAATTCCCAAAAAGTATGGTGTTACTTTAAATGCCTTCCACATAGCAT
>Ga0206677_10000447_pt1 | contig 38742 bp, 30 predicted proteins | sample M130m12015metaG_FD_155475 | JGI IMG/M metagenome (GOLD analysis project Ga0206677, IMG submission 155475) | Ammonia-oxidizing marine archaeal communities from Monterey Bay, California, United States - M1 30m 12015 | ecosystem: Environmental > Aquatic > Marine > Intertidal zone | place: USA...
TTGTTTGGTTGTTCTTTACTCATTAGTATTCAAATTATAAGTGATCAAGGTTAAGCAATGTAATATACTAGATTCAAACTACTAAAAGCTATTTTATCATAAGACAAAACTATTCATTTTTAATTAACTTAGCAGTGTATACAATACACATTAATTATGAAGAGATGTATCTCCTTACTATTGATTTTTACAACTTTAAGTTCTGGTTTAGCACAACAAACTAACTTTTCTAAACAAGATACATTAAGAGGCAGTATTACTCCCGAGAGAGTTTGGTGGGATTTACTTCACTATAATTTAGATTTTAAAGTATCTCCTTCCTCAAAAAGTATTGAAGGTAGTAATCTCATTCGCTATGAAGTTTTAAGTCAAAATCAGCTCATGCAGATTGATTTACAACCACCCATGGAAATTACATCTGTATTAGAAAATAACAAAGAATTAAACTATAACCGAGAGGGCAATGTTTATTATATTCAGTTAAAAAAAAATCAACAAATTGGAGCAATAAATGAAATTACAATTCATTTTAAAGGTGCTCCAAAAATTAGCAATAATCCTCCATGGGATGATGGTTTTACTTGGGGAAAAGACAACAATGGAACTGATTTTATAGCTACTTCCTGTCAAGGAGGTGGCTCCAGTATTTGGTGGCCATCTAAAGACCACATGTATGATGAACCAGACCAAGGTATTGAGTTAAGTATCACTGCTCCAAAACATCTAATAAGTGTTTCAAATGGTAGACACATTCAAACAAAAGAAAACTCCAATAAAACCAACACTTCTACCTGGAAAGTTGTTAACCCGATTAATAATTATGGAGTCAATATAAATATTGGTGATTATGTTCATTTTACAGAAGAATATAAGGGAAAAAAAGGAGTGTTAGATTGTGATTATTATGTAGTATCCTACAATCTAGAAAAGGCAAAAAAACAATTTAAAGAAGTATCTAGAACCTTAGAAGCATTTGAGCACTGGTTTGGACCCTACCCTTTTTATGAGGATAGTTATAAATTGGTAGAAGTACCGTATTTAGGAATGGAACATCAAAGTTCTGTTACCTATGGTAACGGGTATAAAAATGGCTACAAAGGAATTGATTTAAGTGGAACAGGTTGGGGTTTAAAATTTGACTTTATTATCGTTCATGAAAGTGGTCATGAATGGTTTGCAAATAACATTACCAATATAGACATAGCAGATATGTGGATCCATGAGAGTTTTACTGCCTATTCAGAAAATTTATTCTTGGACTATCATTTTGGAACAGAAGCTAGTAATGCATATGTAACTGGTACACGTAAAAATATTCAAAATGATAAACCGATTATTGGAAATTACAATGTAAACAATAGTGGCTCTAGTGACATGTATTACAAAGGTGCTAATATGTTGCATACATTACGTCAAATTATAGACAATGACAAAAAATGGCGTTCAATATTAGTAGGACTAAATAAAGATTTTTATCACCAAACTGTGACAACACTTCAGATAGAAAACTACATAGACAAGTATTTTGAAATAGATTTAAAACCCTTTTTTAATCAATATTTAAGAACTATAAAGATCCCTACTTTAGACTATAAACTAGAAAATAATAACTTACTATACAAATGGTCTAATGTGGTAGATGGCTTTTCAATTCCTATAAAAGTATTTATTAATTCTACCTCGCAATGGATAAGACCGACTAGCCGCTGGAAAAAGCTTTTATCAGATAAAAACATCAACAGTTTTTCAGTAGATAACAACTTTTATATTGAAACAGAAAACAAGTTAGATTAAATCTTTTTAATTTAATATTAATTGATAATTTTACAGCCACAAAATTATACATTAATGAAAAATACAGCACTAACAAAAATTCACGAATCTTTAGGGGCAAAAATGGTTTCGTTTGCAGGATATAATATGCCTGTTCAATATGAAGGAGTAACAGCAGAACATTTAACTGTTAGAAGTGCTGTTGGTGTTTTTGATGTAAGTCATATGGGTGAGTTTTTAGTTGAGGGAACAGAAGCGCTAACTTTACTTCAAAAAGTGACCTCTAATGATGTATCAAAATTAGCAATTGGTGATGCTCAGTATTCTTGTTTCCCGAATGATATAGGTGGAATAGTTGATGACTTAATTTGCTACAGAATAAAAGAACAAACATACCTTCTTGTTGTTAATGCGTCTAACATAGAAAAAGATTGGAACTGGATTCAAAAATACAACGAAGGAATTGGTGCAGCATTAAAAAATATTTCTGATGATTATTCTTTATTAGCTATTCAAGGACCTAAAGCCATAGAAGCTATGCAGTCTTTAACCTCTATTAATTTATCTGAAATTCCGTTTTATAAATTTAAAATAGGTGATTTTGCAGGTATTGAACATGTTATTATTTCAGCAACAGGCTACACAGGTTCTGGTGGTTTTGAAATTTATGTTAAAAATGACCAAGTAGAACAATTGTGGGAACAAGTGTTTGTGGCTGGTGCTTCTTATGGCATTAAACCAATTGGCCTAGCTGCTAGAGACACACTTCGATTAGAAATGGGGTATTGTTTATATGGAAATGATATTAATGACACTACATCTCCTTTAGAAGCAGGATTAGGATGGATTACCAAATTTACCAAAGATTTTGTAAACTCAGATCATTTAAAAGCTCAAAAAGAGACTGGTATTACTAAAAAATTAGTTGCCTTTGAACTTACTGAAAGAGGTATCCCAAGGCATGACTATGCTATTGTAGATGTTGAAGGAAAACAAATTGGTGTGGTTACTTCGGGTACTATGAGTCCCTCTTTAAGTAAGGGGATTGGAATGGGATATGTACCTAAAGAAATTTCAAGACCAGGGACTAAAATTTTTATTCAAGTACGAAAAAAACAAATCCCTGCAACTATTATAAAATTACCTTTCTATAAAGTATAGATATAAAAAAGCCTATTACAAATTGCAATAGGCTTTTTATTATAGTATAGATCTTAATTAGAAATCAAAACTAGATACTTTAGCTACACATTAAATCTAAAGTGCATCACATCTCCGTCTTGCACAACATATTCTTTTCCTTCTACTCTCATTTTTCCAGCTTCTTTTACCTTAGCTTCTGTTCCAAAAGTTACATAATCTTCATAACTGATGGTTTCTGCTCGAATAAAACCCTTTTCAAAATCAGTATGGATAACTCCAGCTGCTTGTGGTCCGGTAGCTCCAATTTGAATTGTCCAAGCTCTTACCTCCTTTACACCTGCAGTAAAATAAGTTTGAAGGTTTAATAACTTATAAGCAGAACGAATTAAACGAGAAACACCTGCTTCTTCTAGTCCTATATCTTCTAAGAATAACTGACGTTCATCGTAATCCTCTAATTCTGTAATATCTGCTTCTGTTCCTACTGCTAAAACAATAACTTCCGCATCTTCATTTTTTACCGCCTCTTTTACTTGGTCTACATACCCATTTCCGGTTACTGCAGAATTTTCATCAACATTACAAACGTATAAGACAGGTTTTGACGTAATAAACTGTAATGGAGCAATAAATTCCTGCTCTTTTTCAGAAAAATCAATAGCTCTCACAGAAATTCCTTGTAATAAAGTTTCTTCAATTTTTAACAAAACAACTAATTCTGCCTGAGCTTCTTTATTTCCTGTTTTTGCAGTTCTTTTAACACGCTCTAAACGTTTCTGAACAGTTTCTAAATCTTTTAGTTGTAACTCAATATCGATTGTTTCTTTATCTCTAACTGGGTCAATTGAAGTATCTACATGTATAATGTTATCATTATCAAAACATCTCAGTACATGTAATAGAGCATCTGTTTCACGAATATTGGCTAAAAATTGATTTCCCAACCCCTCACCTTTACTTGCTCCTTTAACCAACCCTGCAATGTCTACAATTTCTACAGTAGCAGGAATCACTTTTTCTGGATTTACTAATTCCTCTAATTTTTCCAAGCGAGTATCTGGCACATTAACTACACCAATATTTGGTTCTATGGTACAAAATGGAAAATTAGCACTTTGTGCTTTCGCATTGGATAAACAATTAAATAAGGTTGATTTTCCAACGTTTGGTAATCCTACAATTCCAGCTTTCATAAATCTTATAATTTCGGTTGCAAATATAATTGTTTTATCACAAAAAAAATCCCGAAAAATCGGGATTAGATATGATCTATTTTTTTGGTTTAATCTTGGTGCATGAATTTTTGTTTACCCAACAATTCTTCCTCTGTCTCAACATTATCTTCATCTGGTACGCAACAATCTACAGGGCATACTGCAGCACATTGTGGCTCTTCATGAAAACCAACACATTCCGTACACTTATCTGCTACTATATAATAAATTTCATCAGAAATTGGCTCTTGTTCTTCATCAGAATTTATTGCATTCCCATTTGGAAGAATTACATCTCCAGATAAGTCTGTTCCATCTGAAAACTTCCAATCATCTGCTCCCTCATAAATAGCTGTGTTAGGGCATTCGGGCTCACAAGCCCCGCAATTTATACATTCGTCTGTAATGATAATAGCCATTTTTATTCTCTTTAGTTTGTGTAACTTTGCAGTGCAAAAATAACCTCTAAAAAGGTAGCAACCAAAAATAATGAGTAGTATTCAAAGTAGAATAAATGCTTTTGTAGCATTAGGTAATTTTTTAAGTCAATTCTCATCAAAAAAAATTGAAAAGTCATCAACAGTTTTATTCAATGAACTGTTTTTTGATGGATTTATTCATCAAATAAAATTAGCAGAAGAACAGAACAGTTGGTTTACTAAAGAAGCTATACTTTTTTCTCTAGATAATTGGACTTCTGCCCTAACACATGAAAATTTAAATCAATGGATTTCTAATGAAAATGTTGTTGAAAAATCATCAAAAACTGTTGCCATAGTTATGGCAGGAAATATCCCTTTGGTTGGATTTCATGATTTTTTATCTGTATTAATATGTGGGCATTCAGTTTTAGTAAAACAATCTTCAAATGATAAGCACCTTATTCCATATTTGGCAAAATACTTAGAGTATGTTGAAAAAAATTTAAAAGGGAAAATCTCTTTTACAGAAGAAAAATTAAAACACTTTGATGCTGTTATAGCAACTGGAAGTACCAATACAACTCGCTATTTTGAATATTATTTTAAGAACAAACCATCTATAATACGTAAGAATAGAAATTCTGTTGCCATTATAACTGGAAAAGAAAGTAAAGAGGATTTAAAAAATCTTAGTGAAGATATTTTTAGATATTTTGGTCTAGGCTGTAGAAGTGTATCAAAATTATTTGTGCCAAAAGGGTATAATTTTGATGCATTTTTTAAAGGGATGTATACCTACCACCCCATTATAAATAATGCAAAATATGCCAATAATTACGACTACAACAAGGCAGTCTACTTAATGAGTGAATTTTCTATTTTAGAAAATGGATTTTTAATGATTAAAGAAGACACAAACTTTGCATCTCCAATAGCTACTGTTTTTTATGAATATTATGATAATTTAACTGATTTAAAATTAAAAATTCTTAGTGATTCTGAAAATATTCAATGCATTGTAGCCAATAATTTCATTGAAAATGAAGTAAAATTTGGTCAAACACAACATCCAAAATTATGGGACTACGCAGACGGAGTCAATACCATTGAATTTTTATCTAAAATTTAATTTATAAAGACAAAAATTTGATTAAAATTTTGGAAATTTACCAATTGAAAATATAGTTATAATGAAAAAACACAACTTTAGTGCCGGACCGTGCATCTTACCTGATGAGGTATTACAGCAAGCTTCAAAAGCAGTCATTGATTTTAATAATGATGATCTTTCTTTACTTGAAATATCTCACAGAAGCAAACCTTTTGTAGATGTTATAGAAAATGCTAAACTACTTACCTTAGAATTATTAGGACTTGAAAATAAAGGATATCAAGTTTTATTCCTTCATGGAGGTGCTAGTACTCAATTTTTAATGACTGCCTATAACCTATTAAATAAAAAGGCTGCTTATCTAAATACTGGTACTTGGTCAGATAAAGCTATTAAAGAAGCAAAACTATTTGGTGAATTGGTAGAAGTGGCCTCGTCAAAAGATAAAAATTTCACGTATATCCCAACACAATACAACATCCCTTCAGATGCAGATTATTTTCACTGCACCAGTAACAATACTATTTTTGGAACTCAAATTAAAGAATTTCCATCATTAGATATACCACTGGTCTGTGATATGAGTTCTGATATTTTTTCTCGTCAACTAGATTTTTCGAAATTTGATTTACTATATGCTGGAGCTCAAAAAAACATGGGGCCAGCTGGAACAACCGTAGTTGTTGTAAAAGAAGACATTCTTGGAAAGGTTCAAAGAACAATACCTTCTATGTTAGATTATAAAGTACACATAGGTAAAGATAGTATGTTTAATACACCAGCTGTATTTCCTATCTATGTATCTATGTTAACATTAGAGTGGTTAAAAGATTTGGGAGGAATTTCTTTTATTGAAAAAGTAAACAACAAGAAAGCTGATTTGTTATACAAAGAAATCGATAGAAATCCACTATTTAAGGGAATTGTAGCTAAAGAAGACAGAAGTATTATGAATGCTACATTTTCACTACACGATGAGTCTTTAAAAGAACTTTTTGACAGCATGTGGAAAGAAGCTAGAATTAATGGATTAAACGGTCACAGAAGTGTTGGGGGATACAGAGCAAGTATGTATAACGCATTACCATTATACAGTGTTCAAGCATTGGTGGATACTATGCAAGAATTAGAAAGAAGAGCATAAGATGAAAATATTAGCAAACGACGGAATTTCACAAAGTGGTATAGAAGCCCTTCAAAGTAATGGATTTGAGGTAATAACTACAAAAGTAGCACAGGTTCAATTAGAAAATTTTATTAATAAACATCAAATAGATGGTATTTTAGTTAGAAGTGCTACCCAAGTAAGACAGGAATTAATAGATGCTTGCCCTAGTATAAAACTTATTGGTAGAGGTGGTGTTGGAATGGACAATATAGATGTAAACTATGCCATAGATCAAGGAATTCATGTAATTAATACTCCCAAAGCATCCTCCAGTTCAGTTGCAGAATTAGTTTTTGCCCATCTTTTTGGAATGGTTCGTTTTCTACATCAATCTAACAGAGAAATGCCTTTAGAAGGAGATTCTCGTTTCAAAGATTTAAAAAAAGCATATGCTTTAGGCTCTGAACTTAGAGGCAAAAAAATTGGAATCGTAGGGTTTGGAAGAATTGGCCAAGAAGTAGCTAGGATAGCACTTGGTCTTGGAATGGAAGTTCTAGCCACAGACCATTTCACCGAAAGTGCACCAATATCTATAGAGTTTTTTAATGGTCAGAAAATTACCATTACAATTGAAACAACAGATTTAGACACCCTCTTAAAGGAAAGTGATTTTATTAGTTTACATGTACCTGTTCAAGAAAATTATGTAATTGGCACAAAAGAAATTTCAAAAATGAAAAAAGGTGTTGGTATTATAAATACCGCAAGAGGTGGTGTAGTAGACGAAATTGCATTGATAAAAGCTATTGAAGAAAAAAAAGTGAAATTTGCTGGCTTAGATGTTTTTGAAAAAGAGCCTTCACCAGAAATACAATTGCTAATGAATCCTGAATTATCTTTAACACCTCACATAGGAGCTGCCACAGTTGAAGCTCAGGATAGAATAGGATCTGAATTGGCAACACAAATCATTGCGTTATTAAAAGAATAAAAAAATACTTCAATCATTGAATTTAATAATAAATTCAAGCAATTGTGAAGAAAAATAACTAGTAATAATGGCCATTGTAAAACCATTTAAAGCAGTAAGACCAAGTAGAGATAAGGTAGCTTTGGTATCATCTAAATCTTTTGATGCATATACAGATAAAGAGTTGGATTCTAAACTAGAATTTAACCCTTTTACTTTTTTACACATTATTAATCCTGGATATAAATATCATCAGGAATTTACTGGTGAGCAACGCTTCCAAATGATTCACAATAGATATGAAGAATTTAAAGAAAATAAAATTTTCATTAAAGACACGACAGATTCCTTTTACATCTATGAAAGTTTAGATGCTCACGATTCATTTTGTGGAATTATTGCTGCAACAGCAGTTGATGACTACATTAACGGGTGTATAAAAAAGCATGAAGGAACTATAAAAAAAAGAGAGGAATTATTTGAAAGCTATTTAAAAACTACTGGTTTTAATGCGGAACCAGTATTACTTACCTATGAAGATGATGAAAATTTCAACAAACTGCTACTAACCATACAAGAAAAAAGACCAGAATACGAATTTTCAACAACAGATAAAAAGCTACACCGTTTATGGTTAGTTAATGATGAAATTCACATAGGAGAAATTACTTCTTTTTTTGAAAAAAAAGAGGCTCTATACATAGCTGATGGACACCACAGAAGTGCATCTTCATCTCTATTAAAAAAAGATTTACAAAAAGAAAACAATCATCATAACGGAACTGAAAACTATAACTATTTCATGAGTTATATTATTCCTGAATCAAATTTAAAAATTTCAGAATTTAATAGATTTGTAAAAGATTTAAATGGATTAACTATTGATGAATTTTTGATTGAATTAGATAAAAGTTACAGAATAGAAGAAAAAGGAGAACATTTTTATAAACCCTCTCAAAAACATCATTTTAGTATGTATCTTGATGGTAAGTTTTACTCATTATATCTAAGAAAAAGTGCCTATACTTATAAAGATGCACTATCTAAACTTGATGCAGAAATTCTTTACAAAACCATTTTAAAGCCTATCTTAGGTATTGATAACTTAGATAATAATGATAGAATAAGATATCGAAACAATAAATTAGATATGTTATCCATTAAAACTTTAGTTGATAATGGTCAATTCGAAATTGGTTTTGGGATGTTACCAATAACGATTGATGAAATGAAAAAAATAGCTGATGCACAACTAATAATGCCACCTAAGACTAGTTATATAGAACCTAAATTAAGGAGTGGTTTAACCATGTATGAATTTTAATTATGAATTATATTAAAAATAATTTAGAAAAAATTAAAACATCAATTTCAGAAAAAATTGTTCTTGTTGCTGTTTCCAAAACCAAACCTATCGCAGATTTACTTGAAGCATATGAAGCTGGTCAGAGAGTTTTTGGGGAAAATAAAATACAGGAGATGGTTACAAAACATGAAGCCCTACCAAAAGATATAGAGTGGCATATGATAGGTCATCTTCAACGAAACAAAGTGAAGTACATGGCTCATTTTGTAGACTTAATTCACGGCGTAGATAGCTTAAAGACGTTAAAAGAAATAAATAAACAAGCACATAAACACGATAGAGTAATTAACTGTTTATTACAAGTAAGAATAGCTAAAGAAGAAACAAAATTTGGGTTAACACCAGCGGACATATCAGATATTTTGTACTCTGAAGAACTAAAAACCTTTACTAATGTAAAAATTTGTGGTTTTATGGGAATGGCAACTTTTACAAAAAATGAAAATATTTTAAATGAAGAATTTTCTGAATTAGAAACATTATACAATCATCATAAAAAACAACACCCAAATTTCTCAATACTATCCATGGGAATGAGTGGAGATTACAAATTAGCCATCAAAAACGGAAGTACCATGATTAGAGTTGGTAGTTCTATTTTTGGTGCTAGAAATTATTTAACATAGAAACAAATTTGTACGCAATTTTAGATATAGAAACTACTGGAGGTAAATTTAATGAGGAAGGCATTACAGAAATTGCCATCTATAAATTTGATGGACATACAGTTACAGATCAGTTCATTAGCCTTATAAATCCGGAAAAACCAATTCAAGAATTTGTTGTACAACTTACCGGTATTAACAATAAGATGTTAAGAAATGCTCCTAAATTTTTCGAGGTTGCTAAACGAATTATTGAAATTACAAAAGACTCAATATTAGTGGCACACAATGCAGAATTTGATACCCGAATTTTAAAAACTGAATTTGATAGATTAGGATATGAGTATCAAAGAAATTCTATTTGCACTGTAGAATTGAGTAGAAAATTAATACAAGATGAAAAATCTTATAGCTTAGGAAAGCTATGTAAATCTTTAGGTATACCAATGAGTGATAGGCACAGAGCTACAGGTGATGCCCTTGCCACAGTTCAATTATTTAAATTATTGTTAGATAAAGACCACAAGAAAGAGATTGTACAAAATTCAATCAAATACTTTGACAACAGAAATGTAAAAGATAAATTAAATTCTATTTTAGAGATTGCTCCAGAGGCAATGGGAGTTTTTTATGTACACAATGATGATGGAAAAGTCATCTTTATTGGAAGAAGCCACAATATAAAATTTGAAATAAATAAACTATTTCTAAAACAAGGAAAAAGAGCTCAAAAAATTCAAGAAAGAGTAGAGAAAATAACATTTCAGTTCACAGGAAATGAATTATTTACTAGATTAAAATATCACACAGAACTAGAAACTTTACAACCAAAGTATAATTTCAAAAAAAAGAAAAAAAATTCAAAAAATGAATTCGCTCATTCAGATTTCATTGTGCAATTAAAAGGAAGAGAAGTTGATGAAAATGGAATTGTTTTGATTGAAGAAAATGAAGTTTTTGGCTATGGTTTTACAAATTTATCTTTTCAAGAAACAGAGATTTCAATTTTAAAAACTATTTTAACACCTATAGAAAATAAAGACTTAGCAAAATCTATTGTGAAAAATTATTTGAATAATAATAGTGTTTCAAAAATAATAAGATTGTAATGTAGTATATTGTCGTACAAGAAAACAATAATTTGAATTCGAAAGTAAAAAATAAACCATCTTTAAAACACAGACTTCATGAAATTATTTATGAAGCAGACACAAGGGGTGGTAAACTATTTGATGTCATTTTATTAATTGCAATTCTAGCAAGTATTCTTTTTGTAATGCTTGAAAGTGTTCAAAGTATTGATGAAAAATATGGTTCTTTTTTAGATGTTGCAGAATGGGTAATCACCATCTTATTTTCATTAGAATACGTGTTAAGAATAGTAACTGTAAAAAAACCTTGGAAATATATTTTTAGTTTCTATGGTATTATAGATTTACTTTCTACCATTCCAAAATATGTTTCTTTAATATTAATAGACAGTCACAATCTAGCTGTTTTAAGAGCCTTGCGATTGTTACGGATATTTAGGATATTAAAGATAACTCGATACATTGGAGCCTCAAATAGACTATTGTTAGCACTTAGATCTAGTAGAGCAAAAATTGCAGTCTTCTTATTATTTGTATTAATTCTTTGTATCATTTTAGGAACTATTATGTACATGATTGAAGGAGCAGAAAACGGATTTACAAGCATTCCTAGAAGTGTGTATTGGGCTATTGTAACACTAACTACTGTTGGATACGGAGATATTGCTCCAATAACAGCTCTAGGACAGTTAATAGCAAGTGCTATTATGATTCTGGGGTACGCTATCATTGCCATACCTACTGGAATTGTTGGTTCTGAAATGATGAATGCTAAAATTCATACCAACACACAGAGTTGTCCAAATTGCATGCGAGATTCTCACCAAGATGATGCCATATTTTGTTATCATTGTGGTGATAAATTAAATGAATAATGGGTAACTCTAAGAAGACACTAATCACTATAGTAGGTCCCACAGCTATTGGCAAAACCTCTTTAAGTATTTTAATTGCGTCTTATTTTGATACAGAAATAATTTCATGCGATTCTAGACAATTTTACAAGGAAATGACCTTAGGAACCGCAGTACCTGAAAAAGAGGAGCTTGCTGCTGTCCCTCATCATTTTATTCAAAATAAAAGTGTTTTTGAAAACTATAACGTAGGTGCCTTTGAAAGGGATGCACTAAACGTTTTAGATACATTGTTTAAAAAATACAATACTGTTGTGATGGTTGGAGGAAGTGGCCTATATGTAAAAGCAGTTCTAGAAGGTTTAGATGATTTTCCGAAAATTGATCCATCAATTAGATTAGAGTTAAAGCATGTTTTAGAAACAGAGGGGATTATTCCTTTGCAAAATCAACTTAAAAAATTAGATATTACAACTTACAATACTATAGATATAGAAAACCATCAGCGAGTTATAAGAGCCCTAGAAATATGCATAGGTGCAAATCTACCGTACTCTAGTTATATAGGAAAAGCTAAAAAGAAAAGAAATTTTAAATCAATTAGTATAGGTTTAAATGGTGAACGTGAAAAGATTTATAAAAGAATTAATAAAAGAGTAGATCTGATGATTGAAAAGGGATTGCTCGCTGAAGCCCAAAAATTACATCCTAATAAAGAACTAAATGCTCTTCAAACAGTTGGTTATAGAGAGCTTTTCTCTTTTTTTGAAGAAAAAATAACTAAAGATGAAGCCATACTAGAAATTAAAAAAAATACCAGAAGATTTGCTAAAAGACAACTTACCTGGTTCAAAAAAGACCCAAACATATATTGGTTTGACTTTGAAACTGATACAACTAAAATATTGAAAAAAATTGAAGATTTTATTTAATTTTTTTAATGACTTAATAGTTTCAAAATTCAATCCCTTTTTTATCTTTGCCAAAATTATATTATAACATGAAATTAAAATTAGTATTAGTAGTTTTTTGTTTTGCAAGTTTTTTTGCAAACAGTCAAACCAAAGTAGGTACCATAAATTCTGAATTTATTGTAGGATTAATGCCAGAAGCTAAAGAAGTTTTGAAAGAATTAAATCTTTATGCTTCAAAGTTAGACTCATCATATCAAGACAAATTAGCAGATTACAATGCTAAAGTTGCTGCTTTTCAAAAACTTGATCCTAACTTATCAGATACCTTTAAGAAAATTAAAGTTGATGAAATAAATGCATTAGAACAAGATTTGCAAAAAAGTCAACAAAATGGTAATAGTCTGATAGGCCTTAGAAGAGATCAATTAATGAATCCATTGTATCAAATTCTTGGAAAAGCTATTACAGAAATTGCAAAAGCTGATGGGTACTCACAAGTACTAACCACCTCTGGTAATGAATTTGCTTACATAGATGAAGCATTTGATATTACAAAAAAAGTGATGGACAAATTAGGATTAAAAATGCCTCCTCCAGCAAAAAAATAAATAGCTATCATTAACCAATAAAAAAAGAGAAGCAATGTGCTTCTCTTTTTTTTATTAAACTAATTTTAAAATTTTATCTTCTACTGTAATTTGGAGCCTCTTTAGTAATCGCTACATCATGCGGATGACTCTCATTAATACCAGAAGTAGTTATTCTAACAAACTTTCCTGTATTTTTTAAAGTTTCAATATCTTTTGATCCACAATATCCCATTCCTGCTTTTAAACCTCCTATAAACTGGTGAATACTTTCATCTAAATTTCCTTTATATGGAACTCTTCCAACAATTCCCTCAGGTACTAATTTTTTAATATCATCTTCTACATCTTGGAAATAACGATCTTTAGAACCTTGTTTCATGGCTTCAACAGATCCCATACCTCTGTAAGATTTAAATTTTCTACCCTCGTAAATAATAGTTTCTCCTGGAGATTCTTTTGTACCTGCTAAAAGAGACCCTAACATAACACAATCTGCTCCTGCAGCAATGGCTTTTGGTATATCTCCTGTGTAACGAATTCCACCATCAGCAATAACAGGAACACCAGACCCTTTAATAGCTTCGGCAACTTCTAATACAGCAGAAAATTGAGGAAAACCAACTCCTGCCACTACTCTTGTTGTACAAATAGAACCAGGACCAATTCCAACTTTTACGGCGTCAGCACCAGCTTTAACTAAATAAGTAGCAGCTTCTGCTGTTGCAATATTACCAACTACCACATCCAATGACGGAAATGCTTTTTTTACAGCTTTTAAGACAGTTACAACCCCTTGTGTATGTCCGTGTGCAGTATCTATAATTACAGCATCTACTCCCGCATTAACTAGAGCCTTAGCTCTATCTACAGCATCTGCTGTGACACCTAAGGCAGCTGCAACACGTAATCTTCCATAACTATCTTTATTGGCTATCGGTTTTTGAGTAACTTTAGTAATGTCTCTAAAAGTAATTAACCCGCGTAATTTATATTCGTCATCTACTATTAAAAGCTTTTCAATTTTATTTAACTGCAAAATAGATTCTGCATCTTTTAATGAAGTACCCACTGGAGCCGTAATCAAATTTTTCTGTGTCATTACCTCCACAATGGCTCTATCATTATTGTGTTCAAAACGTAAATCTCTATTAGTAACAATACCTCTTAATTTACCAAGGTTATCAATTACAGGAATACCACCAATTTTATGTTCTCGCATTGCATTATTGGCATCAGCTACCACAGCAGTAAGTGGAAGAGTTACTGGGTCTATAATCATACCACTTTCAGCTCGTTTTACTTTTCTAACCTCTTGGGCTTGCTTTTCTATAGACATATTTTTATGCAAAACCCCTATTCCACCTTCTCTTGCCATGGCAATAGCCATAGAAGATTCTGTAACTGTATCCATTGCGGCAGATACTATAGGTACATTAATGGTAATATTTCGTGTAAATTTTGTTTGGATAGATACTTCTCTTGGAAGAACTTCTGAATAAGCAGGAACTAATAGAACATCATCGTATGTTAAACCTTCTCCTACTATCTTAGAATTGTGAGCAATCATAGTACAATTAACTTAAAATTAATTGCGACCAAATTTACAACTTATTTTCTAGATAGTAAACATCAGTAATTGTAAGAATTGTTAACTTATTTTGTCGTACCTACTGAGCCATGAATATTGACTAAAGTTTTTTCCAGAGGAAGCCCCTAATAAAAACAACATTCCTACATAACCTTTTACGTAAAATAAAAATAACATAAATAGATACCCTACATGGTTGGTGTCTCCGTAGATAAGGTTTTTTGTTAAGATAGTGGAAAATAAACTTAGCAAAAAGATTGAAATTCCAAGATTTTCTACGTTTTTAACACCCCAATATTTAATTCTTCTTAATGGATGCAAATCGGTACCCCACTTGTGTATTAAATAATAATATCCGTTCCCCATGGGAGCAAATAACAAGGGATCGTCTGCTTTGTCTAATCTAAAAAGTTTAGAGGGAGCTATAATTTTAAAACCATCTAACACTGTGTTGTGTGAGTGTTCTAGATCTTGAATTTTATCTACAACTATTTTTGGATACGAACCTTTAAAGTATTTGGTATCTAGAAATCGAAGTCTATAATTCACACATATTTTTTCTATGTGAGAGATGTGAAAAATAGCATTAGAATCTACTTTATCAATATCAAATACATTCACAGTTCTACTGATAGGAGAGGCAGATAAGCGTTCTAAAATCGGTTGTTTGGTTGTTTTAATTTCTTTAAAAATTGATTGTACCCACCCAATAATATCTTCGGATTGCACCCCTTTTTTTCTTTCTTTAATAAGTTTTTTTTGTAGATCTATAGACTGTAACACCATATTAAATTTTTATAAAATTACAATATAGTAGCTAAAAAGTAAAAAGGAATAGTGGTTTTTAATAATTTTGAATTATTCTAAATAAAGAATTATTTTGAGACCATTACAATTTTACTTGAATGGTAACATACCAATTTCTAGGGATCGATGGTATAATCCCTGGCCCAGGATATCCAGAAGCCCTTCTGGTAAAATAATTGGTATTTAATACATTGTTAATACCCGTTTCTACTTTTATAAACTTGTGTGAATATGCTGCTGAAAAATCCAATACATGGTAAGAAGGTATCACACCTATAATACCACTTACATCTCCAGAAAATGAATTTTCAGCATCTGAAAACTGATCAGATAGATAGGTATATTGTAGGCTAGAACTAAAATTTTTAACCCCAAAACGAATGCCTGTTTTTAAGTTTACTTCTGGCACAAATTCTACCCTGTTACCTAAAATACCGTTGGTAATTGCATTGGTGTATTCTGAGTTGATAACAGAGGTATTTATAAAATAGTTTAGACTCAACTGCTCCCCCATCAGAAACACTTTTTTTAGGTTTACATCTAGTACAGATTCTAACCCTAAAATTCTTGCATCACCAATATTTGTTCTTAACTGTCCTAAATTATTTATGGGTGGTATAGCAGTGAATAAAAACCCTATTCTGTCTTTATAGAACAACCCAAAGACACCAACATCATAAGAAATATAATTATTGATATTTCCTCTTGCTCCAATATCAATTGTAAACCCGTTTTCATCGTTTAATGCTGGATCAACCGCATTAGAAGGGTTTATAATATTTACATCAGAAAAAGTAATAGATCTATAATTTTGGGAAATATTACCATACCATTCTACCAACGAGGTTGGCTTATAACTAAGCCCTAATCCAAACAATGCAAAAGAGCGTTCTTTGGCTTCATTTATACTATTTTCTTGATCTCCGATAGGGTTTCCTGCTGCATCAAAATTTACTCTTCTAGAAACTCCGATACTTTCTGTTTTTATATACTCAAATCTTGCACCTGGTGTAATGGAAAGTTGCTCTGTTAGATAAAAAATATTTTCACTGAATAAGGCAATATTTACATTGGGATTTTTAAAATCTCCTTGTATTCTATAGTTTGGAAATTGTTGTATGGCTTTTGAAAAATTGGCATCAGCATCGTCTGTTCCAGGGCCTTGATAATCTGTATTGGATGCTTTATAGATTTTAGAACCTATTAAAAAAGTTGCCTTTGTATTATTTATCTTATAGGATCTTAACAGACGTGTTTCTAGACCCATATTATTAAAATCTCCTATTAATAATTCTCTTGCCTCTCCTATATCTGGAAGATCTACTCTTCTAACCCTGTACCCTACCGATTTTCGAGAAGCATTTAATCCAAAGAAATTGAAACTTAAGTTTGTGTTATCAGAAAATTTATGAGACCATTTTAAGTTATATAAGAGCCAATCTACTTTAAACCAATTGCGTTTTCTGTTGCTCTGAAGAGGATTGGCGGCAAACATTTGGTCACTTAAACCACCTGCTTGCTGTGCTAAATAATCTAAATAAGTAAGTTCTAATGTAAATGTATTTTTTTTATCCAATTCATAGCCTACATGTAGAAAGGCATTTTTAGAGTCAAAGCCAGAATTTGGCCTAAACCCGTCTCCTTTCTTATAGTTGATATAGGTATAATAAGATACTTTATTGCTGGTACCACTCAAACTTGTAAAATTAGTGTACAGACCATAACTACCAAGTGTGTTTCGTGAGATCATTTCTAAGCTTTTGTTTGCATTGGGTGATTTTGTGATAAAATTTACCAAGCCTCCAAACTGAGTTCCGTATTGCAAAGAAGCTGCCCCTCTTACAATCTGAATTTCTTCAAGTGATTCTGATGCTGGGGTGTAATAACTTTCTGGATATCCTAGGACGTCAGCACTGATATCGTACCCATTTTGCCTCGTATTAAAATTAGAGGTTCTGTTTGGGTCTAAACCTCTACCTCCTATATTTAATTGCAATCCGGCATCATCATTTTGAAAGATATTTAGTCCTGCCACTTGGCTATAGATTTGTCTAGCATTGTTGGTGGCTAAATTAGCCATGGATTGATCTACCAAGATTACTTCTGTTTTTTTACCCGCATAGATAGAGGTACCAACCACATCTTGTAATCTTTTTAACTCAAACACTTTCTTTTTTCTAGCTTTAATTTGTATTTCTGATAGTTCTTCGGTAAATGAATTTAAAAGTATCTTTAGGTTAGTAGACTTGTTTGAAAAGATGGTAAGTTCCTTTAATTTAAAATTTTCGGAATATATAAGAACTGAGATTTGATCTTTGTTTAATGGGAATTCAAAAAACCCTTTTGTATTAGTTTCTGCTAATAAGCCACCATTAGAATTATATATCTGTACTTTGTTTATTGGAATGTTATCTTCTGAGTAAACAGTTCCAGAAACTTGAGATTGAACAGTTGCTACTGCTAGTAGCAGAAAAAAAATAGTCGCTAAATACTGTTTATAATTCATAAATTAAAGTCCTTTAATTTTAATATCTGATGTAAATGGCAGTATCCAATCTTTGTGAAAAACTGATTCTTTGAGTGAATATAAATCTATCCTTGAATTAATATATGGCTGGCTCATTCTGCCATTTAAAGCTACATAACTATCTACATAGACTTGAATATTTTGATGTCCTTGACTTGCAAAATGATCTCCTAGATAATGTGCATATTCTAGAATGAAATCGGGTTGAAAACTCATTTGTTTTTCTTGAAATGAAGTCAAAAAATCTGCATTATCAACATAAAAAGAGGTGTTAGAGAGACTGTCTACTATTTTAAAGTTTGCAGCACCTGCTTTTTCCATGAGCATGACTCTCCATGAGAAACGATAGCCTTCTTCTGTCCAAAACAATTCTCCAGGATATAATAAGTACCTCCACGGAAATAACAATTGGACCATGAATAAGATAATAACAACACAAGTAGTAATTTTTTTTACTGAATTAGGGTACTGATATTTTTTCACTTCTTCAAGTTTGGTAGCTGTTATACATGTTACTTTTTTAATCCAATACATAATTTTTGTGTGAATGGATGCATCAAAAAATAGTAAAGAACTCACAATCATGATGTAAGGAAACATTCCAATAGGGAATAAAACTCGAGTAAAAATATGGAAGAACAAAACAAGTAAAAATGCCAACAATCGGGTCTTTCTATAAATTAATAAAAACGGAATCGTTAAATCATAAATAGCACCTCCCCAACTCATGGCATAATAAAACCAATCTTGTTGCATTAGGTTACTTCCAATAATAGGTAAATCATATTTAGAGGGCAACCATATTTTTAATGGCATGGCTCTAAACAGCCAATCAGTATTTAATTTAGCCAAACCAGCATAAAAATAAACGATTGCAACAAGTAGTTTAAGGCTATCTAGAGTCCATCTTGGGACTTCATTGTATTGTTTTTTTCTAAGAAATGCATCAACTGAAAAACGTGCATTAGCTGGAAGAAAAATTAATAAAAAACTTAGAACGGTTATAAAATAATAATGGTTTAGATAGGTGGTTTTATCCATCAATTCTATGTAAGTAAATGATAGAAAAAAGACAATAATTGCCAGCCTGTATTTATAGCCAATAGCAACTAGTAATGAGGCTATAGCACAAATTAAAAAAATAATATAAGTAAAAGTTCCTAGAGGCTTCACCCACTCAAAACCACTATATGAAAAAAAAAAAGTGGGTTTAATATATAATTTATCTATCCAACCATTAGACCAAAAACGAACCATACTAATAAACATCATACAACCAAAAAAGACGCGAAAAACCGATAATGGTTTAGCGTCTGTATGTTTATTAAAATATGTTTTTATCATTATTTTATAAAAAAAACCTGAAAAACATACATGAAATGCTTTTCAGGCTTACCTTTTAATGTTATTAGTTAATCACCATCTGCATCTACATAATCTATATTAATGCTAAATGCTTGAAGCATATCTACTTTTAAAAGAACTACCGCTTTTTGTAATTCATCGTAGGCTTTTGTCATTTTAGTGTTATCTGTATTTATCTGATTAGAAAAGTTATTTGATAAATTATTAATTTCTATTCTAGCACTATTAAATTGGTCTGTTGTACTAACGTAAATATCGTTTCTATCTAGATATTGTAGATAAGTCTTAAAACTTTCTCCTGTTAAAGATCCATTGTAATGTTTACCATTAAAAAAGTCTTCAACTGCCTCTAAGGCATCTAAAGCCAACTCTTTAGAAATATTTTTTTTGTAAAAGGCTTCTACTTTCTCTGGTAACGGATTTGCAGAAAATACTCCAGCAGGAATACCAAATTTATTTGCTCTTAACCCCTTTTCATAATAAAATATAAAATCATTTACTAACGAATTCAAAGAACTGGTTGCAGTATTACCGCTTCTGTTTATAAATGTATTTTTAAAAGAACCTTTCCAATCGTTTAACACTTGATTGGTTAAACTATTCATTTGATTTAAAATAGCATTCACATAATTTTTATAGCCTTCTGCATTGGGTCCAGAGGTAAATATATTTACTAACTCGATATCATTATCAGTTAGACCATGTAACAAATAATCTAGGGCAGGAAAACCCTGAGCATCTTGGTTATTTACACTATTCAAATCATATCCCCCATTATCAATATTATTTTGAACATCCTCTACAGTTAAGGGGTACACATTCATGTAAAAAGTATACTGTAACTCCTCTGCTTTACCAATATTGAACATCTCTACATATTGCCATTTTTTGTAAGCATTTAACCAGGAAGATCTGAATTCTTGAAGTGAACTAAGAGTTGGGTTATTTGTAAATGCTAAACCAGCATTATTCATTGAAGACATCTCATTGGCAAAACCTTCATAAGAAGGAATAATGATATTATCTACTAAATTGGTTAGCATTTGTCCACGATCAAAGTCATCAGCAATGATTATTGGGTCGTCTTCTCCTTCATTTGAAGAACACGCATAGATAAGTATGGAAAGGAAAATTAAAGGGATTAACTTTTTAAGCATATTATATTTATTTATTCTAAATAAAAAGACAAAAATAAATAAAAGTGACTAATAAATAGTCACTTTTATTTAAAATTTTTATTAACTTCCAGCTTGAGAAACTGTAAAACTAAATCTAGCAGCTATGGTCTCAGACATTGTATCTAATTGATTAGCTGTTATATCCCAAAATCCGTTACCTACAGTTAAAGTAGAAATAAAACCATTTACCTCTGAAAAACTAAAATAAGCAGCGTTTGTTCCGGGTTTTCTTGTAAATTGAAGACTGTACACAAAGCCAAACCCTTCAGATAAATCATGAAAAGCAGAAGCCCAATCTGTACCTAAATTAGCTTTACCTTGTTGTAAATAATAAACAGCTCTAATAGCAATTATTTTAGAAATATTTTCTCTAATAATATCTACTTGTGCATCTCTAGTTAAGTAATCTTTATTTACTATAGCTGCTCTTCCCAATTTAAAAGCATCATATATAGTAGCTGCAATTCCTTGAAAATCTGTATCACCTTCTACTCTAGCTAAATATTTGTTTAAAAAACTATCGGCACCAAGAGTAGGGTCTTCTTGATCATCAGCACCGTATAGATACCCAAATCCTTCATCCCATTTATGCTCCATAGTGGTATAGTTTTTACCATCAGCTAGTGTTTCAGCATCGTTATCAGCAGTATTAGTACCTGCATCTAAAACAGCGGTCCCCAAATAATTATTTAACATCTGATCTGCCATCAAACCACCTATTAATCCCTTATTAATGGCTTGATTTAATTCCAACCCTTTCCCGTTTACATATCTAGTAGATCCTCCACCAGCTTCTTGAATTTTACCAGCCACTCCTTCTGAAGCATCTTCAGACCAACTAGGAAATACATCACTTACTTGCTCAGCTATCCAAGTATCAAATTGATTTTTAATCGCTGTGGCATCTGTTGTGTTTGCGGAGAATAAATCTGTTGATGCAGCAGTTTTACTTCGAATGTTTTTTGAAGAAGAATTTAAATTATCATCAGAAAAATCTGAACCTCCGGCTTGATGATTAAACATAGCATCTAATTGAATCTCTGTTTTTGTTTCATCTTTTAAGGCTGAAACAAACTCTTGTCCCATTGCAATTCTTGTAGTTTGCCCGCTATAGCTCACTGTTGTAGTACCATTTCTAGTAAAATTGTATGTACTTGGTGCAACTGTTGGATCTGGAGTGTCTATTAAATCATTATCAGGATCACAAGACATGAAAAATAATGATGTAATTGTTAAAATAAGAGATAGTTTTTTCATTTTATTTAGATTTAATAAAAATAATATTTAATTTATTTTGCAAATATAATACACAAAAGTATTACTACAAAGCTTATTTAGATTAAATTTAAATAAATTTTAAAGTGATCTTAAATAAAGGATCATTGATTTTCTAATATCATAAGAAATATCAGTGGGTACGGGATGATAAACAGAGATTACATCTAGATGATTATGAGTTAAAAAAGGAATGTCAAATCCTTTCATTAGATAATCACTAATGGCAATTGTATATATTTTTGAAGGATTGATAGTGCTGTTATCAATAGTAAATAAAGTATCATTCATTTCAATAGAGCTGCGTTGTAAATAAGCACCTGAACCAGCTGCATTGTTACCATACTCTAAAACTTTTTTCAATAAACTTCCTCTCATTTTTACTTTTAAAACTGACCCTCCAAAAGGCAATACTCTGAAGGCATCTACGCTATTGATATCTCCAACTAGTTGGTCATCAATTCGAATAGAACCACCGTTCACAATAGAACAGTCTACTTCATTATTGTATGAATAGGCCATAGATTTCGCTATCAATTGACCAAGGTTCGTTTGATTAGATCTAATTGGAATATCTCTTCCATCTAAAGGAATGTTAGTATGGTAAATGATTTCGTATGGATTTTCTACAATTTTTGATATTTGAGAATTCATGACCTCCATCCATTTATCAACTACTAACTTTACTTTTTTGTCGTCTACAATTGAAGTATCTATTGTTTTTAACAATGAAGAAATGGAGATTTCTTTGGTCTTTTTATTAAAATTTATAGAATGAATATACGCGGTTTTAGCATTAGCATCTGCTTTAGTAATTTTTACATTACCAATCATTTCATTTTTATGATCATGTTCATGACCTCCCATAATCAACGGAATGTTGGGTAATAATCTAGCAATTTCTCTATCATGTTCTATTTTAACGTGTGTAAGCCCTATAACAACATCTACCTCCTCTTTAATAAGTTCATATTCTTTTTGAATAGAACTAAACATATCTTTATATAATACATACTCTTTTGGGTTAGATGGAATACAAACACTAATAAAACCTATTTTAATTTTTGTGCCATCTGCATCTGAAATCTCTTTAATAAATGATCCTTTAATACTTCTACTTATTCCATCAGTCAACTGATAAAATCGTTTTATAGTATCTGAGTTTTTAAGAAATATATTAGAAGAAATCCATGGAAAACTACTTTCATTTATTCTGTTTTGAAGATCTTTTTTAGGAATGTCAAATTCATGATTTCCAAAAGCTACCACATCAAAATTCATAGCATTCATCACCTCAATCATTTGTTTACCACGAATTTTCTCACCATTTATTTTCATTCCTCCCAATAATGATGGATTTAGAAAATCACCTGCCATCACTAGCATTGTGTTCTCATTTTCTTTTAATAATTCTTTATGAATGGTTTCTACCCTTGCCATTCCTCCAAAGTTTCCTCCCTGTATAGAAGATATTTCATAAACATCGTTAAGCTGTAATAAAGTAAAAGATATTTTATTATCGTCTACAGTACATGATCCCAAAAATAGGGAGAGTAATAATGTAAATATTTTTAACCTTTTCATTAAAATAGTATCGTTAAATTAAAATATTTTTAATGCCTGATTATAAGCACTCTCAAAACTCATTGGTTTAATTCCAGTAACCACTTTCTGTTCAGTAAAGTAAGAGATAAGCTTTTCAGTTGGCATGTTTCCCGTTAATTCGTCTTTTGCCATTGGACATCCACCATAACCTTTAATAGCTCCATCAAAACGTTTACAACCAGCATGAAAAGCTGCATGTACTTTTTCATGCCATAAACTTGGTGAGGTATGTAAATGTGCTCCAAATTCAATAGCTGGATAGGTTGGGATTAAATTTGAAAATAAATGTGAAATTACATCTGGAGTAGAACTTCCAATAGTATCTGACAATGATAAAATTTTCACTCCCATGCCAGAAAGCTTTTCTGTCCATTCAGAAACTATCTCAACATTCCAAGGATCACCATAAGGGTTTCCAAAACCCATAGATAAATAAGCTACCACTTCTTTATTAGCATTATTGGCTATAGTTAGAATTTCTTTTAGAGCATCTATAGATTGATGAATTGTCTTATGAGTATTACGCATTTGAAAATTTTCAGAAATCGAAAAAGGATATCCTAAATAATCTATTTCTTCAAATTGAACAGCATCGTTAGCACCACGAACGTTTGCAACAATAGCTAGTAATTTACTTGTTGTTTGTGATAAATCTAACCGAGCCAGCACAGCTGCAGTATCACGCATCTGTGGAATTGCTTTGGGTGATACAAAACTGCCAAAATCAATGGTGTCAAAACCAACTTTTAATAAGGAATTAATATAATTTGCTTTAGCTTCTGTAGAAATAAAGTGGCTCTTAATACCTTGCATGGCATCTCTAGGACATTCAATTATTTTTACTTTATTCATCACAAATCAAAGATACAATTTATCGCTTATTAATCTTAAATCAAGATAAAAAGTGCAATTCCAATAAAAACAATAATTTGCATCCATTTTAACCAAACCTCTATCTGTTTATTCTGTTGAATTCTCTCTGAGATGGAACCTCCTAATAATGCTATGGTAGAAAAAATAACAAATGATACTAAAATAAACACCCCTCCTAAAACATAAAATTGAACTACTGTTGAAAGTTCATTTGAAAATAAAAACCCAGGAAATAAAGCAAGAAAAAAAATAGTTACTTTGGGATTTAATACATTCATCATAAATCCCATTTTAAACAATTGAAATGGTGTTTTTTTTTGAATGTTTTGAGTTGTCATTGTAATAGTAGCATCACTTTTAAACACTCTATAAGACAAAAAACATAAATAAATTGCTCCTAGAAGTTTTATAACTAAAAAAATAGTATTGTTTTCTTTAATAATGGTAGAAACACCAAATGCCACAAATGTTGTATGAACCAAACAACCACTCATTAAGCCAGCTATAGTAGATATACCATATTTTTTACCATGAACAACGCTTTGCATTAAAACAAAAATATTGTCTGGACCAGGAGATATTGCCAAAAAGGAAACAGCCAATACAAATGAAATTAATATGTCCATTATTGCTGTTTAAAAATCACTTTAATAATGCTTTGTTTATCTGTTTGATTAACCCTGGTCCTTCATAAATAAAACCAGTATATATTTGAACTAAATCTGCACCAGCTTCTATTTTTTCAAGTGCATCTTCGGCAGAATGAATACCCCCTACTCCAATAATAGGGAATGCTTTATTGGAAGTATCTTTCAAATATTTAATTACTCTTGTGCTTTTCTCTTTTATTGGTAAACCACTAAGGCCACCATTTCCAATTTCTTGTAAATGTTTTTTTGAGGCTTTTAATCCGCTTCTGGAAGTAGATGTGTTAGAAGCTATGATACCGTCTATCTTTGTTTCTGCAACTATTTCAATAATTTCATCTAATTGATTGTTATTTAAGTCTGGAGCAATTTTTAATAAGATTGGTTTTTGAGTAGGTTCTAACAAATTTAGATTTTGAATAGCTAAAATTAATTCTAGCAAGTATTCTTTATCATTTAACTTCTCATGACTGCCTACATTTGGACAACTTACGTTTAATACAAAATAATCTACATAAGGGTGAAGTCCTTTAAAACATTCTTCATAGTCATTGGTATAATTTTGTGGAGATGTTTGAGTATTTTTACCAATATTACCTCCAATAATGAGCTTTCCTTTGTTTTTCTTTAATTGTACAATCGCAGTTTCTAAGCCATCGTTATTAAAACCCATTCTGTTAATAATCCCCTGGTCATCTTTTAATCTAAATAATCTCTTTTTAGGGTTTCCCTCCTGACCCTTTGGGGTTACCGTTCCAATTTCTATAAAACCAAAGCCAAAGTTTGCCAATTCATTATACAATACTGCATTCTTGTCAAAACCAGCTGCCAACCCTACAGGGTTTTTGAATGTAATACCAAATAAATTTCTTTCTAGGCGTTTATCTTCAATAAGATACATCGCTCTAAAGATTGCAGAGAAAAAAGGAACTTTACAAAGAAAACGAATTAACGAAAAAGTAAAATAGTGTATTTTTTCTGGGTCAAATAAAAAAAGAAATCGACGAATGAATAGTTTGTACATATCTTATTAAAAAAAGCTCCAAAAGGAGCTTATTATTATCTTAAAACAGCCTCTAAATTTTTTTCAAATGACTGTTGTAATTTTTGCATAATTTTATCTATTTGAGCATCCTTAAGCGTCTTATTACTGTCTTGAAGAACAAAACTAACAGCGTAAGATTTTTTTCCTTCAGGAAGCTTATCTCCCTGATACACATCAAATAACCCTACATCTTTGAGTAAATTTCTTTCTACTTGAAATGAAAGATTATATATTTCTTTAAAGGTTACTTTTTCATCAATTAACAAGGCTAAATCTCTTTTTACCGAGGGGAATTTAAGTAATGAAGAAACTTTTATTTTCTTTTTACCTGAAATTTCATTTAATGACTTCCAATCAAAGTCTGCAAATAATACTTCTTGTTTAATTCCAAATTCTTTTAAAACTCTTTTATTGATAACACCAAATTCTACCAACTTATTTTTACCTAAGCTAAATACTATTCCTTCAGAAAATAAGTCAGATTTAACTGGGCTAGTTTTTAGATTTGTTACTCCTATTCTCTCTAAAATAGACATTACTATTCCTTTTAAATAAAAGAAATCTGAGTTTTTAGATACATGAGTCCAATTATCCTTTGTTTTAGCTCCAGATACAAATAGGGTAAGATGTTTATCTTCTTGATATCCCTTCTCATATTTGTGATAGGTTTTCCCAAATTCATATAATTTTAATGAACTATTTTTTCTATTAATATTATAAGAAATAGATTCTAAACCACTAAAAAGTAAGGACTGTCTCATTACTTTAAGTTCATTACTCAGCGGATTTAGCATGGTTACATTGAACTCTGATTTTAGATTTTCTGAAAATGTAATATACTCCTCTTTGGTAAGAGAATTTGCCATTGTTTCATTAAAACCTAAATTGGTTAATTGATTAGCAATACTGTTTTCTAATGTTACCTCTTTATTTGTATTAAAGGAGATTGAAGAATTTAATTTATGAGAAAACTTAATATTATTATAACCATAAACTCTAAGAACTTCTTCAATAACATCTGCCTCTCTTTGAACATCAACCCTGTAGGAAGGAATTGTAAGACCAAGGCCTCCCTCCGTTTCACTATTAATTTTTATTTCTAAAGAAGCTAAAATATTTTTTATAGTTTCTTTATCTATTTCTTGACCAATTAAACGAAAAGCGTTCTCGTAAGAAAGAAACACCTGAAAATCTTCCATTTTTTCAGGATAAAAATCCATCACATCTGATGCAATTTTTCCATTAGCATATTCCTTTATTAATAAAGCAGCTCTTTTTAATGCATACTTTGTAAAATTGATATCTATACCTCTTTCAAATCGGAAAGATGCATCTGTATTTAAAGCGTGTCTTTTTGCTGTTTTACGGATAGCAACTGGATTAAAATAAGCGCTTTCTAAAAAAATTGAAGTTGTTTTGTCTGTAACTCCCGACTTCTCTCCTCCAAAAACTCCTGCAATACACATTGGATTAGATTCTCCATCACAAATCATGATGTCTTCTGCGTGTAACTCTCTTTCTATTGAATCTAACGTTGTGAATTTTGTTCCAGATTTTAATGTTTTTACTAGAACTTTATTTCCTTTAATCTTATTTGCATCAAAAGCATGTAGAGGTTGCCCCAACTCGTGTAATACATAATTAGTGATATCTACCACATTATTTTTTGGTAAAATCCCTATGGCTTTTAGCTTGTTTTGAATCCATTCTGGAGAATCTTTAACTTCAATATCTACTATAGATATTCCACAATACCTTTGTGCTAAATCTTTATTCTCTACTTCTATATCAAAACGAAGTCTTCTCTCATCTACATGAAAATCACTAACAGAGGGTGTTATCAATTCTAAATTAATACCATGTTGTATAAGTCCTGCACGAAAATCTCTTGCTACTCCGTAATGACTCATTGCATCAGCTCTGTTTGGAGTTAAGCCAATTTCAAAAACATGATCTATCTCTATATCAAAAACTTCTGCAGCGGGTGTTCCTGGTTTCAACTTCTTATCAAGAACCATAATACCTTCATGACTGGTTCCTAAACCTAGTTCATCTTCGGCACAAATCATTCCATGACTCTCCTCTCCTCTTATTTTTCCTTTCTTAATTTTAAAAGCTGTTCCTTTATCATCATATAGAGTGGTTCCAATGGTTGCTACCGGTACTTTTTGTCCAGACGCAACGTTGGGTGCTCCACAAATAATTTGTACGGGAACCTCTAATCCCAAATCTACAGTAGTTATTTTTAAACGGTCTGCATTAGGGTGTTGCACACATGTTAAAACCTCACCAATTACAATACCCTCAAGACTCCCTTTTATAGACTCAATAGTTTCAACACCTTCAACTTCTAATCCAAGATCTGTGAGTAATTCACTTGTTTTATTAGTCTCCCAATTAACTTGTAAAAATTGTTTCAACCAATTATATGATATCTTCATCTAACTTTTTAAGATTTAACTGCAAATTTAAATAAATTAAAGTCTTAAATAGAAGTTTTTTTTAAATTTACAATATGTATAGATATAGTATTCACATACTCACAAATTAATTTATTTATAACATGATTTAATCTACATAAAATCACACGTGTCATCTCCTTATGGAAACATCTAATTCATACTGTAATTTCGCTTACAATCAAAAAGAAGACAATATTCACAAGTTGTATCATGATACCCAATATGGTTTTCCTATACATTCAGATAATGAGCTATTTGGCAGATTAATCTTAGAGATTAATCAAGCTGGTTTATCTTGGGAAATTATTTTAAAAAAACAAGAAAACTTTAGGACAGCTTATTCAAATTTCGATATCAAATCGGTTGCTAACTATAATAAAACCAAACAGATATAAATCGTCTTTTAAATAATACTGGAATCATTAGAAATAAACTAAAAATAAATGCTGCTATTTACAATGCCTCTGTTATCATAAAAATTAAACAAGAAATGGGATCTTTTCAATTGTGGTTAGATCATCATCATCCAAAAACTAAAGATCAATGGGTGAAATTGTTTAAAAAGACATTTAAATTTACTGGTGGAGAAATTACAGGAGAATTTTTAATGAGTACCGGGTATTTAGAAGGAGCACATCATAAAAATTGTCCAATATTTAGTAAGGTTTTAAAGAATAATCCTACTTGGTATTCTAACTGATGTTAGACCAAGCTCCAGAGGTTTTAGAAATTTCAGCAAATGTTTTATGAATTTGATTGTTTTCCGGTTTTAGAAGGTTTGGATCTTCTTTTAAAAGATCTATTGCAGCATTTCTAGCGTTGTAAAGAATTGGTGAATCTTTAACAACATCTGCTATTCTAAGATTTAGAACACCGCTCTGCTGGGTACCCATCATATTTCCAGGGCCACGTAACTTCAAATCTACTTCGGCAATTTTAAAACCATCTGAAGTTTCTACCATTGTTTTTAATCTAGTCTTGGCTTCAGAGGATAATTTGATTCCAGATAATAATACACAATAGCTTTGATCTCCTCCTCTTCCTACTCTACCTCTAAGTTGATGCAGTTGACTTAATCCAAAACGTTCTGAACTTTCAATAACCATAATACTAGCATTGGGTACATTCACTCCTACCTCTATAACGGTTGTAGCAACTAAAATCTGAGTCTCCCCTTTAACAAAGCGTTGCATTTCATATTCTTTGTCTGGAGCTTTCATTTTACCGTGAACAATACTAATTTGATATTTAGGTATCGGAAATTCTCTTGAAATACTTTCAAAACCATCCATTAAATCTTTATAATCCATAGCTTGAGACTCTTGAATTAGTGGATATACAACATAGACTTGTCTTCCTTTCCCAATCTCTTTTTTCATAAAATTGAAAACAGCTAATCTATTTTTATCAAATCTATGGACGGTTTGTACCTCTTTTCTACCCGGTGGCAACTCATCTATTACAGAAATATCTAAATCCCCGTAAACGCTCATAGCCAGTGTTCTTGGAATAGGTGTAGCAGTCATCACTAAAATGTGTGGTGGCAGTTTATTTTTTTTCCACATTTTTGAGCGCTGAGCTACTCCAAACCTGTGTTGTTCATCTATAATGGCTATTCCTAAATTTTTAAAGGATACCTTTTCCTCCAAAATTGCATGTGTTCCAATTAAAATATGAAGTTGACCATTTTCTAAATTTTCATGAATTTCTCTTCTTTTCTTTACTTTAGTAGAGCCTGTTAATAAATCTACTGAAATATTCATTTTTTTCAATAGATCACTAATCGCATAATAATGTTGAGTTGCTAAAATCTCTGTAGGCGCAATAATTGAAGCTTGAAAACCATTATCTATAGCCAATAACATTGATAAAAGAGCTACTATTGTTTTTCCTGAACCTACATCACCTTGTAATAATCTGTTCATATGAGCATTAGAGGCTACATCTTTTCTAATTTCTTTTAGTACTAATTTTTGCGCATTGGTAAGTTTAAAGGGAAGATGCTCTGTATAGAACTCATTAAACACCTCTCCAACTTGGTTAAAAACATACCCTTTAATTTTATTTTTTCTAATGATTTTTTTTCTGATTAGCTGTAATTGTATGAAAAATAATTCTTCAAATTTTAAACGGTATTGAGCTTTTTCTAACATTTCAGGAGATGTTGGAAAATGAATATTAAGCAAGGCTTCTTTTTTTCCTATTAGTTTATGAGCAGAAATTAACTCGGAAGACAAACTTTCTTCAATTTTTTCAAATATTTGTTGAAGAAGTTCTTGAATATAACCCCTAAACACTTTATTACTTACTCCACTATTTACTAATTTGTCTGTTGAAGAGTAAATGGGTTGCAATTTGGTTTGAACCTTAGCCTTATAATCATTTAAAATATCCATTTCTGGATGAACTATGGAAAACATTCCTTTAAAGTGATTTAATTTTCCATAAACAACATATTGAGTATTTATTTTTAAGGAATCTTTAATCCACTTATGTCCTTTAAACCATACTAATTCTATGAATCCTGTTTCATCTTGAAATCTAGCAATTAATCTTGTCCCTGTCTTTTGTTTAACCGTTTTAACTTGGGTAATGACTCCAATTATTTGAACCTCTGAAGTATTATTAACTAGCTCATTAATTTTATAAAATTTTGTTCTATCTATGTATCTGTATGGAAAAAAGTGGAGGAGATCATTTATAGTTCTTAACCCTATTTCTGATGTAAGTTTACTAGCTCTAGCATTACTAATACCTCTAATGTAGTAAATAGGATTATTTAGATTCATTAGTTCTTAGATTTAATGCTAAATTAATGATATTTAATGATATTTAAATTTTAAATTCCTTTTGATTCCATTAATGTGTGTAGGAATGAAGTAATTCTAAACGATCGATTTAAGGTGACTAGAAATAATTTACCTATAATACTTCGAAACGAACAAGATGGAGTTTAGGTGTCTTTTTACATCATAGAAAAAAGAGGAAAAGTCATCTTCAAAGACTTTACTAAAAAGAAAAAAGATTAAGGTTTTAAACTCAAAGTCTTTAGTATCTTTGTACCCTAAATTTTTGTAAGTTGAGATTACATAGAAACTTAGTGTACACTGTAATAGATAGTATTAGAGATATTTTTAATGAAGGTGTCTATGCAGATAAAGCAGTAGAAAAAGCGCTAAAAAGGGATAAACGATGGGGAAGCCGTGATCGTAAATTTGTAGCAGAAACCATCTATGAAATTGTTCGCTGGAAGCGTTTATATGCAGAGATAGCTGAGGTTAAGGAGCCTTTTAACCATCTATGAAATTGTTCGCTGGAAGCGTTTATATGCAGAGATAGCTGAGGTTAAGGAGCCTTTTGATAGAAATAACTTGTGGAGACTATTTTCTGTTTGGTGTGTTTTAAAAGGCATAGCGTTACCAGACTGGAATCAAATAGAGCCCACACCTTCTAGACGTATAAAAGGAAAATTTGACGAACTTTCAAAAATTAGAAAGTTTAGAGAATCTATTCCAGATTGGATAGATGAAGTTGCTGTTTCAGAACTTGGTGAAGAATTATGGACTAAGGAACTTGCCGCTCTAAACAAACAAGCAGAAGTAATACTTAGAACCAATACATTAAACACTACCAAAGAAGAACTTCAAAAAAAACTTCAAGATGAAAGTATTTTCACTGAATTTATACCCAATCATTCAGATGCATTAAGATTGGTAGAAAGAGCCAATGTTTTTAGAACAGAAGTATTTAAAAAAGGATATTTTGAAGTACAAGACGCCTCTTCTCAGTTGGTAGCAGAATATTTAGATGTTGCGCCTGGCATGAAAGTTATCGATACATGTGCTGGTGCTGGAGGAAAAACATTGCATTTAGCCTCTTTTATGAAGAATAAAGGACAGATTATTGCCATGGATATTTACGAGAGTAAATTAAAGAAGCTAAAAATTAGAGCTAGAAGAAACAAAGTACACAACATAGACACTAGAGTCATAGATTCTACCAAACCCATCAAAAAACTTTATAATAAAGCAGATAGAGTCTTAATTGACGCTCCTTGTTCTGGAATAGGTGTTTTAAGAAGAAATCCTGACTCTAAATGGAAGCTTCAACCAGAATTTCTAGATAATATTAAGAAAGTACAGCAAGATATCTTACAAAAGTATTCTAAAATGGTAAAATCTGGCGGAAAACTTGTGTATGCTACTTGTTCTGTATTGCCCTCTGAAAATCAAAATCAGATAACCGAATTTCTAGTATCTGAATCAGGAAAAGATTTTAAACTAATTAAAGACAATAAAGTATTTGCTCACACCTCTGGTTTTGATGGGTTTTACATGGCGTTGTTGGAAAAAGTATAATTAGAATGAATTATAAAAATATTAATTTTAACACAACAAAAATGAGAAGAAAATTATTAATAGTCTTATTTTCGTTTACTCTCACATTAAGTTCATTAGCCCAACAAAACTATTATGATGGTCTAGATTTATTTTTAACAGGATTAGATTTAAAAAACATATTGTCTGACAAAATAATTGATACTCATACCAATCTTTTAGATTACACTCCTGACACCTGGAATGCATCTATGTCAACCGATTTTAATCCAATTAATAGCTCTGAAATCTTATTAATTTATGGCTATGAAAATGGTACCGATGGAGATATTACTAACGATCGAGAAAGAGAAATAGATAATAATGGAGGTGGTGTTGGACAGTGGAATAGAGAACACACCTTTCCAAGATCTCTTGCAAATCCAGATTTAGATCAAGGCGGAACTAATCAAACAGCAAATTCAGATGCTCACAATCTAAGACCTAGTGATGTTCAAAGAAATGGTTTAAGAGGTAATAAATTATTTACTGATGGATCTGGGAATTCTTCAACTGTAGGAAGTTATTGGTACCCTGGAGATGAGTGGAGAGGAGATGTTGCTAGAATTATTATGTATATGTATTTAAGATATGGCTCTCAATGCTTACCAACTTACGTAGGTATAGGAGATAGTTCTAATACACCTGACGACATGATTGATTTATTTTTAGAATGGAATGCTGAAGATCCTGTTTCAGATGTTGAAATTCAAAGAAATGATTTTCATGAGAATACCTCCAATTATGAAGCTCAAGGAAATAGAAATCCATTTATAGATAATCCAAGGCTAGCTACAAGAATATGGGGTGGGCCAATAGCTGAAGACCGGTGGGATATTTATGAAGTAAATGATAATGAAGCACCTTCAATTCCTTCCAATATTAGTATTAGCAATGAGACCGGAACTTCATTTGTAGTTAACTGGACTGCCTCAACAGACAATATATCTGTTACAGAATATGATATTTACTTAGATAATTCATATTATGATTCCACAACTGTTACTTCATTTACAGTTACTGAACTTGAAAATTCTACTACATATTCAGTTTCAATTTTAGCTAAAGACGCTGCTAATAATTCATCAGAATTAAGCAGCCCTTCAGAAGCCAGTACTACTGACGGTAATTCAAATACAACCATAGAGATTTTAATTTCTGAATATGTGGAAGGAAGTAGTAATAATAAAGCAATTGAAATTGCTAATATAAAAACTTCACCAGTAAATCTTAATGGATACAATCTTAGAAGAGACAGTAACGGCAATGGTGTATGGTCTGAAAAATTTGATTTAACTGGAACTATAGATGTAGGGGATGTTGTAGTCATTATAAATGCAAATGCAAATGCTCAACTCCTTATTGATCAAGCAGATATTGTTGTTGCTAATAACCAAAGTACTAATTATGGAGAACCATTGAACTTTAATGGTAATGATCCTGTTGGCTTATTTAAAGATGACATCCTAATTGATATTGTAGGTGTATTTGGTGGAGGTAGCTCAAACTTTGCTAAAGACGTTACTTTGAGAAGAAAGGCAGAAGTGATTGAACCAAACATAAATTTTGATCTTGACATTGAATGGGAAGTTTTCCCTAAAGACACTTTTGATGATTTGGGGGGAACTCATCTTACCTTGAGTACTGAAAAATATATTTGGGATAAATTGTCTATATATCCAAATCCTACAACATCAGATTATCTGTATATAAATTACCCAGAGACTATAAAAACAGAAATTTTCAATGTTTTAGGTAAAAAATTGACTGAAAACATTGTAAGAAACGGTTATCATAAAATTGATATTTCAAAATTAAAAAAAGGTTTTTATTTAATTAAAATATCTGATAATTTAAATAGCACTGTAAGAAAGTTCATAAAAAATTAAACATACTTTTAATTCTTAATAAACTTTTTATTAAAAGAGTTATTGGAATCTAAATCTTGGATTTTTAAAATATAAATTCCTTTGGCTAAAGATTGAAGGTTCATTTTTATAGTACCTGAAATCTCTTTGTCTACCAACAGAGTTCCCAGCAAACTATAAATAGATACTTTGTAGCTTCCAGTCTCTATTTGAATAGTTAAGTCTGTTGTAACTGGATTAGGAAAAACAGCTATAGATTTTTCAAAAATAAATTCATTGGAAGACAATTGGTCTCCTACAATTGAAATATTTCCTTGATCATCAAAAGGATCAGACCATATTTCATTCGTATAAATAGCTGAACCTGTCAGTGTTTTTAAGAAATCTACTAAGGCGTTTTTTTCGTTAGTGGTTAAGTTTAATTGCTGAGTTTGATTCCCAGGCCTCTGTAACCTATTATCTAAATTAGTATTGGCAGAATTATTTGGTATATTGTTATAATGGTTTATAACTTCTAACAATGACGTCATACTACCATCATGCATCAACGGACCATTTAAACTCCCATCAGGATTTACTAAATCTCTTAAAGAGGGTGATCGAGTATTAATTAAATCTATCTCGGTTGTACTCTCAATTACACCAATAATTCCATTGTTTAATGTATTCGGATCGATATCAAATTCAGGAGGTGCATGACAACTTGCACAACCCGCTCCACCATTTGGAGGTGATGCTAAAAATAGTTGTTTCCCTAAATTTTCTTGTGGTGTAAAATTCGAAAAAGGGGCATTAAAATTAGGTTGTTCACTAAGTCCAATATCAAATTTAGAGTCAAATGATTGAATACTTCTTACAAACTGAGCCAAAGCTCTTTGAATTTTATCTTCGTTAATCGTAGTATTTCCGTAGGCAAACTCAAACAATGTTTCGTAATACTCTATCGCCGAAAGTTTTGTTATTAAATCATTGAAATTTGGATCACCATTAGTTCCACTAAAACCCATTTCTACATGATCTTGAATGGGTTGTGTAACCTGATCTTCTAGGCTAGTAGCTCTTTCATCCCAAAAGAATTTTCCTTCATTCGAAAATCGACTATTCACTAAACGCATAGAGTGTCTGCCTGTAGTACCACCATTTAATCCAACACTAGATGTTAATGGGTCACTAAAAGCAAAAGCTTGTTGATGACAACTAGCACATGCCACCGTATTATTTTCAGATAGATTTTTATCATAAAATAAAACTCTTCCCAAAGTAGTAATTTGGTTGTTGATTTGATTGGATTCTGGTGTGTTATCTTTTGTTATATAAGACGGAATATTTTGGCTCTCGTAGTTAAATAAGTCATCTAAGTCTATGGTTCCGCTAATTAAAATAAAAAGAAGACCTAATAAACTTACTACTTTTGAGATTTTTTTCATGTAAAAAATTTATATTAAGACTATAGTTTTCTGCAAAAGTTTAAAGCAGAGTATGTGTTTTTTAAAAATAATATTCTGTTCATGGTATAGGAACATTTAATTTTAAAAAATTAAATGATTTTTAAAATCTAAAGACTCAATATTCATCTAAAAAACACTATTTAAAATATATTCATTCAATATATTGATTTTTTTGTTGATAAATGATTTATAACCTTTGAAAAAAGAGGTTTAGTTTAATAAACTTAAGAGTGAAAGTTTTTAAATTTGCTAGATAATTTAACAAACCATATTCAGAATGATCAATTTCTTTGGAAACCCAGATAGCAAGGTATTTGCTGTTCAAACAACAGAAGAATTAAGTAAAGAAGATAAAAATAAACTAATATGGTTATTTTCTTGCTCTGAGCTTGTATCAAAAGAAACTAATAAACAAGTAGCATCTATAGATGATTTCTTTATTGGCCCAAGATCTGCAATGATAACTCCCTGGAGTACGAATGCTGTTGAAATTACAGAAAATATGGGAATTTCAGGTATTAAAAGGATAGAAGAATTTAATCATGTTGATAAAGACTTCTCTGATTATGATTCAATGATCTTTCAAAAATTCTCAGGTCTGGATCAAAATATATTTTCTGTAAATATTAAGCCAGAACCCATTTTTTTAATAGATGATATCGCAGCCTTTAATTTAAAAGAAGGCTTGGCTTTAAACGAGGAGGAAATAACCTATTTAGAAGATGTTTCTAAAAAAATTGACAGAAAACTAACAGATTCTGAAGTTTTTGGTTTTTCACAGGTAAACTCTGAACATTGTAGACACAAGATTTTTAATGGAACTTTTGTCATTGATGGAGAAGAAAAAACTACCTCTCTTTTTAAAATGATTAAAGAAACATCTAAACAACATCCCAATGATATTGTTTCTGCTTACAAAGACAATGTGGCTTTTATTAAAGGACCTACTGTAGAACAATTTGCCCCAAAAAGAGCAGATATTCCAGACTACTATAAAACAGAAAAATTTGATTCTGTAATATCTTTAAAAGCAGAAACCCATAACTTCCCTACTACTGTAGAACCTTTTAATGGAGCTGCTACTGGCTCTGGGGGTGAAATTAGAGATCGATTGGCTGGAGGAAAAGGGTCTTTACCACTAGCCGGAACAGCTGTGTATATGACTTCCTATTCTCGTTTAACTAAGGATCGTTTTTGGGAACAAAAAATGAAAGAACGTCCATGGTTATATCAAACTCCTATGGATATTTTAATTAAAGCTTCAAATGGAGCCTCAGATTTTGGAAATAAGTTTGGACAACCTCTTATTACAGGATCTGTACTAACATTTGAACACGAAGAAAATTCATCGTGTAGCACATCAGCTGCCAGAAAACTTGGATTTGACAAAGTAATTATGCAAGCTGGTGGTATTGGTTACGGAAAAGCCAGCCAAGCACTAAAAGATACTCCTAAAGAAGGTGACAAGATTGTTATTTTAGGTGGTGAAAACTATAGAATAGGAATGGGAGGAGCTGCAGTTTCTTCAGCAGATACGGGAGAGTTTGCCTCAGGAATAGAACTTAATGCTGTGCAAAGATCTAATCCTGAAATGCAAAAGCGTGCTGCAAATGCAGTGAGAGGTATGATAGAAAGCGATGAAAATTATATCGTTTCTATTCATGATCATGGTGCTGGTGGTCATTTAAATTGCTTATCTGAATTAGTTGAAGATACGGGAGGTAAAATAAATTTAGATAAATTACCCGTTGGTGACCCTACATTGTCTGCTAAAGAAATCATTGGGAACGAATCACAAGAAAGAATGGGATTGGTAATAGCAGAAAAACACTCAGATACTTTACAAAAAATTGCAAATAGAGAGCGTTCACCAATGTATACTGTTGGAGATGTTACAGGAAATAATAGATTTACTTTTGAATCTAAAAATAATGGAGATACCCCAATGGATCTAGCATTGGAGGATATGTTTGGAAGTTCTCCAAAAACCATCATGTCTGATACTACCATAAAAAGAAACTACAAGAATTCTAGATATAAAACAAAAAATTTACAAATCTACCTAGAACAAGTTCTTCAACTAGAAGCTGTTGCTTGTAAAGATTGGCTTACCAATAAAGTAGATAGATGTGTAGGTGGAAAAGTTGCCAAACAACAATGTGTTGGTGCTTTGCAAATTCCTCTAAATAATGTAGGTGTAATGGCTTTAGATTATAATGGAAAAGAAGGAGTAGCTACCGCTATTGGCCACTCACCTATTTCTGGATTAATAAATCCTGCTGCTGGGAGTAGAAATTCTATTACCGAAGCACTAACAAATATGATATGGGCTCCATTAAAAGATAATTTAAAAAGTATTTCTCTTTCCGCAAATTGGATGTGGCCATGTAAAAATGAAGGTGAAGACGCTAGATTATTTGAGGCAGTAAAAGCAATTTCTGATTTTTCAATAGACTTAGGGATTAATGTTCCCACGGGTAAAGATTCTTTATCTATGAAACAAAGATATTCTAATGA
>Ga0206677_10000453_pt1 | contig 38536 bp, 27 predicted proteins | sample M130m12015metaG_FD_155475 | JGI IMG/M metagenome (GOLD analysis project Ga0206677, IMG submission 155475) | Ammonia-oxidizing marine archaeal communities from Monterey Bay, California, United States - M1 30m 12015 | ecosystem: Environmental > Aquatic > Marine > Intertidal zone | place: USA...
AGTTTTTTCTCATCCTTATTGAGCTCAGCGGTGAGCGAAGGTTTACCGGAATCAAGGTGGGGCAGAAGTTTGGAAATGAGCTCGACTTCAGCCTTGGATTCCTTGTCACCCGACTTGGCTTTTTTTTCTCGCGACTGTTTCCGTTTCTCAAGTGCAGCAATATCGGCCAAGATGAGCTCGGAGTTTATAATTTCGATGTCGCGGGTGGGGTCTACAGTGCCGAGTTCGTGAATAATGTCATCATTCTCGAAGCATCTGACGACTTGAACAATGGCATCGACTTCTCGGATGTTAGCGAGGAATTTGTTTCCGAGACCGGCTCCCTCCGAGGCTCCTTCGACGAGTCCGGCGATATCGACGAACTCGATAGCGGTGGGGATAACTTTGGTCGATTTTGACATTTCTGACAGCGTGTCGAGACGTGAGTCAGGGACAGTGACCATGCCTACGTTTGGGTCGATGGTGCAGAAAGGGTAATTTGCGGCCTCGGCGTTGCGGGTCCGAGTGAGGGCATTAAAGAGGGTGGATTTACCAACATTGGGCATTCCGACAATTCCGGCTTTGAGCATGATAAGGAGGCTTTACCGCAGGATTGCGGCAGTGGAAACCCCCAACTCATCTTAAGACAAAGTTTTATTTGGGAGTGGCGATTTCTAGAGGAAGTAGAACCTGTATGAGAAGAGAAGGGATCAGTGACCAAGGGGTTGGTCGTTAAGAATAAAGCAGGAGCGCAATATATGTTAGTGAGATCACGTCAATTTCATAGAATCCTAAAAGCAATCGGATGCTTTTGTCATTTCCGTTTGCTTGGTCTCTAGTCTGGACATTTTTATTCTAGGGGTTTGATTGTTTCGCAATGGCAGATGTTTATGAGACAGATCGATATGTTGGGGAGTATCTCCTTTTTCATTATGGAAAGCCTAAGGAGATTTTACCTTGGGAGCATGGTCCGGCCGCGGCGTTGGATTTCCCGGTTCGGACGGTGGGGTATTTCTCCAAAGGTAGTGTCGGTCGTTCTTTAGACGTGGGTTGCGCCGTGGGAAGGTCTTCGTTTGAGCTCGGCAGGACCAGTAGTGAGGTGATCGGGATCGATTTTTCGAGAGCATTTATTACAGCGGCCGAGAAGATCGGGGCGGGACAAACGCTTTCATGCCAAAGATTAGAGGAGGCAGGGGAAGTCACGACAGTGAATGTTTCGCGGCCCGGTGGGACGGATGGAGGCGGAATCACTTTTGAAGTGGGCGACGCGATGAATTTGCGGGATGAGCTGGGGAATTTTGATCGTGTGCATGCTGCGAATCTTGTTTGCCGTCTTCCCGAGCCCCGCCGATTTTTATCAAAGCTCGCTAGCTTGGTGCGAAATGGTGGTGAGTTAGTTTTGGCGACTCCTTGTACCTGGCTAGAGGAATTCACACAGAAGGAAAATTGGCCTGAAGGGCGCACTCTTGACTGGCTTAAGAAAGAACTCGGGAATGACTTCGAATTGATTGAAGTGGCCGATGAACCTTTTTTGATTCGAGAGACTGCGCGCAAGTTCCAGTGGACGGTCTCAATGGTGACCAAATGGAAGCGTGTTGAGCGTTAATCGGGATGAGTTTGAAAAGTTAAGAAAATGACCAAACGTCCCTGACTGGTCTTTAGGGGGGCGGCCGCCTCTGGGCCGCAGGTGCTCCAGGAAGGTTTCTTTCTGGAAGATGTTGCATAAAGTTGCAAAATAAAAATTTTCCCTTGTTTGGTGTTTTTTTTAAAATAGATTGCATAAAGTTACATCAATTTAGTCCATCGTCAAAGAGGTGGGTGTTATTGAGATAACGAAGTAAAAGAATGACCAATGACACCTTTGACTTTTACCCCTGAATCGAAAGAAATGAGCAGAACCATCGAATTTGATCAGGTTAATGAATGGGAAATTCGTGACGGACGGGATTTTGCGGTGATTGACCATCTCGAGGAATTTGATCCTTTCTTTCTCAGTATCGCAACGGTGACGAATCAGTGGTTTTTTTGCAGTAGTAATGGTTCCTTGAGCGCCGGCCGGGAGAACCCGGAGAAAGCGCTTTTTCCTTATCTGACGGTCGATAAAATTCTCGGTAATTGGAACGAAACAGGCCCATTCACAGCGATCGAATGCGGAGGCGAAATCTGGCATCCTTTCTGGCCTACTTCTATTCACACCACGCCGATTCGTAGGCGTCTCTTGAAGAGTTTTCTGGGCGAAGAATTAATTTTTGAAGAGTGGAATGAAAACTTAGAGCTTCGTTTCAGCTATCACTGGCAGCTCTCTGGCAAGTTTGGTTTTGTGAGGAAAGTCAAAATCACGAATGAAGGAAGTGAGACGAAGAATTTTAGGATCGTGGATGGTCTTCAGGATTTACAGGTGCCTGGAGTGAGCCAGCGCTTGCATCTAGATTTAAGTTGTCTTGCTGATGCCTACAAAATGAGCGAGGTCTGCTGCGAAGGTCGTTTGATGATTCATCGATTGGCTTCTGGAATCGTTGATGCTCCAATCCCTCTGGAAAGCCTGAAGGCTACAACCGTTTGGACCACCGGTTTTTCAGAGGCTGAACCCTTTTTGTCCCGCCGTGATGCCGAGCAGTTTTTAAGGGGTGAATCTTCCGATGGGAATAAAACTAAATCACGAGGAAAGCGCGGAGCTTTTTTATTGGGGGCAGATTTGTCCGTGCCGGCTGGGGAGTCCAAAGAGTGGATGATGGTCGCGGAGATTGAACAAACTCATCGTGAGGTCGGAAGCTTGGTCGGGTCACTCCGTGACGAACTTACTTTGCTCACAGCCGTTGAAGAAGACTTGGAGGAAGGACGGAAGAGGCTGCGTGAACTTGTAGAATCGGTGGATGGGTTTCAGGAATCCGCTGATCTCGATACTTCTCATTACCACTACCATAATACTCTTTGTAACTTGTTACGTGGGGGGCTTCCTGAAAATGGATCGGTTCTTTCCGCGGCCCAGTTCAAGCACTTTGTAATTCAGAATAATCGGGAACTAGCTGAACGATTTGAGGACTGGTTTTCGAGTCTGCCTGAATCATTCGAGCGCGACTGGATCATGGCAGAAGCCCGCCGCCAGGGGGATTCAGATTTGATCCGCCTCACGACGGAATACTTGCCTCTTATTTTGGGCAGGCGGCATGGTGATCCAAGCCGCCCTTGGAATAAGTTTAACATTCGGCTTCACGATGAAGAGGGGCGACCAGTCCACCATTACGAAGGAAATTGGCGCGATATTTTCCAAAACTGGGAGGCACTCGCATGGAGTTACCCGGTTTTTCTCGACGGTTTTATTTCCAGATTTCTTAACGCTTCCACGGTGGATGGTTTTAATCCCTACCGCGTGACTTCATCGGGAGTTGATTGGGAAGTTCCTGATCCAGAAGATCCTTGGGTTTCTATCGGTTACTGGGGCGATCATCAGATCATCTACCTTCTAAAATTTTTGGAGCTCAAAGCAAAGATTGATCCCGAATTTCTTGATGCGTGGAGTGAGTCTCATTTCGTTTTTGCAGATGTGCCGTATCGACTCGCGAGTTGGGAGAAGACCCTCGCAGATCCTCGCGATACGGTAGAGTTTGATGAGGAGCGTCATGATCAACTTTTGGCCAGGAAAGAGGAGATTGGAGGAGATGGATTGCTCCTTTGTGACGAAGGTGGCGAGATCATTCGAGTAGGGTTGATCGAAAAATTACTCATCCCCGCAATGGCTAAGCTCGGTCAATTGATTCCAGATGGTGGGATCTGGATGAACGCCCAAAAGCCCGAGTGGAATGACGCTAATAATGCCCTAGCTGGTAATGGCCTTTCGGTCGTAACGACGGGATATCTGCTCCGCTATTTGCGGTTCGGATGAACGCCCAAAAGCCCGAGTGGAACGACGCTAATAATGCCCTAGCCGGCAATGGTCTTTCGGTCGTAACGACGGGATACCTGCTCCGCTATTTGCGGTTCTTACAGCGTTCGATTGAGGCGTGTAGGCTCACTGAATTTTTAGTTTCCAAAGCGACCTTACAAGCAGTTCAGCGATTGGCTGAAGTCCTCGGTGATCCTCGCTGGAAGCAGAATGATCTGGTATCGAGTAATGATCGATTTGAGCTAGCTCAGGCAAATGGCCTCGTGATGCAGGATTATCGAGATTCGGTCAGGGAAGGGATCTGTCACTCGGGGAGTCTTCCTGCCTCTGGTATTCTTAGCTTCTTGTCTCATGCGATTGTAGCGGTGGAGGGAGTCTTGCAATCCAACCGGAGACCGGACGGGCTTTGGCATGCCTACAACGTGCTAGACGCGCGCCCAGGAAATCCGGAAATGAAAGTTCAAAACCTTCAGCTGATGTTGGAAGGTCAGGTCGCGATTCTGAGCTCTGGGTTCCTCAAGAATGAGACTGCAGTGAGTCTATTGGAGGATTTGGCCAAGAGTGATCTTCGTTCGAAACGTCATCCGACCTATCTATTATATCCCGATCGCGAGCTCGCTGGATTTGATGAACTCAATCGAATTCCTGATGCCGACTTGAGAGGTAATCAACTCCTCGCTTCGATGGCGAAAAAAGGGGATGAGCGTCTAGTTTACGAGGACGGAACGGGAGCTTGGAGGTTTAATGAAACTCTGGTCAATGGATACGCGTTGACGGACTGCTTAACTCAGATCGGTGATCTTTCTCTCGAAAATCGAACGGAGATCGAGAAAATATACGAAAAGGTCTTCTCCCATCACTCCTTTACGGGGCGCAGTGGTTCTATGTTTGGTTATGAGGGTTTGGGATGCGTCTATTGGCATATGGTTTCCAAGCTGATGCTAGCCGCGCAGGAAGTTGCTTTGGCGGTTTGCAAGAGTGGGAAATCAAGTGATGAACTGAAGTCTCGGTCCGTCGCTGCCTATTATGCAGTTCAGCGAGGTTTGGGTTTCCGTCAAACTCCGCAAAGCTATGGAGCGTTTCCGGCTGAACCTTATTCTCACAGTCAGGGCGAGAGAGGGGCCCAACAGCCGGGCCTGACCGGACAAGTGAAGGAAGGATTGCTCTGCCGTCTGGGAGAGTTGGGAATCGACTTTGAAGACGGGCAGCTGAGTTTACGTCCTCATGTCCTTCGAGCAGCAGAGTTCGTTGATGGTGTGCTGTCCTTTACCCATGCCCGGACTCCCTTGCAATACGAGTCATGTGAAGACCTAGAAACGCCTAAGGCCACCGTCTTCAAAAATGATGGTCAGGAACTAGTTTTTTCAAACGGGGTTCTCGACATCGAGACGAGTTCGAGCATTCTTTTCAACCGGGGAACGGTCGCTAAGGTTGTCGTTCAAATTCCCTCGCATTGGCTTATTTCCTAATCTTAATTTCTTATGTCTTCTGAAACTTCACAAACGCTCTCAACGAAAGAGAAAATCGGATATGGCCTTGGCGACACCGCTTCGAACTTTGTCTTCCATATCGTCAATGCCTTTCTGATTACCTACTATACCGACGTTATAGGCCTCAATCCAGCAGCGGTTGGGACCCTTTACGCTGTCGCCCGCTTGTGGGATGCCATTTCTGATCCGTTGATGGGGGGGCTCGCCGATCGGACACAGACCAAATTTGGAAAGTATCGTCCTTATCTTTTGTGGATCGCTGTTCCCTATGGATTAATTGGTTTTTTGGCCTTCCTTGGACCAGACTTGGATCCCACTTGGAAATTGGTGTATGCCTACGTAACATACATTGCGCTTATGACGGTTTATACAGCAATTAATGTTCCGTATTCAGCCCTGATGGGCACGATGACCGGAGATCCGGCAGAGCGGGCATCGCTCTCAAATTATAGGTTTGCAGGAGCTTTTTCTGCCCAGGTGATTATTGGCCTCGCCTTGTTTCCGATCATTAACAGCTTCGGAGGACGCAATAGCCCAGAAGCGTGGAGGACTGCTATGATCGTCTTTTCGATACTAGCGACCTTTCTTTTTCTCTATACCTTTTTTACAACTCGTGAGCGGATTGCCCCATCCAAAGAGGAAAGAGTCGATCTCGGAAAAGACCTGAAATACCTGACGAGTAACAGACCTCTGATCGTCATGTTAATCGTGGCATTTATTACTTTGGCGTTCTCGGGATTGAGATGGGGCATTACCTATCCTTATCTCAAGTATTTAGCAGATCTCGGAGATGGGAAATATTTTTGGTATTTGGATCGGATGTCAATTTTTTACGCTTCTGCGCCTATTGCACTTGTTTTTGGGCTTTTGCTAACCAAGCCGCTCTCTAAGCGGTTCGGAAAAAGGAACGCCTTGATTGGATTGACAATGATTAACGCATTTTCGGTGATCGCGTTTTACTTTGTGCCGGCAAAAAACTTTGAGCAAATCTTTTGGCTGAATCTTGTTAGCGCGTTTTTTGCGGGGCCAATGCCTGCATTAGTTTGGGCCATCTATACCGATGTCGTTGATTATGGCGAGTGGAAGTTTGGACGTCGAATCACGGCGCTCACTTTTGCCGCTGCGATGTTAGTTCAGAAGGCTGGGTTGGCTCTCGGGGGGTGGGCTGTTGGAATGCTCCTCGCTTACTTTGGGTATGTTGCCAATGTGGAACAATCGTCTGAGTCGGCGCATGGAATTCTACTGATGTTTTCAATTATTCCTGGGGTCCTCACTATCCTATCAGGTGTGGCCCTGTTTTGGTATAATTTGGATGATGATGAGGTTGAAAAAATCGCATTGGAACTCGAGAAGCGTCGCGGCGAGGTCTAGCTTTTTGGCGTCCCTACGGTCTCACCCTCGATGAGTGTTCCGCTTATGTAAATGCTTTGGCTGCCACCGAAGCGTTGGCGGATCCGTGAAGCGAGTCTGTCTGCGCCTGTCATCCCAATCGCTCGGAAAGGGATGTCAATCGTGGTGAGGGCCGGCCGATCGGCACTCCTCTGAATTCCATCAAAGCCAGTGATCGAGACGTCTTCCGGAACTTTAAGTCCGTGGTTTTCAAATCCATCGATAAGATCGTAGCCTTGGTGGTCGGCTGCGCAGACCCAAGCGGTCACGCCTTCCTTGGTTCTCTTTATTGCCTCGTCGATACCACTGGCGACCGAGCCAAACGTCCGGGGGAAAATCCCGATGATGTCGCGATTTGAGACCTTGAGTTTCTTCCGAGCCATTTTTTCAACAAAGGCACTGTAACGCCGAAATGACCAGCTAGCTGCGATGGTATAATCCCTCGTGTAAAACCCGATTTTCCGATGTCCTTTAGCAATCAGTTGATCAATCACCATAGAGATTCCCGAGCTGTGATCTACATCCGCACAGTCAATCGATTCATGTTCAAGTTGGTCAACGAGTGAAACGAGAGGAAGTTGGTGGGAAAGCTCTTTAATGATCGAGTCCGCGAAGGGGTAGATCAGGAGCACTCCTCGATTTTTTCGGGACTTTAGACTTTTAATCTTAGCGAAAGCCGGATCGTCAATACTGGTTACCGAGGGTGGGATGAAATCGACATCGACATCAACTTGATGGGCTTGCGCAAACTCAGAGACGCCTACGAGAATTTGTTCGCCTGGGCTTTTGTAGTCATCCCGAAAGTATTCTTCAGTGTCACTACAGATTAAAACGTTAAAATTAACCCTCTTTTTTGCTTTCTTGACCGCCGGACTTCGAGACTCAAGGTGAGCGTAGCCCATTTCGGCTGCCAGTTGGAAGACCTTGGCACGTGTCGTGGCGTTGATGCCTGCGTGATTGGTGAAGCACCGTGATACGGTGGCTCGGGAGATCCCGAGCTGATCAGCAATGGCTTTTTGGTTCACTTTGGGCATAGCAATAATTTTGATCGCCGTAGGGCGATAGGAAGAGAATGCTCATCGATAGGCGGCATGGCAAGAATCAGAATAAGGGCGGTTTCCGAGATATGCAATATTATGCAAATATCATTGACCAAGGTTGAGTTGAGAGCGAATCTCTCACCGGGGTAATTGTCGGTAAATCCCGCCCTTTTTATTATGAAGCAGCCAGCTAAACAGTTCTTTCTTTTCTCTTTCGTTTTTGGTCTGACGGTTTTCGTAAATGATACGGCGAAAGCTGATAGTGTGAAGGTGGGTCATGGTAGTTATTCTCTTGTCCGTCCGGCGGGTTGCGATCCTCTTCCCAACACAATTTTCACAACCCCATCAATCAAGGGGGCGATCCCAACCAATCAATGGTGGAGCTCCCTTGTCTGGGAGAAATATTCGCAGAATCTTTTTCCTCATCCACTTGCGATCAATTGTAATCCACGGGGACTTGCTATCGCTTATCCGGGATCCGGGATCGTGGGTGCAGGCGGGCACATCATGGGGGGCGGAATCGGCGAAACTGGCGATTTTTTAATTTTACATTCAAAGGTGACGGAATTTCCCGATGCTCGCTTAGCTGATTATTCCGACTGGTTCATCACCGCTGAGTTTCGAAAAGAAGAATCATTTTTACGTTCAACCTTTGGGCACGGGAGCCCCTACGTTTTCAACCGTATCGGGGGAGGGGACCCGATACTCAAATTTGCGCACCAACCAATTGTCTGGAGCGGTGAGGAAGGTGATCCCATTTTTGGAATTACGGTCAGGGGAAATCATTATGGGATTTTTGGAGCAAATGGATCGAGTTGGACCGGAAGCAAGACTGACATCTTTGTAAATCAATCATCTAAGGGATATTTCACGGTGGCTCTTTTGCCCAACGCCACAGAGGCTACGCTGGCTCGCTTCGCAGAGTGTGCTCACCATCATGTGATCGATACTCATTTTTTATCGAAACCTGTGAATGGTCAATTAACGACTAAATATCGCTTTGAAGTTGAGGCCATGGAGGGAAGTGGAAAGGGCACCTTATTTGCTCTTTATCCACATCAGTGGAAGTATTCTCAAGTAGCGTTGACTGGCGAAAGTTACCGATCAGTGCGCGGAGAAATGAAGTTGGCGATGGGAGATGGCTTTAAGACTTCCGTCCCTATTCAGGGACTTTTACCGATGCTTCCAGCCGAGGGGATTTCGGATAAAAAACAAGTGACTAATTATCTTAAAAAGGAGGCTGCAAAACTTGAAATGTCGTTTGCCGATACTTATTGGGATGGTAAATTTCTTGGCAAATTGGCAACCTTAAGTGGAGTTGCAGAAGTGGCTGGAGAGGAGGGGTTGCAGAAGCTCTTTATTGACGAGATCCGTCGTCGACTCGAAAATTGGTTTCTTGCGTCGAAGGGCGAACAATCACCTCTTTTCTACTATGATCAATCTTGGGGGACATTGATCGGCAGTAAGCCATCGTATGGAAGTGATGGGCAACTCAATGATCATCATTTTCACTATGGCTACTTCATCCGGGCGGCGGCTGAGGTCGCGCGGCTTGATCCAAGATGGGTAGAGAAATGGGGAGGGATGGTTGAGTTACTTATTCGCGATATTGCTTCTACAAACCGCGAAGATCTGCTGTTTCCTCACCTTCGGTGCTTTGATGTTTATGCCGGACATTCTTGGGCCTCAGGCCATGCCAAATTTGGCGATGGAAACAATCAGGAATCTTCCTCTGAATCAATGAATGCTTGGTATGGCTTAATGCTTTGGGGGGAAATCACAGGGAATACCAAGCTTCGGGATACTGGTGTTTTTCTCTATAATACTGAGCGGACCGCAGTTGAGGAATATTGGTTTGATGTCTCGAATACCAATTTCCCCAAAGATTTCCCCGAGGTGGCTCTCGGTATGATCTGGGGTGGGAAAGGATCTTTCTCTACCTGGTTTTCCGCCGATATTGACTGTATTCATGGGATCAACTGGTTGCCCTTTACGCCAGCTTCAATTTATATGGGGAGGTATCCTGATTATGTGAAAAAGAATCATGATCGGATCGTGGAGAAGAGAAAGAAAGGAAATGATTACAATAATGGGTGGGGTGACTTAGTGGTGATGTTCAATTCCTTGCAGGATTCAGAAATGGCAGTCGATTACCTAGTAAGCAATCCCGATTGTAGCCTTGAGGGAGGTAACACCCATGCCTTTATGTCCCACTGGGTTCATACTTTAGATCGTCTCGGTGGAAACGACCGAAGCGTCACCTCCTCGCACCCTTGGGTGAACGTTTACGTGAAAAATGGGAAGAAAACTTATGCCGCTTATCAATTCGGGTCCACGCCGAAGGATATTAAGTTTTCAGATGGCTTTGTCATGATAGCAAAGCCGGGAATGACAGTTAAGGCCTCAAGGGAGTAGGGCGGATTTCAACCGCTTCTTGAGCTGACTGAGTAGCTCCGTTTTGGCGGATTGATGCTCTTCCTTCGTTGCGAGGTTTGTGAACTGGGCTGGATCTTTAATCATGTCATAAAGTTCTTCATCCCCGTTTTTATATTTCATGTAAGCCCAGCGATCGGTGCGGAGGCTGTGGCTCCCCCGGTTTAGGGAGAGAGCGTTAGTGCGTGGGCTCACATGGGGTTCTTTGAGCGTTGGGAGGAGGCTTTTTCCCTGTACTGATTTTGGAATTGGGACTCTAAGTAGAGAACAAAGGGTTGGATAGATGTCTACGAGTTCGGCGAGAGATTGAGTTCGCCCTGGTTTCAGCCCCGGGGCTGAAATGATTACTGGAACACGAGTAACCTCCTCGTGGAGGTTGCTCTTTTGCCAGAAATTATGTTCTCCAAGGTGGTATCCATGATCGCTGAGAAAGACGATAGCGGTCGAATTCGTTAGCTCAAGCCGCTCTAGCTCGTCCAGAAGTTTTCCGAGCTGTTCGTCCATGTAGGTGACCGTCGCATAATAGGCGGCCCACATTCTCCTTTGGTTGTCGGGCCATTTGGCGATACCGCTTTTTTGACTCGTCATCTTGGCCTGTCCAGCCCTCGGGATATCATCAAGATCGTTTTCGGGAACCCGAGGAAGGGGCATCTTTTGGAAAGGGTATTTGTCGAAATATTTTGAAGGCGCAACGCTGGGGTAGTGTGGGCGGACAAAGCCGGTTGCGATAAAGAAAGGCTTATCCTTGTGCTTCTTTAGAAGTTCGACGGTCTTTTCTGCAGCCTTCCAATCAGGCTGATCGGAACCATCGCCGTTGTAATCAACTGAAACAAACATTCGGTGCGCCATCCCAGTTGATTCGCGGTTTTCCGGTTTATCGGTGAAGATGTTTTGATTGAGGCAGGCGTAGTTACCTGGGGTGTGAGCTTCCTGTCCTTTTGTATTAAATTTTTCGTCCCAAGTAGATGGGATATCTTGGCCATCGGTCCCCGCAATGATATCCCCCGGGACTCGCATATGGTAAATTTTTCCAACCCTAGCACTGTGCATTCCCTGAGATCGAAAATAGCTCCCCATATTTTCGCCATCACCTCTCTGATAACGGCTGTGCATGAAAGAGAGGCGGGACGGGGCGCACCAAGTCCCTTGACAGTAGGCCCGCTCGAAGACCATGCCGTTTGCGGCAAGACGGTCAAGGTTGGGAGTTTTGCAAATCTTGTTACCATAGCAACCAAGTGAGCTTGCCTTGAGATCATCGGAGACGATAAGAAGGACATTTTTAATCTGCTCTGCAATACTGGTTTCCAGAGAACCAAAAAGACAGAGTGATATAATGATACGAATGTGCTTGGTCATGACTCGAATTGAACTGGTAGACTCGATTTAATCGGCTTCAGCAGGCAAGGTCTTCTTACGCTATTTTAATAAGAAACGAACTGGTAGACTCGATTTAATCGGCTTCAGCAGGCAAGGTCTTCTTACCGTTATTTTAATAAGAAACGCGATGTTGTTTTTGGTGGCTTAGTGTCTCACCTCAAGTGATATTTTAACAGTTTCAATCTGATAGAAAATCTCAATCTCGCAACGAGACGGACCCTAAAAAGTGAGTAAAAATATAAAATGGTTATGAGGGGGGCTAGTCAGGGAATGACTTCTTTAAGAAACTCGGCGCAGCGTGTTTCTGACCAGTATTCAGATCCCCTGCTAACAAAGCCGACATGCCCTCCATGGCGGGGAATTTCTAGATGAAGTGACTTACTAGCTTTAGCAATTTTTCGGGGAAAGCAAGGTTCGGGAAGAAAAGGGTCGTTAGCCGCCTGAATCATGAGTGATGGGATTTGGATAGCGTCCAGGTGCGGTTTGCTGCTGGCGCGTAGCCAATAGTCGGGGGCATTAAGGAAGCCATTAAGAGGCGCGGTAAAGCGATCATCGAATTGGCTAAAAGTTTTGATACGCTTGATTCCATTTAGATTCAGCTTTCCTGGAAATTTATTGTTCTTCTGGATTATTTTCTCCTTTAGGCCATCCATGAAACGGGACATGTAGATTTTATTATCCCAATCTGCAAGTCGCAGTGAGCTTGAGGTTAGATCGCAGGGGACGGAGAAGGCGACTCCGGCTTTTACTTCCGGGTGGAGTTTGGATCCCTGTTCACCCAAATATTTGAGGACAATGTTCCCTCCAAGGCTGAATCCGATGAGTGCGATTGATTGATAATCTTTCGAAATGGCATGATCTATGACGTGGCCTAGATCACCGCTGAGCCCAGAGTGATAGGAACGTAAGAGACGATTGGGTTCGCCTGAGCAACCTCGGCAATTCCACGCAAGGGTGTCCCAGCTCCTTCTTTGAAGGGCTGCCGACATCCCTAGCATATACTTCGCGCATGATTCTCCTTCCAACCCATGGCCAATGATAGCAAGGCGTGAATATTTTTGATCCGACCAATCGAGATCTATGAAATCCCCATCGGAAAGTTCGAGGCGCTCTCGGTCCATTGATAGCGAGCTTCGACGCCGGAAAAGAGTGGGGTAGATAGTCGAAAGGTGACCGTTCCTTAAGAAAAAAGGAGACCGATAAGAGGAGTGGATAAGGGGCATCGGCACGGGGGAATTCTATCCTTAATAAGACCCTTCTAGATAATTCACAACACGAAGTTTAGGTGCAGTTCCGTGGACTCTTTTTCGGAGCTGATAAGTCATTAAAAAGGCGGCTTAAAGCCGCCTTTTTAGAGATCAGGATAAATTCGAAGAATTAATTAGAGGGCTTGGCCGAGTAATTCTTATCTTTGAATTTGGTATAGAATTCAAAGGTCGCGGGCTCCTTAAGATGTTTGTTGAGAATCATTTCAACGTGTCCGTCTAGCATGCAGCAGTGCACCTTATCTTTGTGGTTTCCCTGGGGTGCGTTGTTAACGTTACTGAATACCCAGCCGTGTGATTCTACGTTATCATCGGTTTCGCCAAAATAGATCGTGCTGGGGCCATCTTTGACCGCGCTTAAGCGGACCTTGTAGACATTTTCTTCCATGGCATCATTACTGACGTCACCACCAAGCTCGGCATTGTAAGCATAGCCTCCAAGACTTAAATCCGGTTCGTTGTAGAGTGAATCGTATTCTGTTTTGCCCTGACCAAGCTTCTTCTTGGAAAGTGGGTTTTGTAGAATCGTTTCTGAAAATGGTAACCCCCATCGATAGCTAGAACCAGTTCGCTCCGCGACGTCAACTTGTTCAGCTACGAGGTCCCACCACACGAAAGAAGATTGTTGCGAGTCCTGAAGGCTCCCTTTGTAGGGAGGGAAAGTATCAGGAGCGTGATAGCCGGTATTTACCCCCTCGGACTGAAGGAAAGTAAGGGCACCGTAGATTTCCTTCATGTTCTTGGTGGTCTTTCCGGCATCAGCTGCTGCGAGCCCAGAGCGGACGGCCACGAGGGCAATTCCAGCAAGAGTCGCGATGATGGCAATGACGACGAGGAGTTCGACGAGAGTGAACCCTCGGTTGCGATAGGAAGAGGTGTGTGTTTTCATCTGTTGACCTAAGCTTGGATGGCTGGGCGTGGGGATCAAGCAGTTTTCACGATCGAAGGGATTCTTACTGGATTTTTCGGGGGGGGTAAAGTCCATGCCACCAAATTCACATGATAGTTTGTTAATTTTACGGATTGCGTTCCACTATTTTTTTTCGTGGTCGGAATAGCGATCCGGATGGAACTGGTGAAATGAAAGATAGCCATAGCTTGCGATGACAATAAAGCAGATGGCGACTAGATTGAAGGAAGCCGCTACTCCGTGCGATGTGATCAGATTACCTTGAATTTTGGCTCCAACTGCACCGCCTACAATGGCCATGATTAGGAAAGCTGAGCCAAGTTTCGCTTCTTCCTCTTCCATGCCATCCAATGCAATCCCGTAAATAGTGGGAAACATGAGCGACATGCATCCCGAGACGCAAACTAGGCAAATCAGGCCGGGGTAGCCTGGAATAAGAATTGCCCCACATACAAAGCCAAGTCCACCGAGAGCAAAAACCATCAAGAGCTTGCCTGGAGAGATGATACGAAGAAGCCAAGTGCAGACAAACCGGCTACTCAAAAAGAGGATCATGGAAGCGATGTTCCAATTCTGAGCCTCTGCTAGACCCAACCCCACTTCTTCCATGCCATAGTGAATGATGTAGGTCCAGCACATGATCTGGGCTCCGACGTAAAATGCTTGCGCGACCACGCCGCCGGTAAAATGACCTCTACGAAAGATACGAAGGGTGATCTCAAGGAAGGGAGCTTCTTTTTCTGTGTTTTTAAAGGTTGGCATTTTCGAAAAAGCAAAAAGAAGAAAAAAGAGAAAAACGATAATTGCGATGACGAGATATGGGGTGCGGACATTTGCGAGGTCAGCCGCTTGGAGCTTTTTGAATTCTTCGGGCTGGGTTGCGTTGATTCCTTTAAGGGCGTCTGAAGTGGCACCCGAGAGAACTCCAGGAAGTTCTTCGGAGAAAATGGGAATCTCGTCATAAAGAGGAACGATTACGTCTTTGCTAAGAATCACATTTTCTCCCTCAATTCTCGCGCCTTCGGGTAAAGCGGAATCTGGAGTGAAGATGAATTTTGTGGCAGACGGATCGTTTTTGCCGAGATCTTCTGTGAATTTGTTGATTTCAAGCTGGGGAGCAAGAATGAAGGTGGCGATAGCCATGCCGGTTAGAGAGCCGATGGGATTAAAGGCCTGGGCAAGGTTGAGGCGTTGCGTTGCGGTCTCACGTGGGCCCATGGCAAGAATGTATGGATTGCAGGCCGTTTCCAAAAAAGCGAGCCCGCATGGAATAATGTAAGAGCCCAAGACGAAAATTGGGAAAGAGATGGCAAGACTTGCAGGGATGGCGAGGAGTGCTCCGATAGCATAAAGGGCAAGCCCCACAAGGATGGCTCCTTTATAAGAAAATCGCCGAATAAAGAAGGCGGCGGGAAGAGCCATGCAAAAGTAACCAAAGTAAAATGCAAATTGAAGCCAGGCGGCTTGGGAAGTGGGAATAATGAAAACTTGCTCGTAAACTTTTACGAGCGGGTTGGTGTAATCATTGGCAAATCCCCAAAGCGAAAAGCAGCAAGTTGTTAAGATGAAAGCCGCTAAAAATTGTCGCGGGACGATTGCTGGTGGGATGTTAATTGGAGTCACGATGGAAAGTTAAAGAAAGATGGATGTCAGACAAATTCATCTTTGTGGAGATCAAAGTCTCGCAATTGGGTGAAAATCGCTAGGCTATGCCAATGAAAGATCACTCACGTCGCGAAATTTTGTCTTCTCTAGCCCTGTCTTCTGCTGCCTGCCTGACCGGGTTGGGTGATGTGAAAAGACCTAATAATCCCATCGGAGTTTCAACATACAGTTTCTGGGGATTCAGACGGGATGAATTCCGAGATATCGGAAAGTGTATCGATTTGGCTGCGAAGATGGGTTTTGACGGGGTTGAAATCCTGCAAATCCAAATGAAGGACTTTTCACCTTCAATGCTCCAGAAAATCAAGCGTCAGGCCTTTATGGCGGGAGTGGATTTGATGGGTTTTTCCACCCACCAAGATTTTGTCGATCCCAATGAAATTGTGCGGCGAAGAAATGTTGAACAAACCATCAGTTATATTGAACAGGCTTATGCATTAGGAATTCCAACCTTGAGAATTAACACGGGTCGCTGGGGGACGAGCAAAGATTTTGACGAGCTTATGGCAAATCGTGGGATTGAGCCGGTTTTAGAAGGTTATACCGAGGAACAAGGATTTGAGTGGGTAATTGAGTCGATGAAGCAGTTGGTGCCTTACGCCGAGAAATGCGGAGTGGTTCTGGGTTTGGAAAACCACTGGGGTCTTGGGTTAACCCCAGAGGGTGTCATGAAAGTTGTTAATGCGGTGAAATCACCTTGGTTACAGGTAACTTTGGATACAGGAAATTTCCTAGAAGATCCTTACGCAAGGCTTGAAAAATTGGCGCCGCACACCGTTTTGCTTCAGGCAAAAACTTACTATGGAAAAGGAAGGTGGTATACGCTCGATATTGATTACGAGCGGGTTGGTAAGATTATGAAGAAGGCGAACTATAAAGGTTACGTGTCGCTTGAATTTGAAGGGATGGAGGATCCCATGACAGCAGTGCCGAAGAGCCTCGAACTTCTGAGAAAGCACTTTTAAGCGCTGGCCTAAAAGTTAGCGAGATGTCCCGATTCTCCATTCGGCCCGATAGAAGACAAAAGGATCAGGGGTGAGGAATGAGGCAAGCTTTGCCGTGATCTTGGTCCCGTTCGGTTGTCTTGAAAAAGATGCGGTGGGTAAAGGGCTCCAATTGATGAGGTCAGTTGATTTGACGATTATGAATTGCTCGGCGCGGGCACCTGCTGGATAGGGGGAGCTGAAGGCTGTTTGGTTGTTATTGGTGGCAGCCGTGGGGTTAATTATCGGGGGTGCTTGAAGGACTTGAATTTCGATCGTTTTCGAAATAGCTCCATTCACGGCGAGTGTGTAAGTGGTCGTCTCGGTTGGCGAGACTTCCATGAAGCCAATTCCATCGATTGTAAATGGTCTGACGTTATCGTTATTGAGAGTGATAGTTTCACTGCTATTAATGTCCCAGCGGAGGAGAGAGCTTTGTCCAAGTGTAATACGGGGGATAAGAGCGTCGAAGGAATTGATTGAGGCGTCAGGAAGGGTGACTGGGGTTTGGTTTGTGAGGATTCGGCCGTCGCTAAGTTCGATTCGGTAGGTATTGGCGCTATCGTAGATTGGTGGCCGGACGAGGTTGTCTCGAGTCCGGATAGCATAAATCAATTCGTCGGTTGTTTCATTATAGACTTTCAGGACCGGGGGAGGATTGTAGTCGGTTGAAATCACTGGGAGATACCCGGTTGGGGTTCTGCCATCGTTGTCGGTTTGCGAGATCGTTAGTGGCCAGTCTTTGAATTGTGAACCTGTTGATGGGAACTCAGGATCAGCGTGGAGTGGCCAGGTTTCAAAGGTGATCCGACGGTTCGCTTTATTCATATGAATGATTCCGTATCCGGCTCCTCGGTCGTGGAGGTTTGCCGGTGAGATATTGCGGGTTTGATTGTAATATTGGTGAGTATTCCCGGCGGCGAGGACACGGAGGTGATGAGGGAATTGCGACCTTAGATTTGGTTCTCCAGAGGGAAGTGTGCCTACACCATTAAAGAAGAAGTCGCCCTTGTAAGGACTGATGGTAGTTGCTCGTCCAGCGGAGTTGTTGATGGGATCCCAGGCGCGGGGGAAGAAGTTTGCGATAGCTGGTGCGGTATAAGAAAAGCCAGCATCGGCGGCTTTGTTGATCCCGTGCTGCACGACGGTCGCAAGATGTTGATCACCAGCAATTTGGAACATTCTGGAAAGACGGAGAAGTTCCCAAGCTTCGTGGCGGCGGTGAGTTGGCCATCCATGGGTGTCGCGATCGTTGAGGTTAAATCCATATCCACTGCCAGCATGTGTATGAATATTTCCAAAAGGGGATTGTGAGACTACGCATTTGAGTTCCTGATCATCCCAGTCCTCAGCCCAAGTTCGAAGAAAGTTCTTCTGGCGATTACCAAGGAGGAATTGTTGGTTGAGATCACTTGGTGGATTAGAACTGCCTGTTTTGAATTTGCGATCTTCGAGGATCGCAAAACCGACACCGCCGTAAGTCATGCCAGTAAAGTAGGTGGGGATTCCTTGAGCGACTGGAGGCGCTGGTTGGTTTAGGTTGTAAGGATCCGAGTCGGGAAGGTGGTGGGTCTGGGTGCGCTCGACCATTTTAACCCAAGAGGCGGGCTCATCGTAGCCGCCGGTATTTTGGTTATTGGTGAAGATTCCGCCTTCGCCCCAAAGGTTGCCTTGGTAGACATCGTGATCGTCAGGGATGCAAACAGTGGGGCGATCTTTGGTGATTTCCCTAGCTTGCAGAACCCAGAGATACCATTTGTAAAGGTAGTCGTGGTGGCGGTTGAAATTTGTCCCACTGTCTTCGGGTGTTGGTTGTCCTTCGTAGATCTGATCGCCGAGGGCAAGGAAGACATCTGGGTTGTGTTTGGCAATGTGATTGAAGGCGAGAGTATGGGGCTGCCAAAGGCGGACGGGGGACCAGTCGAAGCCGTTATTTTGGATTTTTCCGTCGGTGATGCGTTGGCAGGTGGTCGCGGCTAAGGAAATACTCTTTTTGTCGACTGGGTTTTTACGAATGGTTCCTGTCCAGCTGTAGGGAGAGTTATCGATAGTCACGGTAGTGCGGAACTCGGTATCACGGGTGTCATCCCAATCGAGAATGCGAAAGGTGGCGTTGTAGGAGGAGAGATTATCTGTGGTGTCAACTGGTGCTGAGCCGATGGTTTCCCAGTTACCTTCTTGACGTGTTTCGAGGATAAGATTAGGGGAATCGGTAAGGTCAAGCGGTGGGAGTTGGGCGGTGAGTTTTAGAGTGCCCCGGTTGAGCGTATACATCGTGCCAAGAATCGCGAGATGCCGGCTGGGCTCAGGATTGAGAGCTGTGCCGGAACCTGCAAAATCGTCGAACCAAAATCGGGCATCGTTTACCCCCTTATGAGAAAGAAGAGCGAGGGAACCAAGAATTTGATCGGAAGGAATTTCGGCGGTGGCGCGGCTTCTAAAGGTGTTATTGAGGTCAAAGGCGTCGAGAGTCAGTTGATAGGTTCCGGTCTCAGGAAGATAAACGGCGGTAAGATCCAGTCGTGTGTTATTAGAAAGCGCGAGCTGAGGTTCACCCGTAGAGAGGAGGTTGGCTCCGCCTGATGTCATATCTTCGATGACGGCCGAACCATCACCTCGGATGCCAAGGAAGATTCCGAAGTCCCTTCCCAAACCATCGTGAACGAGAAGCGCTCCTCGCCAATCGAGCGAGGGGCCGGCACCTAGAACAAAGCCGGACCGTGCTCCTTTCGAGCTCTGCCCAGCATGGATTCCGGTCCGGACCGATAAGGTGAAGTCTTGCCCGTCACCTCGGAGGGTGGTGTTGGTTTTATGCAACGTTCTTCGGTCACGGTTCCCAAGGATACAATTGATCCGTCTATCTCGAACTTGCCAATCGTGAAGGCGGTTCCCCCAAAATCCTGGGCCGGGCCAGACTTGGTTTGGAGTGGTGTTCCAATTAATAAGGAAATCGCCGGAAGGGGTGTTGGTCCTCCAAGAGTCCAGTCGGACGTTGTCGATGGATTGGAAGTTAAGCTGCGGAGTGGGAGTGCCACGAAAGCGAATGCCAAGAAGTTTTCCGGCGTGGGCGTCAAGGGTGCCGGGTGGGACGGCGAGGTGGTAGTGAGACCAGGAACCTAGAGAGGGTGATTTGAAATCGTAGCTACGTGAGATGACGGTTTGGATAGCGTCATTTTTTTTCACAAAGAGTTCGGCGGTGAAGCTTCGTTCTAAGGGAGTTTCAGTCGATTGACCGCGTTGGAGAGTAAAGTTTTCAAGTCTGGCAAATCCACCACCACCATTGATCGCTTGAAAAGATGCGAAGAGTCTTCTGCTCGAAGATGAGGCGGGTATCGGAGCAAAGAGCGAGGTTTGAGTTTCGTAGGTTGTGGGAATTGTGGAGAGGTTGGAATCGATCCTTTGAATAGTGGTTTCATTACCACTAATGGTATCGTCATCGGTTGTGAAGAGAGTGATACGGACGCGGTTGGAGGCGGCGTTCCAATTGAAAGCATCTCGCCATTGATAGGTCACTTGAAAGATCTCACCGGTAGTGAGGACGTGGCCGGTATCGATCGCAAAACGTCGCTCGTTGCCGGCAGAAAGAACGGCGTTACGAGTACCATCGAGAGAGGTGTTGGCAGGGTTGAACCGAGTAGCTTGGTTCGTCTGTTGCACATTACCCACATTATACCAAAAGGGGGTTTGCTCGTAATTGCGGCCATCGGTGGGTGAAGTGTCATCATTAAAATCACCATTCCGAATACCGGGGCCTACGAGGGTGAGATTAGGAACGAACTCTCCGCCTGGAGTAGTGCCACTGAAGATGGCGGCATCAAATCGCAGCGAATAAGAGGCTCCCGTTTCGATTGGGTGGGGAGTGATTTGGCGAATCTCGCCTGAGTCTTCAAACGAAAGTCGCCAGCCTCCATTGCCAAAATCAGTGCGGTCATTGATGACCTGACCAGTGCCTTCCCAACCGATGACCGAAGGGTCAGCGACAAGCATCCGATTAATGCCGCCGTTTATTTCACCTCCGGGATTGGGTAAAAATAGAGGAAGGGCAAAGGAAGGAGTAGCTATGGCAGCGAGAAGAAAACGGAGCACAGAGTTTAAGGCTGATGAATGAAGCGGAAGAAACGGGTTTCGTCAGACGGAATAATGATGTTTTGGGAGAATTTACCAATACCTGGACCATAGAAATGTTCTTCTTCTCTGAGGGTAGGCGATTGACCTCCGGGGAATGAGTCGTCCCAGTTAATGAGATTAGTTGAAGATTGAAGTCGGAAAAGAGTGGCTTGCCCGAGGGTTGAGATCGGATAGCTGACGGAGGTGGCGCTCGATATTCGGGAGGCTTTGAGTGGATGAGATTTAGTGAATTTAGCGGGGTTGCTTCCTGTGAAAAACTCAAGTCCGTTGGGGATGCCATCGAGGTCGGGGTCAGCCTCAAAAAGGGCATTCCCACCAGATAAAGCGTGGGTTTGCTGAGACCAAACTTTATAGGCATCTTCGGCGCGAATCAGGGCGATTTTGTTGCCTTGGTAGTTGTAGTCAAAGAGATAACCTGGAGGAGGGATATTGTTATTCCGGAAGCCATTTATGAGTGAGTTGTAGGTGATGATCGGGTAGATAACTTCGGTGAGATTTTGAGCGGACCAGCTCAGGGTGGTGTTTGATAGATCGAGAATTCCGGTGGAGACAAGGTGGTCTGCTTGAACACCGTCGATTTCAAGGTGAAGTTTTTTGGGTGAGGCATTTTGAATGGTCAGGGTGCCAATTCCCTGACCGGGCGAGATGGTTCCAGCTCCGCTGAGAGAGCTTGTTAGAGTTCCGCTTCCAGAGAGGATGGCTTTCTCAGAAATAACAACATCGGAAGAAAGAGTGATGTTTTCTGCGAGGATAATTTCTCCCTCTGTAATGTAAGTAGTGCCAGCGTGTTCGGGCGAAGATTTGATGAGCAGGGTAGAGGTGCCTGATTTCGTCACGTTTGTTGGGTTTTGATACTCCGAGATTTGGCCTTCGAGAACAAAGGTGGCATTGCCGTTCCCCGTGATTTCGAGGTCGTGATACAGGATGAGGTTTTGTTTCAAGAGAAAGGAGTAGGATGGCCCCATGGCCTCGAGGGCTAGGTTTGCAGGAGCACCATTGAGGTCGTTAGTAAATAGTAGTTCGGACCCGCTTAAAGTGGCGGATTGTGGAGATGCTCCGTCAAACGAGCCAGTGAGGCGCAGAGAGTTGAGCATAAAAGTTAGGTCGCTGATACGGGTGAGGTCGTTGGTCGTCTCGTAAGAAAAATTCTGAGTGACTGGGAAATTTAGAATACAGCCAGGAAAGGAATCAGTTCTTAAGAGGGCGTCTGGTGAGTTTGTTTGAGGATCGATCCATACGGAATCTTGCGACCAATTCAGGAATGCCGAAGGGGTAGGCTGGTCGCCTTGCCCGAGAGTTCCGCGTTGGAGTTTAAAGTCATCGAGTCGCGCGAATCCGTTACCAGTTTGGGCCGCATTTACTTCTACGAAGAGACGTTTCCCTTCTTCACTGGCAATGATGGGATTAAAAAGGAAATTCTCAGTTTGGTAGGCCGAGTTGTCCGTGGATGTTCGGGATACGAGTCGTTGAAGATTAGTACGGGGGCCGCTGATGCGGTCATCAGATGTTGTGAAGAGAGTGACAGCGACGAGATCGGAGGAATCATTCCAATTAGAGGCGTCTCGCCATTGGAAAGTAATTCTAAAAATTTCCCCGCTTGATAGGGTGTGGCCGGTGTCGAGGCCCGCGGCACGGGCATTGGATTCGGCAATAATGGCATTACGAGATCCATTGGCGGAGAGGCTGGTATTAGTGAAGTTTTCAGACAATGTGCCGGTCCCAATATTTTCCCAAGAAGGAGTTTCACCGTAGGTTTGTACGCCGCCCTCGCCGCCCGCATCAAAATTTCCGTTGCGTAAATTTCCATCAGCAAGCGTAAGGTTTGAACTGAAAGTTCCTAGTGGTGGTGGTTGGGGATCAAGAACAAAAGCGTTGTTTAGGTTGATGGAAGAAGGTGCCTTTGTGAGTCCGGCATGACGTGGCTTGTCAATCGTTGTTTCGAAGGCAGTGAAGGAATTTAGAAGATCTGCTACAATTTCCGGGTTTGCTTCTGAAAGGTCAGTTGATTCTTCGGGATCCACTGAAAGATTGAAAAGGAGGAAGGGGGATTTGCTTGCGTTTTTAGCGAGCTTCCAGTCGCCCTTACGGACGCTCACTTTGGTGTCATTACGAATCGTGATTACTTCATGGGGAATGCCAGGAATAGTTGAATTGAGATAAGGCAGAAGGCTGATTCCATCTATTTCGGTTGGAGGAGTTCCTCCTGCGGCATCGAGGCAAGTCGGAAGAATGTCGATTGAGTGAATGGGGGAATGGTAAGTAGAGTTAGGGGGGAGGCCGGCCCCGGCAATGATCATAGGCACGCGAGTTCCCCCCTCAAAAATGGAACCTTTAAAATCCCGAAGCGGGGTATTTTCTGCCCCGGTGTTGTTAGCGCCACCATTATCGTTTATGAAAATAACCAAGGTGTTATCTGTGAGCGAAACTGATCCATCATCTGCAGGGTCATCTAGTGTGTTCAGGATGTTACCGATTTCCCGATCCATCGTGAGGACCATTGAAGCGTAGTTTTTTCGTTTGCCAGTAAGGGAGTTTAATCGCGGGTCATTGATGTCGGGTGAGGGGCCAATGGGGCCGTGGGGAGCAGTGAAGGAAACATAGAGGAAAAATGGGTCAGGATCGGCATAGTGGCGCTTGATGAAATTTACGGCGCCAATTCCGAAGGCATTGGTGACGTAGTTGTTGGTGGTGTTCCAAGGTGGGGTTGTTTCGAGGACAGTGTCGTTGAAGGGGGAGGCAAAAGTTTTGCGCAGGGTTCCTGATCCGCCTACAGCTCCAATGGTATAATTGCGGGATCCTTTCCAGATCCCAAAAAACTCATCGACACCTTGATTTTCGGGTCGGTTTCCGGTGCCGCTGTTATTGGCGCGTGCGCCGAGATGCCACTTACCGACCGCTCCGGTTGTGTATCCTTCAGATTTCATGCGATCGAAGATCGTGATGGTGTCGGGCGAGAGTCCATCGATGTCATTGGCTCCCATGAGATTATTGATGTTGTATTCGTAGCCAATCCGTTGCTGGTAAGACCCTGTGACAATGGCTGCTCGGGATGGAGAACAGACTGCCGCGGTGTAGGCATTGGTGAGGAGAGTTCCGCGCTGACGTAATGCGTCCAGATTGGGAGTTGGGACAGTCGACTTAGGTTGCCCGGGGTTGAGGGTCTGGATGTAATCGTCCATAAATCCCCAGTCGGCGTATCCGGCATCATCGGAGATGATTACAATGACGTTTGGCTTTTGCGCAAAGAGCGGTAAGACAAGCAGCAAGGGGAGCAGCAAGGGGAGCAGTATATGTTTTATACCCATCACCTCGATTCATGGGGGAAATGCCATCGGAGGTCGAGTTGATTTTAGAGAGTCTAGCCGGTGCAAAATAGTTAGAGGCACTTTTCTCTGATTAGATAAGGAGAAGGGCCCATAAACTAAGGCGAAAACCTAATGAGGATTTATACGCGGAAGGCCCTTTAAAAGACCTTAGTGAACCGATAAGGGATAATCCGGGTGGATCGAAAAATCATGTGTGATAAATGCGGATTACTGAGAAGTAAAAGAGTCGTAGAAAAACTGACCTACGATTTTTTACGGTATGAGTGGTCTTTTTAAATTGAGAAGCGTTAGTCCACCGCGACAGCGGCTTCGTGTTCTTCCTCGGCTTTTTCTAGATCGTATTTTTCTTTGGCGATGACACGGATGAGTTTGGTGAGCGTGACATCCCAATTCTCAAGAAGCTCTTTGGCTCGTGGCGAATCGGTTTTCTCGTAGTGCTCTTTGATCAGGGATTTGACCTCTTTAATATCGGGGGCACGTTTGACAGGGCGTGCGACGACCATTTCAGGATTGAGGCGACTTTGGAACATGCCATCGATGTCATAGATATAAGCTATTCCGCCAGACATGCCGGCACCAAAATTCTTTCCAGTAAGTCCGAGAATAACGGTCGCACCATTGGTCATGTATTCGCATCCGTGATCGCCGACACCTTCAACGACCGAGGTAGATCCAGAGTTTCGAACACAGAAACGCTCGCCGGCTCTTCCATTGACAAAGAGTTTTCCTCCGGTGGCCCCATAGAGGCAAGTGTTCCCAACAATAGAGTTTTTGGCGGCAATAAAGTCTGCATTCATAACGGCTGGTGGCCGGACGATTAACTCACCATTGCTCATGCCCTTGCCGACGTAATCATTTCCTTCACCGATCAAGGTGAGCTTAATGCCCCCGCAGAGAAAAGTTCCAAATGATTGGCCAGCGGAACCGCGGAAGGTCAGGTCGATGGTCTCTGACGGAAGCCCGTGGTTTTCATATATTTCAGCGACACGCCCAGCTGTCCGGGTGCCGATATTACGATCCGTATTTACGACTTCATATTCCTTGGTGAAAGGCCCGCGATCCATGAGGCCAGCAGTTGGATTTTCTTCCCCGGTCGTGCCGGTATGGGCGGCAAGATCTTTCAGGATCTGAAGGTCAAGAGCCGGTTTGTGAATTCCATCGTTGCGGTCTTGGGTGCAGATGCGAACCGCGTTTTCGTCACCCTTATCGGAAAGAACCCTTTTCAAGTCGAGAGTGTTGGCTTTCGGGTGATCAGGAACATCGCGTTGAGCGAGAAATTTCTGGGGACGACCGATCAATTCGTTCATTGAGCGAACACCGAGGGATGCCATGATTTCGCGTGCCTCTTCCGCCACTCCCATCATGAAGTTGACGACGTGATCGGGTGAACCTTTGAACTTAGCTCGCCACTTTGGGTTGGTTGTGGCGACTCCGACCGGGCAGTTGTTGAGGTGGCATTTGCGAACGTAAACACAGCCCATAGCAATCATGGCGATGGTTCCGAAATTCATCTGTTCTGCTCCCAAAATGGCAGCGATGACAACGTCGCGCCCCGTGCGAAGACCTCCGTCGGTACGAAGCGTGATGTTGTTGCGAAGATTGTTCATCATGAGAACTTGATGAGCTTCGGAGATTCCAAGTTCCCATGGCAATCCGGCGTGCTTTGTGCTCGAAAGCGGTGAGGCTGCGGTTCCGCCATCGTGACCTGAGATGAGAACGTTATCAGCGCTGGCTTTGGCGCAACCTGCGGCCACGGTCCCGACTCCCGACTCTGCGACTAGTTTGACGGTGACTTTGGCGCGTGGGTTCACTTCCTTGAGGTCGTGAATGAGTTGGGCTAGGTCTTCAATCGAGTAGATGTCGTGATGAGGAGGGGGCGAGATCAGTTGCACTCCTGGCTGTGTATTACGCAGGCGGGCGATGAGGGCGTTCACTTTGTGTCCGGGAAGCTGTCCACCTTCTCCTGGCTTGGCTCCCTGTGCCATCTTGATTTCTAGCTCGTCGGCATTGACGAGATAGTGGGCTGAAACTCCGAAGCGACCACTTGCGATTTGCTTGATATAGGATCTTGCAAAATCGCCGTTGGGGTATGGTTTAAAACGACGCGTATCTTCGCCGCCCTCGCCGGAATCAGATTTGCCGCCAATACGATTCATTGCGATCGCGAGAGTTTCGTGAGCCTCGGGAGAGAGAGCACCCATGGACATAGCTGCGGTCGTAAAGCGCTTCACGATTTCCTCTGCTGGTTCTACTTCTTCAAGTGGGATGTTGGAGGAAGGGACCTTGAACTCGAGGATGTCTTTAATCGTGATAGGATCGTTAGCGAGAGTGACCTTCACGTAGTCGTCATAGTCTTCCTTTTTTCCGTCGCGGACAAAGGTGTGAAAATTCTTGATGACATCGGTAGTGATAGCGTGAGCTTCGCCAGATTTTCGGTAACGGTTGTAGCCGGGGTCGCCTAGGTCAAGAACCTTGTTCTCTTTGGCTTCCGTTTCAAAGGCAGCGCGATGTCGCACGAGAGATTCCTCAGCAATTTCCTTGAAGCCAACCCCACCAATTCGCGAGTGAACACCGGTGAAGGCATAGTTGACTACTTCTTTGCCAACTCCAAGGGCTTCGAAAATCTGAGCGCCTTGATAGGAATTGAGGACTGAGATGCCCATTTTGGACATAATCTTCAGGATCCCTTTTTCGAGAGCCTTGCGGTAGTTCGACATAGCGAGTTCCGGAGTCATTCCTTCGCCAAGCTTCCTTTTCGAATCGGTGGCAACGACCTGTCGCACCGTTGCGTAGCCGAGATACGGACAAACGGCAGTGGCTCCAAATCCAAAGAGGCATGCGATTTGATGGGTGTCACGTGCTTCTCCGGTATCGATGACGAGTGAAGTGCGGAGACGTTTGCGGCAACGATTGAGGTGATGGTGGACCGAGCCGGTGGCAAGGAGCGATGGGATGGGCACACGTTCAGCCGACGTGGTGCGGTCCGAGAGAACGAGGATTTCAACCTTGTTGTTCACGGCTTCCTCGGCCTCAGTGCAAATACGATCGAGAGCCTTCTTCATACCGGCTTCGCCTTCGCCAACTGGCCAGGTGGTGTCGATAACTTGAGTGGAGAATCCATGCTCCTTACGCTTAACGAGGGTTTCAAGTTCCTGCTCGTAAAGAAGCGCGGAGCCCAAGCTAAGAATACGTGCGTGCTTTGAGGTTTCGGATAGAAGATTACGTTCAGCGCCAAGTCCCGCGCCCAAAGTCATAACAGCCCACTCGCGAATTGGATCGATGGGTGGGTTTGTGACTTGCGCGAAGAGTTGCTTGAAGTAGGTGAAGAGAAGGCGTGGGTAGCGAGAAAGGGGTGCAAGGGGAATGTCATCTCCCATTGAGAAAACCGCTTCTTGTGCCCCTTTAATCATAGGTGGGAAAACCATGTCGAGATCTTCAGCCGTGACACCGTGGGTGACCTGTTGGCGGGAGAGTTCGAGAGGTTCGATTTCGAGGCTCGGGACGTGTGCGGAGGGGTCGGTAAAGTCTTTGAGTTCGATGCGATTCTCATCGACCCACTTAGCATAGGGCTTTTGGGAAGCTAGCTGCGCGCGGATCTCTTTATCATAAAGAACTTCGCCGGTCTCAGTGTTTGCAGACAGCATCTGGCCTGGTCCAAGGCGCCCACGGCGAATGATTTTTTCATCAGGTAGAACTACTGCCCCGGATTCGGATCCGATGTAAAGAAGGCCGTCTTCCGTTAGAGTGAAGCGGGAGGGGCGAAGACCATTGCGATCGAGGCTGGCGCAGAGGGTGCGGCCATCGGTGAAACAAAGTCCAGCAGGCCCATCCCAGGGTTCGGAGAACGAGCGGATGTAGTTGTAAAATGCGCGTTCCTCTTCAGTGATATCAGGATCGTGACGGAAGGCGGGAGGGACTAGCATGCGCATGGCGTGTTCGAGGCGCCTTCCGGAAAGAACCAGAAGCTCCAGCGCGTGGTCCAGTGACGCCGAGTCGGATTCGTCATCGTGCATGAGGTTTTTGACAAGCTCAATGTCATCGCCCCAGAGTTCGGAGCTGAAGAATTCCTCGCGGGATCTCATCCAGTTGCGGTTACCTCGAACCGTATTGATTTCACCATTGTGGCACATCATGCGGAAAGGTTGACCAAGGGGCCATGCTGGGAAGGTATTGGTGGAGAAGCGCTGGTGGTAAAGTGAGATGCCGGTTTGAAAATCAGAATCTTGGAGGTCACTGTAAAAGGCTCGCAGGGTGGCCGGCATGGCGAGTCCTTTATAGCTGATAAGGCGGCTAGATAGGGTGGGGATATAAAATGCAGCTTCGTCTTTGAACTCCCGTTCTATCTCGCGCCGAACGAGGTAGAGGAGTCGTTCGAAATGGTCTGAGTCGACATCAGCCGGGCGACTCACGAGAAGGTGGGTGATTTCAGGCTGAGTGAGGCGTGCTAAATTTCCTAATTCGTCAGGATTAACGGGGACCTCTCGCCAGCCGACGAATTGGATATTGCGTCGAGTGAGAACTGATTCTGTGAAGGATTTGATGTTCGCGGCAATGCCTTCGGGTAGAAAAAAGACACCAACTCCCAGATCGTTTGCTTCGCCGGTGTAGCCAAATTTTTCAGCAGCTTTGGCAAAGAGGGGTCGAGGAATTTGGCAAAGAATGCCGGACCCGTCGCCAGTTTTCATGTCGGCGTCGACGGCTCCCCGATGGGTCATATTGCAAACAGAGGTTAAGGCATAGTCGAGAATATCGTAGGATTTCTCTCCGCGGAGATTGGCAATAGCGCCCATTCCGCAGTTCGCGGTTTCATTATCCCATTGATGCAAAGTGCCTGAGGAATCGGGAGTGTGACGTGGATGGTGAAATTTCATGGTCGGAAAGTCGTAGGAGGATTAGCAGATGCTGTGCCCTCCGGAGGGAACGCAAGAATATGGTGGAGCGAAGGGAATTGCCAAGTGGAACTTGTTTCTAGAATAAAATGCAAAAAATCGTAATTTTTTGTCGATCTTTCCAGCCCAACGCGTGTTGTTCGCATTCCAGCGTGTTCAGTGGCGGCCATTTTGGGCTTTATTTCCCAGCGGGTGGGGTTCCCCGGCAAATCTCGAGAAAGCTTGCAGCAGAGCTCATGGCAGAGGGGAACAGAATCCGACAGCTCGGGATAACGATTGGGACGATGCACGAGGGAGATCGCAAACGAGATCCTTCCCCTGCTACTCGATAGGGTTGGCGTTATTGGGGGCGCTTCGGAGCTCAAGGAAAGGTGGGGTTTCGAGGGAAGCTGAGAGAATTTTTGTCTTATAAAATTCAAAATTTGGATTCTGGACTTTTTGGTGGACTGGAATCTGGATGCGCGTCCATCCTTTCCCAGGAATGAATAGGATCTCGAAGGATATCGACGGCTGGGAGCTGCGAGAAGTTTTCGTGGAATCGCTGGAATATCGAGAGCTGCTTCGATTGAGGTTTAATGAGCTTCGGAGGCCACTGGATCTTGAATGGACTGAGGCGGAAGGTCAGGCAGACAAGCTCGATCGACATTTCGGCCTTTATCACGAAGAAGTATTAGTCGGATCAGTTGTGGTCGTCACCCTCGACCCCGGTTTTGCTAAGCTTCGGCAGATAGCAGTGGCTAAGCCGCAACAGGGGCATGGGGTGGGGCAAAGGTTGATGATTGCTATTGAAAACCTTCTCGCCCGTGAAGGGGTGAAGAGATTTGAGCTTAATGCCCGGGTCGATGTCGCGGAATTTTACGACACGTTGAACTACCACCGAAAAGGAGAAATCTTCGAGGAAATTGGACTCCCTCACGTCAAGATGATCAAATTACTCAGGGGGAATGAGTCAGCTTGATCCCGGCGATGACGGCAATTAGGCCGAGGGCTACGGAAAGGAAAACTTTCAAGATCGCAAATTGGGTCAGTCCGGTGGTCCAGAGCGAGTGGGTGTCCCGTGCGAAGGTTGAAAATGTCGTGAACCCGCCGAGGAATCCGGTTGCTAGGAGGGGGAAAACCCATCCTGGGGCGCTTTTGCCGGTGAAATAGCCAAAGAGGCAGCCGATGAGAAAACAGCCGAGAAGGTTGCAAACGAGAATGCCGGCTGGGAAACGCTGGATCGCAGTGTTTTGGGCAAGAGATTGCACCCCGGAGGAGAGACCGTAGCGCGCGAGTGAACCAAGCCCGCCGCCAAGAAAAACAAGAAGAGCATTCATGAGAGGGTTTGCTTTAGAGCTTGGACTTTCTCGAAATCCTTGATTCCGGGAGAGGATTCGGCACCACTGGCAATATCAAGAGCGGCGGGTTTGACCGCAGCGAGGGCTTTGCCGGCATTAACGGGGTTGATGCCACCCGCAAGAAGAGTGGGAATCTTTGGGTGCTTCTGCACAAATTCCGCTGCGATGGACCAATCGAAGGTCTTTCCGGTACCGCCATAGTCCTTTCCGGCAGGAGTATCGATGAGCAGGGCAAAGTCATGAGATGGGAGTTCGTAATTTGGTAGCTTGTCTGCCGAAACGGCCTTAATCACTGGGATTCCTTGATCGATAAAAAATTGAATATCTTCTATCGTTTCGTCGCCGTGGAGTTGAACGATATCGATAAGGCACTCATCAATAAGTTCGATGGCGAGAGGGAGTGAATTATTGACGAAGACTCCGACTCGAAGGATATCGCCTGCGACATGCGAGGCAATCGTTGAGGCGTTTTCAGGCGAGCAATATCGTTTTGACGAAGGCCAAAAATTTAATCCAAGAGCCGCGACCTTGAGCTTTGCAAGGCGTTCGGCATCTCTGAGTGTGGTGACGCCACAGATTTTTAGGGAAGGAATTGAGGAAAAAAAATCGTCGATCATATCAATGGACAGGGCGGAGGTAACATTCTCGGGGTCTACTGGAAATGATGGAATGTCTCTTCCTAGAAAGAAGATCTCCTGAAAATTAATCCGGTGTTTGAATTGGGGGCTTGAAATAGGATTGATCTGGGGAGCTTTTCGAGCGGGGGCACAAAAAAACTCTCCGGTTCCGGAGAGTTGGGCAAGTTGGCAAAACACTGTAAAAGTGGCGGAGCGGACGGGACTCGAACCCGCGACCTCCGGCGTGACAGGCCGGCGCTCTAACCAACTGAGCTACCGCTCCGCATTGCCGGTTAGGACGGCGGGACGCTAGGATGACCCGCCAAGAGGAACAAGAACTAATTTGTCCTAAAGTGTAATTTTTTTAGCTTAGGAAAGTTCGGCGACTGCAGCTTCGAGCGATTCAGCGTCTTCAATGGAAATAATGCGAGCCTCCTTATCGATTCGGGCCATGAACCCGGCCAAGACTTTTCCGGGCCCAAGTTCGATGAAAAGGTCGTTACCCTGTTCGCGGAGCAATCGGATGGATTCGATCCAGCGCACTGAACCGGTGACTTGATCTTTGAGAGAGGCCCGGATGGCATCTGGGCCCTCGGGTGATGCGGCGAGAAAATTGGAAACGACTGGAATGCTGGGTTCGACGAATTCAGTACTGGCAAGAGCTTCTCCGAGCTGTTCCTGGGCTCCTGCCATGAGGCGTGAGTGGTAGGCTCCGGCCACTTTCAGCTTCTTGCCCATCCGAAGTCCATACTCTTTGGCTTTTGAAATGGGCTCCTGCCATGAGGCGTGAGTGGTAGGCTCCGGCCACTTTCAGCTTCTTGCCCATCCGAAGTCCATACTCTTTGGCTTTTGAAACGGCGGTGTCGATTCCTTCCTCCTTGCCGGAGAGCACGGTTTGTCCTGGGCAGTTTAGGTTGGCAACATCGACATCGCAATCGCTAGCGAGGCGGGCCACATCTTCGTCGGAGCCTCCGATCATTGCGGCCATGGTTCCTGGGTTGGCTTCGCAGGCTTCATCCATGAGCTCGCCGCGGCGGGCAACAAGATTCAGTCCTTCTTCAAAAGTAAAAGTTCCAGCAGCACAGTGCGCGGTCATCTCCCCGAGGGAAAGTCCGGCAGCAGCAACCGGCTCAAGCGAAGGAACTTTTTCACGAAGAATTTCGAGAAGAGCAAGCCCGTGCAGGAAAAGGGCAGGTTGGCAATTGCCGGTCCGAGTCAGGTCTTCAGCTGGGCCGTTGAACATGACATCTGTCAATGAACGGCTTAGGACTGAGTCCGCTTTTTCGAAAAGTGCTTTGGCGGAGGGATAGGCTTCGACGAGATCTTTGCCCATACCCACTTTTTGGGCGCCTTGTCCGGAGAAGAGAAGAACTACTTTGCTCATGTAAGGGCGAGCTAACCTTGTCCGTGCAGGAGGAGCAAGTCACTTAGCTCACGAACTTTGCGGGAAAGAAGGTTGGCGGTATCTGTCATGAGAGTTTCGAGGGGAAGGTCGAAGTCGGTGAGAGCCCCGCATTGCTTAAATAGTCCAGAATGGCGGATTTCATTGGAAATGTGTCCAGCGATCGCGATGGTTGGTTTTCCAAGCTCATTAGCAAGGCGGGCAATGCCGACCGGGCCTTTTCCAGCGAGCGACTGGGCATCGAGCGATCCCTCACCGGTAATGACGAGATCGGCTTGCTTGATCCGGGCAGGGAGATCGAGGGCTTTTGAGACAAGATCAAAGCCCGGATGGAGTTCGGCCCCGAGAAAATACATCAGGCCGAAACCTAGTCCGCCGGCTGCCCCAGCCCCGGGCACTTCGGAAAGGTCCGTGGCTTTGGTGACTTTGACGAGATGAGTTAGGAATGCTTCAAGGGCTTCTTGTTCGATTTTGTTGGCTCCTTTTTGTGGACCAAAAATGGCGGTGGCTCCGTTTGGCCCAAGGACGGGGTTGTCGACATCACAGGCGACATCGATCGCTGGTAGGTCAACGAGTTGATCGCGATCAATGAGGGCGAGTTTTTCCAACCCGGCTGGGCAGGGAGAGAGGGGGTCTTCTTCGGAATCAAGTAAAAGAACACCGAGCGCGTCCGCCATCCCAACTCCTCCGTCATTGGTTGCGGAGCCACCGATTCCAATAAGGATCCGTTCGACATTTTTTTGGTTGGCTGCGTGGCGGATCATGAGTCCAGTCCCGTAAGTGGATGATTGCAGGATGTCGCGATCTTTTTCTGGGATGAGCTCGAAGCCGGAGGCCGATGCCATTTCCATGACTGCTAGCCCCGTGTCAGTAATGGCGTAACGGGCTTTGAGAGGGCGATGAAGGGCATCTACCGTGTCGCATTCAACCCACTGGCCGCTGAGGGCTGCGAGCATAGTAGAAGTGAATCCTTCTCCGCCGTCAGCGATGGGGCAGAGATCGACTTCACAGTTGGAAGGGAGTCCCGTTTGTATCGCTTGCGCGACCTCGCTTGCGGGGAGAGAACCTTTAAATTTATCGTTCGCAATAAGGACGCGCATGACAGATCTGAAGCATTAAAAAGGCCAAGCGTCTAGCTGACGAAGCGAATGCAAAGAGGATACCGGTATGAAACCCCTTCATTCGACCTCACGGCGGCTATGATCGTAGCTACAAGCCAGAATATGCCGAGAATGGGCAGGAGAACGAACCCGATAATAACGACGCAGAGCGCAATGGAAATTAAAAGATAAAGAGTGCAAGAGATATTAAAGTTGAGCGCTTCCTTAGCCTGATCTCCTCCGAAGGGATATTCGTCTTTTTTAATTAAAAACATGATGAGTGGTCCGAGGATGTTTCCAAGTGGCATTCCTACACACGCGGAAAATGTTGAGAGGTGGGCGAACATGCCCCATTGGCGTTCGGGAATGGGAACGCCGGAGTGATGAGACGGCGGTTGCGCGGCGGCAGGTGGAAGCTGATCCATCTCAGAATGGTATTCTTTTATTGGATTTTGCCTATTACAAAAGATCTAGCATGGCTCCCAAGGCAATTTACTCGCCGTGAGATTCTACTTGTGTCAATCTCTGGCCATGTCAGACGAACTATCACGCATGAGTCTCCTTTGGGAGACGATTCAGCAGGAGGAAGAATACCCCATTTTTCGACTGACTTATCTCAGTAAACCAACCGAGCCGTTTACGGATGCTGATTTCGATGATATCGAAAGTAAATCTGTTAAAGCCAACAACGAAAGGGATGTGACGGGTCTTTTAGTGGTGAACGAGGATCGGATTCTGCAGATTTTGGAAGGCCGTGAAGAAGCGGTGCGCGAACTTTACAATAAAATCGAAGCGGACAGCCGTCACACTGTTCTTAAGCTGGTATGCGCGGTAGAGGATGAGGTTCGGTTGCTACTAACTTGGAATATGGTCGTTCGCGGTTTAAATGGCACTCCGCCTGATCTTCTCGACCAGTTTTCGAACGTCTTTGATGATTTACTGCATGCTGAATCGCAGAGTGAAGTTGCCATTGATCATGTTGCGCTATTCAAAGAAATCGCCCTCTTTGGAACGATTCCGGAAAAGGTTTAGTTCGCCGTTGTGGTGGCGGGCTGGCTCGAAATAGTAACATCTTTTTCGCCTTTGACTGAGTCTGGGTTACTCGAATCGAGCAACGACACGCCTTCCGCCACACCCTGAGGCTCAATCGCAGTGAGGGGCTGGTTCGGGATAGGTTGATTGCTTTATTCGGGCGGACAAAGGTGTTTGATTTTTTCTTAGGGTAAAAGCTCTTGGGTGGAGAAAGATCTCAGTTCAACCAAGGTGAGTGTTTTTTCTAAGATTAAATCACTATCCTTCTTCCGGCCATTCTTCGCACTGCCTTTTGACTGCATTAAAAGCAAGCCTCCAATTCGGTGCCTGCGACTGAGAAGTTTTGCCTTCTTTTTTGGCTTTGACGCTATGACCACCGTTCTTGTCGATATTCATGGAGATTCTCCAACCATTTTTGCTCAGTTGGTTAATAATTTTTGTGTAGTTCGCCTTTTCTTTCAGGGCGATTTTTTTTTGGAGATGCGAGACCTTCGCCTTCGCTTTGACAAGTTTTTTGGGACTTAAATCTTTCGTGATTTCGTCCAGAAGCTCTCCAGCTCTGCCTCGACCATTCAATGTTTGTCCATTTTCGGCACTTAACGAGAACCATACATAAGCTTCGGTGTCATTCTTTGGAACCCCCAAGCCGTTCTGATAGCAATTACCTAATCTTTGTTGGGCTAGATCCTGCCCTTGGTCCGCCGCAAGCCGGTAGAATTGAGCTGCAAGTTTTAAATTTTTCTCGATGCCATCGCCTTCTGCGTAAAGCTTACCGAGAAGACACTGTGCATCCGCATCTCCTTGAGTTGCTGAAAGTTGAATGCGCTCAAAAAGAGGATTTTTTGCATTAGCGGCGGGGAGTTTATCTCGATCTGGCTCGGACGGGGTAACCTCACCCGCCTCAGATTTAGTGTTTGGGAACTCAGTGGTCGGCTGCCCCTTACTCTCGAAAGATGTTGAGGTTGCTATGGCTGACATGGTAGGGATCATGACAGCTCCGGTAATGATGACCCAGGGTCGGGCTTTAAGGATTATTCTTGGATCTTTCATCTCAATTTGCACTGGGCGGAAAAAGGGCGTTTCCATTGCTGAAAACGCCCAATCCTATGTTTTACGAAGGAAAACTATGGCGGAGGGGGAGGGATTCGAACCCTCGGTAGCTTGCGCTACGTCGGTTTTCAAGACCGGTGCATTAAACCAGACTCTGCCACCCCTCCGCGTTGGGCAAACTCTCAGAAACAAGGCGGTTTTTGGCAAGCAACAAACTTTAAAAAATTGTTTTTTCTAATCCAACTTAGATTCCTGAATTAATTGAGGAGGACCATGGAGGCGATATGAAGAATGCCTTGGCTCAAATTAGCGTGAGAGAACCCACTCGTATTCGGCGCTGATTTGATCAGTCAGCGGTTTTTGGAGTTGGTCGGGGAGAACTCCCCAAGTGTAGGTCTCGATCTCGAGGTGCGGGCAGGTTGTAGGGTGTTCCTTGAGATAGGTGAGAGCGGCTTCAGCATGGTCAAGGGTGGAAGCCAATGGGTAAAGGGGTTCGGAGTATAGCGGAACGTGGAAATGGATTCGGCCCTCAGTAGCCGTGGTTGACTCTTTAAACTCTGGGAGGTCTTTGAAGCGAGTGAGAGGTTCGGTGTTGAGAATAACTTGGTGAAGGTAGGTCGGTTCGTCGAAGGGCCTTATCGCTTCGAGAGCTTTAGGGTTTTGCGGGTCGAAGGAGAGAGCATTGGAGAGATGGATTTTTGAGATGCGAAGCCCAGCCTCGGTTAGCGTCCTGAGGGATTGGTGGCAGTCGTTAAACTCGAGCGCGAAGTGGCAGGTGTCGTAGTTGATACCAATGTGATTTTTAATCGGATTGGGATCGAGTTCTTCACTCTCACACCAAGTAAAAAAGCGTTCAAAGAAGGCGAGGGTTTCTTCGGTGTTTTCGAAGTGACCGAGAGGCTCGGGTTCAAGTCCGAGGTGGAGGTCTTTACCTGTTTCTTTGGCGAGGGTCTCGATGGTAAGAGCGCAGGAATAAAGGTTTGCGAAAATGAGGTTTTCGTCGGCTTCAAATTCCTTAAAGGAACCTGGGAGAGTTGAGACTGAACCTCCTGATTCGGCCGGGCAAAGGCGCGAAATGATCGTAAAGAGTTGCTCGGTGTAAACAAGTCGGCTCATGTGAGTCCAGTCCGGCTTGTAGACATTTTCTTTGACCCGAGTGCCGTGAAAGGCCCCATAAGGAAAGCCGTTAATTGTAAAAACGTAGCAGTTTTCTTGCGCAAGCCAGGATTCGAATTGATCGAGCTGATCGTTTTCAAGAAGTTCAAGGGCCGCTTGAGCCGAGAGCCGGAGGCCGATAGCGAACTTTTTGCCGGAAGCGACACGATCGCGTACGGCTAGGACATCGGTCTTGAGAACATGGAAGGTCTCAGCCCAGCTTTCGGCAGGATGAATATTGGTGCAGTAGGCGAGGTGGTGGCTTTCAAACTTCACCCCCGCTTCATAGCGTTGGTGGCGGTGGCCGCAAGGAATTACCTTTCGATTGCAACGACGCGGTAAAATTGGAAGTGGTTCGCAAGTGGGTATGAACGGAAGATCTGGGTGCTTGTCCCATTGCGAGTTTCGACTGTCACCCATTGATCAGCAGAAAGTTTGGAGGTGCCCTCGATACGGTAGCGGAATCGTCTATCGCTCAGCCAGCTGAGAGAAATGGAATCGCCGTTTATCTCGCTCGAAATTTTGGGTGCGGTGGGTCTTGCCGACTCGTCGGCCTCGTTTAGAACCTCGATGGTTGATGGTGTGATGGAGAAGGTCAGCTGATGATCAGTGGAGCCAGTCTGAATGATCCCCAAAGCATGGGTGATTTCACTAGGCTGGATACTTGCTGCACTGATTCCAGAGGTGAGAAAGGAATTCGTAATACTCGTGAAATTGAGATCAATTAAGGTGTTTCTCGCACTGGTTCGGAGGGGGAAGTTGAAAAAGGTTCCATTGTCTTCTGAGCTAATAAGCATTTCGACTCGTTCGGTTCCTTGGAACGATGAGGCTCTGGTGACAAAAGTGCGGGGAGTATCGCTTTCTGCTGAATTCACCAAAGCTGTCCATATTCGGGTGCCAACTTTGATTTCGAAAGTTAGCTCAACCTCTGTGAGGTATTCCGTTTCGATTCGACCAAGGATATTCGTGAAGATATTGGGGGTGGACTGGTCATTGTAGGTAATGCGGATCTCAACTTTTGTGCCCGATTCAATTGCGGCATCTTGGAAAGTGCCGGTCGCACTTGTGATGGCTCCGTTAGCCTTCCATAGAACCGTTTCCGCCCCTAGCGAAAGACACGAGGTGAAAAGGCCGACAACGCTAATTAAAGCGCGAAGTTTGGGCACTGTGAGAGGAAGGTTTTTGGATTTTCAAAGATGACCTTATCGACGACCTCAGCAGAATGATGCCGCTTTTTCATTTCAAGGGCACACTTAATCACAGCGAGGGGATCCGAGATCCCCCAGTCGCAAGCGGAGTTCATCCAGATGTTTTCCATTCCAAAGGTTTCGAGGATGTCGATCGCCCGGGCAGGAGAGCACTTCGATTCCGGGTAAAGGGTCATCCCAGCCCAATAGCCCTGATCAAGGACGAGGGGGGCCGTATGCTCTTCAACGTGGTCAATGATGACGCGGCTACGATCTACGTTGGCGTTGTTGAGAGCGTCGATAATAAGGCGCGTGCCTTTAAGTTTGTCCTCAAGATGGGGGGTATGAATGAGAATGGCCTGATCGTATTTTTTGGCAATTTCCACGTGCTCTTCAAAGATGGCGAGCTCGTTCTTGGTGTTTTTATTGAGCCCAATTTCACCAATCCCAAGAACTGTAGGCTTGTCGATAAAATCGGGAATAAGGGCCATTACCTCACGTGCAAAGACCGGGTCCTCGGCTTCCTTTGGGTTGATGCAGAGCCAGCAGAAATGCTTGATGCCGAATTTAGCGGCGCGGGCCGGTTCGTATTCGGTAAGTTGTCGATAGTAATCGTAAAACCCTTGGGCAGAGGCACGGTCGTATCCGGCCCAGAAGGCGGGTTCGCAAAGGGCTTCGCAGCCAACTTGAGCGATTGCTTGGTAGTCCGCGGTTGTGCGGCTGACCATGTGAGCATGTGGCTCAATATATCTCATGATTTTACCTCCTCATTATGTGCACCATACGCGAATTGAATTCCTGCAGATTGAGCGGGCTCGGTAGAATGATCTGAGAAGGCGAGATGAACTGCTTGCGCACGTGTCGTGCCTTCTGGTGGGTTTTGCATGGCGGCTAGAGCC
>Ga0206677_10000455_pt1 | contig 38335 bp, 35 predicted proteins | sample M130m12015metaG_FD_155475 | JGI IMG/M metagenome (GOLD analysis project Ga0206677, IMG submission 155475) | Ammonia-oxidizing marine archaeal communities from Monterey Bay, California, United States - M1 30m 12015 | ecosystem: Environmental > Aquatic > Marine > Intertidal zone | place: USA...
TTAGCCCACGTGAAAGAGCCCGCACATTATCAGGACCTGACGACATTTAACCTGCCCAATCTCAGGCAAACGAGATGTTCGCCTAGGCTTTTAGTTTCATCCCGCAACTACGGTTTGGTCAATAGCACCAAAAATACTTTTTCCTTCACTGTTGAGCATTTCAAACCTTATAGTATCCCCTGGAGTCATGAATCGAGTGGTAGCCTCACCACCCCGTATAGTCTCAATCATCCGCTTTTCCGCCAAGCAGTTGGAACCTACTTCATCGTGATTTTCATTACTGACAGTCCCCGAACCAATTATAGTGCCAGCTGCTAAATCTCTAGTACGTGCTGCATGTGCTATTAAATCTGTGAATTCAAAGCTAAGGTCTTTGCCGGCATTTACTCTCCCGAACTCATTGCCATTATAAGTCGTTATTAGCGGTAAATTAATGCGGCCGCCGGTCCATGCCACACCCAGCTCGTCGGGGGTAACGCAAACGGGTGAAAAGGCGCTGGCAGGTTTTGATTGAAAAAAACCAAAACCTTTCACTAATTCTGGGCGCATAACATGGCGCAGGCTGATATCATTACATAACATTATTAATTTTATATGCGACTTGGCTTGCTCGGAAGAGCAACCCATAGGTACATCATCTGTAATGACAGCTATTTCACCTTCAAAATCTAGGCCCCAGTCATTCTCAACACACGGTATTGGATCAACTGGCCCAAGAAACCCGTCGCTGCCTCCTTGGTAAAGCATTGGGTCTGTCGCGGAATTTTCGGGCATCTCAGCACCGCGGGCTTTGCGTACCAGCCGCATGTGGCTTAAATAGGCACTGCCGTCAGCCCATTGAAATGCGCGCGGTAAGGGAGAAGCCAAAGCTTTGGGGTCGTATGGGATAGTTTCGACCTCAGAAGCCTCCAATTTCTTATTAAGAGCTCGCAGCATAGGCTCAGAGCGTCCCCAATCTTCGATGGCATCACGAACGCTTCTAACAACAGATGTTGCTAGGACCATGCGGGACAAATCATGGGATACTATAACTGGCGTGCCATCACGGCCACCAATCTTCAAGGACGCAAGTTTCATAGTGTAGGTTCTCTTTCTTTCATTACTGAGATTGGTGAAGCCAGGCCGATGACCGCCATATCTACAATATCATTTTCAACAATAGCGCTCCCCGCAATATATCTGTCAGGGCGTACTAATACTGCGTTTGTATTGAAACTATCCAGGGCTATGGCTAAATTGGGGTGCTCTTCAGCATCCAAAACGCTGACAGTTGGAGTAATATTCCCATCCAATGGACAGCGCAAAATTAAAACAAAGTTATAACCAACTTTATCATCTAATCGTTGTCCGTTCCGAAGTATCGGTTGGCTAAATAAATAACCGCAATATGGTCTATTTGTGATGATCGATTCACCAAGATCACCAGCACCAAGGGGTGGCGTAATTGATGAAATACGTGCAGTTCCTTCTTCGTTGTTTTCGGCCTGCGCCAGAGCGGTTTTACTATCAATTGTGTTTATTAGACCACCAAGACGTATAGCCATTTCAATAAATGCGCGTACATGTGGCGAGCGCTCCTGTTGGTAGCTATCCAAAATATCGTCATTTGCTGCCCCCTTGATGCAGAGCGCCAGCTTCCACGCTAGGTTAGCAGCATCGCGGATGCCTGCACACATGCCCTGTCCCATAAAGGGTGGAGTTAGGTGGGCCGCATCACCCGCTATAAATAGGCGATCCTTACGCCAATTATTTGCTACTACAGATTGAAAGGTATAGACCGCCGTCCGCTCTAACTCGGCATCCTCGGCAGTAACCCAGGGAGAGAGAAACTTCCAGATTGTGTCACTGCGGGTAACCTCCTCATGAGTTTCGTCTTCTAGCATAGTGATTTCCCACCGCCGCCGATTGGCAGGGTTCCGGCAGTAAGTCATTGGACGCACAGGATCACAAAATTGAATAGAGTAGTCGCCTAAGTCAGGTCGTTCTCTTTTTAATTTTAAGTCGACAACAAGCCACCGCTCATTAAATCCCAAATCATCAACATCAGATCCAATAGCACTTCTCACGAAAGAGTTAGCGCCGTCGCATCCTACTAAATACTTAGCAGTCAGTGCACGCTCTTGATCATCGCTGATATTGCGGCACTTAATTTTGACATTCTCAGCATGCTGCTCAATACTTACAACTTCGGTTCCATTCAGAACTACCGCGTTTGAATAGCCGGAAAGCTTAGAACGCAATAGCTGTTCCAAATCTGGCTGATGTAAACGATAACTCGCGTGCCAACCTTGGGGTCCAATTTCTTGTGGGCGCGGCCACTCCAAAATTACAGATTTTTGATTTTCTACGAAATGCATACCTGGATTTACCCGGATCTTTTTACTAAGCGATTTCGAGACGCCAACTGTTTGAAAAATTCGCATAGTTTCATCATCAAAATGCACTGCACGTGGTAAATGATATATTTCTTCGTTCCGCTCAATGACAACTACACTTAGATCACACTGAGCAAGCAAATTTGCCAGAGTTGCACCAGTTGGCCCATAACCAACTATGGCGACATCAAAAATTTGAGTCTCATTCGCTTCCATTAGCTGCGTCCACGAAGTTCATAAAGCCATGGACAATCTACTAAGGGCGGCGAACGCAATCCGTCTTCAGCGGCTTTCAGGCGCATATCCACAAAAGGCTTTCGTTCTTTTTCTGGCAGATAAAGTCGATCATGACCCCAGAAACTGGGGCCTACCTTGGTCTCATGAGGTTCCCAAGTCACAGGATCAATCAATCTCCCACCCCAACCATTTTCTACAAAAAAGCCTGACGGACTGTTCGCATAGAAACTAGTGATATGATCATTTGTATGGCGTCCCAACGTATAGGCGATGCCATCCTTTTGTTGACTTGCCAGATCATAACCTTGTCCCATGTCATCAAGGTTTTCATACTCCACCATGAAGTGGTGAAACCCGGACTTACCTGAGCCAACTATAGCAAAACTGTGGTGCCGGCCATTGACATGAAAAAAGTAAAGAGGCACCGGATCCAGCCCATAATCACTGACAGCAAAACCTAATATATCGCAATAGAACGGCAAAAGAGCTGTTGCGTCTGGAACATGCAAAACTGCGTGTCCCATCCCTAGTGGGCCTGTTTTGAACCCGTCAATTGGACGTCCAGGGATGAAAGATTCCTCTGCTTTTTGAGGGTTCCAAACCAGTTCAATTCGATTTCCAGCAGGATCACTGCACACAATTAAGTCTGCTACAAAGCGACGGTCAGCTAGCTCACTACCCCCTTCTGTTACTTTATGTCCCGCATCATCTAATTTGGCAGCAAAATATTGGAGGTCAGATTTTTGTGATACTTCCCAGCCAATAAAGGCCAACGTTTCACCAGGCTCATCAGATACAACCAAACGTTGTACTAAGTCATCCATGCGAAAAGAAAGTTGGCGTCCACCATGGTCAGCAAGCTGCATGGCAAGTACCTTGCCAGCAAAATACTTCCAATCATCTACATTGTTAGACCTAACTCCAAGATACCCTAAAGATTTAATCGGCATTTTGGTTACCTTCCCTGAACTAGGTTTAAACTACCTAGCGAAGAATATCCTTAGAACCAATTCTCCACTTAACGTCCATCAGGCGGACAATTCACGCTATTTTTTGGCGAGGCTGGGTGTCAAGCCTTCGCTCTATGACGTGATGTTATTTGCGCCCAGGCGTTCCATTAAAGTGTTTTTTGAGGGTGCTCCAACAATCTACGTAGTTTTCTTGCAGTGGGGCCTCTTTGGCTGCAAAGGGTGTGAGATGCTGCGGAAAACGCGTTTCAAACATAAAGGACATTGTGTTTTCCAGCTTCTCGGCTTTGAGGGTGCTATTGGATGCGCCTTCGAAAGCATCCCGATCTGGCCCATGCGGCAGCATCATATTATGCAGGCTTATTCCGCCGGGCACAAAACCCTCGGGCTTGGCATCATAAACGCCGTAAATGTTGCCCATAAGCTCCGACATGATGTTTTTGTGATACCATGGCGGGCGGAAGGTATCTTCAGCAACCATCCAACGCTCCCGAAACAGAACAAAATCAATATTGGCAGTTCCTGGACTGCCAGATGGTGCGGTGAGTACGGTAAAAATTGAAGGGTCAGGGTGGTCAAATAACACTGATCCCACGGGGCAATAGTTGCGCAAATCATATTTATAAGGGGCGTAGTTGCCGTGCCATGCCACCACATCCAATGGGCTTTGGGCAATCTCGGTCACATGAAACTGCCCGCACCATTTGATCGTTACAGTGGAAGGGACCTCGTGATCTTCAAACGCAGCTATTGGCACTTTGAAATCCCGTGGATTTGCAAGGCAATTCGCTCCAATAGGGCCGCGCGCAGGCAGCTCGAACTTCTCACCATAGTTTTCGCACACAAAACCCCGAGCTGGTCCGTCAATTAATTCAACGCGGTAAACTAGGCCCCGCGGTATGATGGCAATTTCCTTAGGTTCTAGATCAATAATCCCCAGTTCCGTATGGAACCGTATACGACCTTGCTGGGGGACCACCAACAGTTCGCTGTCGGCAGAATAAAAATAATCGTCTAACATGCTTTCTGTCACAAGATAGACATGTGTCGCCATGCCTATTTGCGTATTTACGTCACCTGCTGTTGTTATCGTGCGCATGCCAGTCACCCAGGTCAGTGGCGTGTCTGACAACTCGATCGGGCCCCAGCGATATTGACCCAAACTGATTACATCGTGATTGATGCAGGGCGCAGTTTTCCAATATGGCATTTCGATCTTTGTATATCGGGTCGAGTGTTTAACTGATGGGTGAATGCGGTAACACCATGTGCGTTCGGGCGGATGTTTCGTAAATGCGGTCCCGGATAACTGTTCTGCATAAAGGCCATAATCACATTTTTGCGGGCTGTTGCGACCTTGAGGCAAAGCACCTTCAAGGGCCTCCGTCTCATGAGCGTTGCCAAAACCAGACATATATCCAGAGCCAATACCATTGGATTTGGCTTGTTGCACTATTTTGCGGTGTTCACGGGTCGTCATAATGGGTCTCCAAAGCCAGTAGGGGCCTGCGCTAACTATACACGATAAGCCGGTTGTAATGTACGATTTTGTAAAAAAATTATAAGCAGTAAATAATCTTTGAGACTGTCAGATTTAACATGCCTGAATTGGGCAGGGCAACTTCATAGCCTGTCTGGATGACAAAAAACTCCCCATTTCGCTACAGAAAATCTGCCCAAGGGTTACCGCACCATATTGCCCGGGCCCATGGACCGGGAACCAAGAGCCAGGACACTATCGCCCATAGAGCAGGCATCCGCGTCCTGCCTTCAGCGTTGCCCGAGCTCAATCGGCGTTGATTAGTTTTGCTCGGGTCGTTGTCCGTCGACCAACTGCAAGGGGTTACTGTGCCTGATCGCTGCAGTTGAGACGCAGGTCTATTGACCGCACCCCCCTATTAAAAGGCCCCGCGTCTCGGACCTCGGGCCTTTAGTATTAGCCTTGTAAATTCATTCGACGGTGGTTTTGTTTGCCAGCACCGACTGAGGAAGTAGACATTGCTTAGGCTAAGCGCCAACGACTGCTATGCGGACAAAGTGGGCCTTCCCTGCCGCTGCGCAAATGTCGGCTTTTTGATATGATCGACAATACGCAGTTATTAGTGCTTGTTTGAAATGTCGGCATGGGCATGCTAAATTGTTAGCAATTGCTGACCTCATTTTAACTTTCTAAACTGATAAACTTAGCAACAACTTCATGGGTTGTAGCTGCTTGAAATTTTTTGAGCAGACGCGCGCGTACGTCCTCAATTGTCCGAGTGGACAGCCCCAATTCCGCTGCGATGTGCTTACTGGTGCGGCCTGAACGTAACCCCAGAACAACGTCGCGTTCTCTCTTAGTTAACGTTGGGAATTGCGCTGTCTCCTGAAGTCGCGCGAACGTCAAGACTGTACGAGCGAGCGGATCATTGCGATCGAGCGCATTGGCACGAAAGCGGCACCACACGACTTCTCCGTTTGAGCAAAGCAAAAGACGTAGGTCTGAATATGGCTCTCCTTTACTCAGGGCCTGAATGCCGATGTCACGAACGCGATCAAATTCGGCTTCGCTTGAATACAATATCCGACAGCTCTGATCGACTAAGTCCCCCATTCTAAACCCCGTCATCTTACAAAACATGGTATTACAGGTCCGAATGATCCTGTTTTCGGTCAAAACGACACCAATAGGCGCGGAGTCAAATGCAAGTTGGGTCAAGTTTTCCATTGCAGGATGATACCGTAAAACTACGGTATTGCCACAGTAGTTGAAAAACCTACACTGAGCCGAGTCTAAAGACAGCTCTGCTGAGCATAAGTGCTTAGGCCATGAAATTAGACGAAGGCCGCTAAAACGCAGGCTGGGAAAAACATAACGGGGAGCCAAACAATGAAATCAATCTTGCTATCAAGCGCTGCGCTGCTGATCGCGACGTCAGCCTATGCGGCCAAAACAGATGTAACCATTGGTCTACAGCTTGAACCACCGCATCTGGATCCAACATCTGCTGCTGCAGGCGCTATTGACCAAGTGGTCTACTCAAACATCTTCGAAGGGCTGACACGCTTCGGATCAGATGGCGCTGTTCTTCCAGGTCTGGCGGAAAGCTGGGACATTTCTGAAGATGGCACAGTCTACAGCTTTAACCTGCACAGCGGCGTTACGTTCCATGATGGAACATCATTCGAAGCGAGCGACGTCGTCTTCTCATTGAACCGTGCACGCGCAGAGGATTCCACCAACGCCCAAAAAGCACTGTTTGCCGGTATCGAAAGCGTAGAAGCCGTTGACGCGACCACGGTGAAGGTCACGCTTTCCGCGCCACAGGGTAACTTCTTATTCAATATGGCTTGGGGCGATGCTGTGATCGTTGCACCAGAAAGCATCGAAGACATCAAAAACAACCCGGTGGGAACAGGTGCGTTCACGTTTTCAGAATGGCGTCAGGGCGACAGCATCTCTTTGGTCCGCAACGACAGCTATTGGGGAACACCTGCTGTTCTGGAAAGCGCAACGTTTAAATACATTTCAGAACCAACCGCGGCATTTGCGGCCATGATGGCCGAAGATGTTGATGCATTCTACAGCTATCCAGCACCAGAGAACCTGGCCCAATTCGAAGCTGATCCTCGCTTTACCGTTTTGTCAGGCAACACCGAGGGTGAAACCATCCTTGCGATCAACAACAAATTGGAGCCATTCGATGACGTCCGTGTACGCAGAGCCGTGTCCATGGCGATTGACCGTCAGGCAATCATCGATGGCGCAATGTTTGGCTACGGCACGCCAATCGGGACGCACTTTGCGCCGCATAACCCAGACTACGTTGATCTGACCGGCAACGCGCCGTTTGATCCGGAAGCGGCCAAGGCGCTGTTGGCTGAGGCAGGCTATCCAGATGGTTTCACGACGACGTTGAAATTGCCACCACCGTCATATGCACGCCGTGGCGGTGAGATCATCGCAGCCCAGTTGCGCGAGATTGGCATCGAGACGGAGATTTCAAACCTCGAATGGGCACAGTGGTTGGAGCAGGCGTTCCGTGGGCATGACTTTGGCCTAACCATCGTAAGCCATACAGAACCAATGGATATTGGGATTTATGCGCGTCCAGAATACTATTTCCAGTATGACAACGCGGAATTCCAAGATCTGATCCAAGCATTGGGTGTTGAAAATGATCCTGCAACACGCTCTGAATTGTTGAGGCAGGCGCAAACCATCATCTCTGAGGATTACGTGAATGGCTACCTGTTCCAGCTGGCCCTTACCTCTGTCGTAAATGCTAGACTCACTGGCATTTGGGAAGACGCGCCAACGCAGGCCATTGATCTGACTGCAGTTTCTTGGTCCGAGTGATCTGCGTCTAAATGCTCACGTATGTAACGAAACGACTAGGTTCGCTGTGCCTCTCACTGATCGTGGCGAGCCTGGTCATCTTTGCCTGCATTGAAATTGTTCCTGGTGATCCAGCTAGTTTCATGTTGGGCATTAATGCGCAGCCTGACACCATTCAGGCCCTGCGGGTGGAACTGGGGCTCGATCAATCGCTGGCTCAACGGTATCTAGGTTGGGTTGGTGGGCTCCTTGGTGGCGACATGGGCACGTCCTACACCTACCGTACGCCGGTGTCTGACATTGTGTCGGACCGGTTGCAGGTGTCGCTGCCGCTGGCATTGTATGCATTAACGCTTACGGTTGTTGTCGCTTTCCCGGTTGGGATTTTGGCGGCGGCCCGCAGAGGATCAGGCACTGACATTACCGTAATGGGTATGACGCAGTTGGGTGTCGCAATACCCAATTTCTGGTTTGCGATCCTGATGGTCATTCTGTTTGCCATCAATCTACGTTGGTTTTCAGCCGGTGGGTTCCCGGGCTGGGATGCAGGCATTTTCCCAGCTATTAAAGCCCTGACCTTACCTGCAATTGCGTTGGCTTTGCCGCAGGCATCTATCTTGGCCCGCGTGATGCGATCATCGTTGTTGGACACACTTTCAGAAGACTACATGCGCACAGCCCGCGCCAAGGGGCTAACACGTCGGCAAGTGTTGTGGCGCCACGCGCTGCGCAACGCGATGATCCCAGTTTTGACTATCATTGGCCTTCAATTTTCATTCCTGCTCGCCGGCGCAATTATTATCGAAAACGTTTTCTTTTTGCCTGGTCTTGGGCGGCTGGTGTTTCAGGCCATCACGCAACGCGATCTTATTGTCGTTGAAAGCGTTGTCATGCTGCTGGTCTTTGCGGTCATTCTGCTGAACTTCTTTGTTGATATCGCCTATGCGTGGGTCGATCCACGCCTAAGGGTTCGGAGCTAATATGACCGAGAACGGCTTCCTTCACAGTGCACTACGCTCACGCAACATAGTGATCGGCCTTGGGTTGACTGCGGTGTTTGTCATTGGCACGCTTCTTTCACTGATTTGGACACCGTATGACGTCACCGCGTTGGAAATCGGAAACAAGCTGCAAACACCCTCGGCCGCACATTGGTTTGGCACGGATCATTTCGGGCGTGACACGTTCTCGATGATCATGGTGGGGGCTCAAACCTCTATCGCAGTGGCATTTATTGCGGTCGGGATTGGAATGGGCTTGGGCGTGCCGCTCGGGCTTGCCGCTGCTGCGCGCCACGGCGGTTGGCTGGACGAAATCATCATGCGGGGCAACGATCTGGTTTTTGCGTTTCCGTCGTTGTTGATAGCTATTATGATCACTGCGATTTTCGGGCCATCGGCTGTGAACGCGATCATCGCCATTGGTATTTTTAACATACCCGTATTTGCCCGGCTCAGCCGTGCCGCGGCACTGCCGCTTTGGCAGCGTGACTTTATCTTATCTGCCCGAGTGGCCGGCAAAGGACAGCCCAGAATTTCGGTGGAACACATTTTGCCGAACATCACCAACCTTCTGATAGTTCAAGGTACTATTCAATTCTCTCTCGGTATTCTGGCCGAAGCGGGGCTAAGCTATGTGGGCCTTGGCGCGCAACCACCAATCCCGAGCTGGGGGCGCATGCTGGCCGAAAGCCAGACCCTGATCTACACATCGCCACATCTCGCGTTGTTCCCCGGCTTCGCAATCCTACTCACTGTCCTTGGCTTAAACCTTGCAGGTGACGGCTTGCGTGATCTGCTTGATCCCAAGATTCGGAGGGCGCGATGATGAGCATCCTACGTATCCAAGATCTGAATTTATCCATCAATGGAACGTCAATCCTTGAAGCCGTGTCAATTGAGATTTCACCGGGCGAGGTCTGTGGAATCATCGGTGAAAGTGGTTCAGGCAAATCGCTTACTGCGTTCTCTGTGATGCAACTTTTACCAGACGGCTCAACATCTCGTGGGACGATTGAGCTGGATGGCTTGTACGTCTTGGACGCTGACGAAGCATCGCTTTGCGCCATGCGGGGGAAAAGCGTTGGGATGGTATTCCAAGAGCCGATGACCGCGTTAAACCCTTTGCAAACGATTGGCCAACAAGTGGCTGAAACGATCCGTATTCATGAACGCGTCACAAATTCTGAGGCGTTGAAACGCGCGGCCGAGACGCTAGAACGGTGCGAACTGCCGCAAGATAAGTTCCCTTTGACGCGTTACCCGCACGAGTTGTCAGGTGGGCAGCGACAACGGGTGGTGATCGCAATGGCCATCGCATTGCGCCCAAAACTGCTGATCGCGGATGAGCCGACAACAGCGTTAGACGTTACCACACAGGCCGAAATTTTAGTGCTGTTGAAACAGCTGGTAAAAAAAGATGGCATGGGGTTGATGCTCATCACCCATGATCTGGCGGTTGTGACGGACATTGCGGACACCATCGTCATTATGAACAAAGGCACGGTTGTCGAACGCGGCATGGCTAAGACGCTGTCTAAGACAATGCAACATCCCTACACCAAGGCGCTGTTTGCGGCCTCTGCCCACCAACCAGAACGTGGTACGACGCATGATGACAACGTTCTGCTTTCTGTACAAAACGCCATTCGCGACTACCCATTACCCCGCAAAACACCCTTTGGAAAACCGGGCGTTTTTCGGGCTGTTAATCACGTGAGTTTTCATATCAAACGCGGCGAATGCCTTGGTCTTGTCGGGGAAAGCGGGTGTGGCAAGTCAACGCTGACACGCGCGATTTTGGGACTAGAAGACCTGCAAGGCGGTGAAGTTCTAATGGCAGGTGAGAGCGTGCACTATTCCGCTGAGGCGAGGCGCAAAATGCAGGTCGTCTTTCAAGATCCCTACGGGTCTTTCAACCCACGCCACAAAGTGGGTCAACTGATCGCTGAACCCTTCTTTAGCCTTGGCCGCAAAGCAATGACGGATGAGATCGCAGAGGCACTCGTGTCGGTCGGCCTAACCGCTGCGGATCAGTTTAAATTCATTCACGAATTCTCAGGTGGTCAGCGCCAACGAATTGCGATCGCGCGGGCCTTGATCGTCAAACCGGAACTTATCATTTTGGACGAAGCTGTGTCTGCTTTGGATGTTTCCGTTCGAGCGCAAGTACTTGATTTATTGTCTGATCTTTCCACCAGTCTTGGGCTTACCTACTTGTTCATCACGCATGACCTGACCGTTGTAAAAGCAATCGCTGATCGGGTGATGGTGATGAAGTCAGGGCAGATCATCGAAGAGGGCGTCACGGCAGACCTCTTTGCCGCGCCCCAACAAGACTATACCCGCACCCTGATCGCGTCAGCCCCGCAACTGCCCGAACTTGAGGTGGTACAATGAAACCTGGGCCAAGAAACCTTTTGACCGACGTGACCGGCCTTTTGGTCGGCAACGCAGAGGATCAAGATCTGAAATCTGGCGTGACGGTTGTAACGGGTGATGTACCCTTCGTCGCAGGTGTGCATGTTATGGGCGGCGCACCGGGCACGCGCGAAACAGATCTTTTGGCACCGGATAAAACCGTCGCTGGCATTGATGCTTTGGTGCTGTCAGGTGGGTCCGCCTTTGGTTTGGCGGCCTGTGATGGGGTTGTGGACGGTTTGCGGCGCGCGAAACGCGGGTTCCCCGTGGGACCAGTGACCGTACCGATTGTTCCCGGTGCCATTCTTTTTGATATGGTCAATGGTGGGAATAAAGATTGGGCCGACAACCCTTATCCAAAACTCGGGTGGGCTGCCTTAGATGCAGCCGGAGTGGACTTCAATCTTGGGTCCACAGGGGCTGGAACCGGTGCGTTGGACAGCTGTTTTAAGGGTGGTCTGGGATCTGCGTCTGTGATGTTGGACAGCGGACGGACCGTTGCGGCCTTGATGGCTGTTAATCCTGTTGGGTCGGTCACAACACCAGGTGGCAATCATTTCTGGGCCGCGCCACATGAGATAGGCGATGAATTTGGTGGCGTTGGTCCCGACCCAAGGAGCAATCTGGTCACCCCAGATCCAAGCCAAAAAATGGCGATGATCGCCGCAGCGGGTCAAGACCGAGCCAACACGACAATCGGGGTCATTGCCACCGATGCCGCACTCACCAAAGCACAGTGTCACCGACTAGCGGTAGCCGCGCATGACGGAATTGCACGCGCCATACAACCGGCACATTCACCCTTTGATGGCGACTTGCTGTTTGCGGTTTCCACCGGCACTGGTCCGGTCGTGGATGATATGGCATTGTTTGAACTAGGCCATGCGGCATCTGTCTGCGTCGCCCGGGCCATCGCGCGCGGGGTTTTTGAAGCGACGCCTCGGCCCGGCGATGTGTTGCTCACTTGGAATAATAGAAAGAGGAAAGCCCAAATATGATCGAAATGCCGAATGGGATTGCGCCAGATCAGTGCCTCATTGGTGGCCAGTGGCGGCCGCCTACGGGCGGCGAATACCTCGACCTGCTCAACCCGTCTGATGGATCAACACTCTGCGCTATTGCGCGCGGAACGTCTGCGGACGTCGATGCAGCTGTGGGTTCGGCAAAGGCTGCATTGAACGGTGATTGGGGGGCGACCACGGCGGTGGAGCGCGGACGCATCCTCACTAAAATCAGCCAGCATGTCCTGAAGCATGTCGATCTATTGGCGACACTTGAGGCGCAGGACGTTGGTAAACCCCTGACACAGGCGCGCAACGATGCCATCGCCTTGGCGCGCTATTTGGAGTTTTACGGTGGAGCAGCCGACAAGGTTCATGGTCAGACCATCCCATATATGGAGGGATACACCGTCTATACCCTGCGCGAGCCGCATGGGGTTACGGGCCATATCGTCCCTTGGAACTATCCAATGCAGATCATCGGCCGATCTGTTGGCGCGGCGTTGGCCATGGGCAACGCCTGCGTTTTGAAACCCGCGGAGGAGGCATGCCTGACAGCACTCGCCTTTGCCGAAATTGCGCGCGACGCTGGTTTGCCTGATGGTGCACTAAACGTTGTTTCGGGGCTTGGTGCAGAGGCAGGCGCAGCGCTCTCAACGCACAAAGATGTCCATCATATTTCCTTCACGGGCTCCGTCGGTGTTGGAAAGCTTATCCAGAAAGCGGCCGCAGAAAACATCGTGCCTGTCACGCTCGAACTTGGCGGGAAATCACCGCAGGTCGTTTTTGCAGACGCAGATTTGGACGCGGCCCTGCCATTCCTTGTCAATGCAGGTATCCAGAACGCCGGGCAAACGTGCTCGGCATCTTCACGGATACTGGTTCAAGACAGCCTGTTGGACGAAGTCACAACCAGAATGACCGAGGCCTATGGAGCCCTAATTGCAGCGCCAGCCTTAGAAGACAAACATGTCGGGCCTTTGGTGTCCCATCGCCAAAAGGCTATCGTTAATAGATTCTTAGAGAGGGGTGCCGATCTCACTATCGCGGCACAGGGCGTGATTTCAGACAGCGCGCCTGATACAGGGGCTTATGTGGCGCCTACACTTTTCGCAGATGTCGCGCCCGACCATAGCCTCGCGCAGGATGAAATCTTCGGTCCGGTTCAGGTTATCATTCCATTCAAGGACGAAAACGAGGCCATCGCAATCGCAAACGGAACCGACTACGGGCTTGTCGCCTCTTGCTGGAGCCGTGATGGCGCGCGTCTGATGCGTATGGCGAAAAAGCTGCGCGCGGGGCAGGTCTTTGTAAACAACTACGGCGCAGGCGGTGGCGTTGAACTCCCTTTCGGTGGATCTGGCCATTCAGGGCATGGGCGAGAAAAAGGGTTCGAGGCGCTCTTTGGTTTCTCGACGGTCAAAACAGTTGCTACTTATCACGGTTAGGACAGAACATGAGATTACAAGACAAAGTAGCCGTTGTAACCGGAGGCGCATCAGGGTTCGGAGCCGGGATTGTCCGCAAGTTTGCAGAAGAAGGCGCACGCGTTGTTGTCGCGGATTTGAACGTTAATGGCGCACATGAGATCGCGGCAGAGGTCAAAGGCCTTGGGATACAGGTCGACGTCGCAGATGGCGCTTCGGTGGCTGCGATGGTGGACGCGACGCTTGGTGCCTATGGCCGTTTGGACATCTTGGTAAACAACGCAGGAATCACGCATTACCCGGCACTATTGGAAGAAGTTACCGAGCAGGACTTTGACAAAGTTTTTGCCGTGAATTGCAAATCAGTTTTCCTAACAGCACAGAGCATTGTTCCCGTGATGAAAAAGCAGGGCCAGGGCGCGATTTTGAACGTGGCCTCTACGGCTGGGGTCAGCCCGCGCCCGCGCCTGAATTGGTACAACGCATCTAAAGGCTGGATGAACACGGCAACCAAGGCGATGGCCGTCGAACTGGCACCGCAAGGTATCCGAGTCAACGCGATCAATCCCGTCGCTGGGGAAACGCCTCTGCTCAAGGTCTTTATGGGTGAAGACACACCGGAAATCCGTGCAAAGTTCCTGTCCACAATTCCAATTGGCCGGTTTTCCACGCCAAGCGATATGGGGAATGCCGCCTGCTTCTTGTGCTCGGACGAGGCCAGCATGGTCACGGGCGTCTGCATGGAGGTGGACGGTGGCCGGTGTATTTAATGCGTGCAGCACAAGACCAAAAAACGCAAACAAGGGTACAATATGACACAGAATGATAAGTCTTATGATCCTCGTCCGCTTTGGCAATGGAGCGCGACAGAGATTGCGACCGCGACACACAGAGGTGCGTTGAGCGCGTCTGAAGTTGTGGAAGCTGCCTTGGATCGCCTGGATGCCGTGAACCCCGATTTGAATGCCGTTGTTGAGGTCTGCGTAGACGCCGCCCGTGCCGAAGCGAAAGCGTTGGATGCCAGCGACGCACCCAAGGGGCCGTTGCACGGTGTGCCGGTCACGATCAAGATCAATGTCGACCAGAAAGGCCATGCGACAAGCAATGGCGTCGCTGCCTTCAAAGATGTAATCGCGCCAGATGATGCTCCCGTTGTGGCCAACCTAAGAGCCGCCGGTGCAGTCATCATAGGGCGCACCAACACACCAGAATTTTCATTCCGAGCAGACACCGACAATCCGCTATTCGGGCGCACGCACAACCCGTGGGGCCGCCATGTTTCGGCAGGCGGATCATCAGGGGGCGCTGGCGCCTCTGTGATGGCTGGCATCGGAGCATTGGCGCATGGAAACGACATTGGTGGCTCTCTTCGGTTTCCGGCATCTGCAAACGGGGCTGTGACGGTCAAACCAGGGCTTGGTCGTGTGCCCGCTTGGAACCCAAGCCAAACCCGCGAAAGGGGCCTATTGGCGCAATCCATGTCGGTGCAGGGGGTCATCGCACGAACCGCTGATGACCTGCACCTGTCGATGCCAACGCTGATTGCAGCAGATATCCGTGATCCCCTTCATGTCCCATTCCCATGGACTGGGACTGCGCCAAAGACGCCTATCAAAGTTGCTGTCAGCAAAGATGACTTTGGCTTTGGCCTGCATCAAGACGTCTCACTCGCCATCGACCGTGCGGCGTCCGCACTTACCAATGCTGGATACGTGGTCGAAGAAGTAGAACCGCCCTTGGTACGTGAAACTGGTGAAATTGGGTATAGGTCATTGTTGGGTGAAGTGAAAACCTTGCTTGGACCGGATATCCAAGAACATGGATCAGACATTCTGCAAGCAATATTCGATGACTACCATAAAGTCTTTCCGCCTTTTGAAGGTACAGAGCTTATTTCGATGTTGGGGCAACGGTCCCGATACGCACGGGTATGGGCAGAATTTATGGAAACCTATCCATTGGTTTTGTCGCCGTTCCTACTGCAACCTTTCTTCGCACCCGCCAGAGATACTGAAGGTGTTGAAGGCGTGACCGAGGTGTTGGGGCAGGCCCATTGGTCGTTTATTATGAGCTACCTTGGTCTACCCGCTGGTAACATTCCAACCCATGTTGCTCAATTGCCGTATGGCTCTGTGCCCATAGGTGTTCAAATCGTTGGTCAAAGATGGCGAGAGGATTTGATCGTGGACGCGATGCAAGCGATTGAGCGAGAAATTCCGCCAATGTGTACGACACTCTGGACTCAAGTCATGAGTGAGTGTTGCACGTGATTATAGATGCGCCTTTCTGACATTTGTTGAAACAAGCGCCTCGTGCCAATCCGCGTCCAATGTATGTCGGGATTGTTTTAGAGCTGGAAACCGACACCCCGAAAAGTCGTATCGGTGGCACTGTCAGATTAAACTTGGTTGAAGTGGTCAGGGTGGGTTTGTAGCGTACTTGGATAACAAAACATTCCCCATTTAGCTACTTTAAAACCAGCCCTGAAGTCATCCGACTTGCAGTCATGCTTTATGTGCGTTTTTCGCTTTCGCTCCGTAATGTGGAGAACCTTCTTCATGAACGGGGCGTTGACGTAAGTCATGAAACGATCCAGTTTTGGTGTAACCGCTTTGGGCCAATGTTTGCATCAGAGATTGCTAGGAAAAGATGTAACCAGGCACGCTGTCATTCTAATTGGCAGTGGCACTTTGATGAGGTTTTTGTGAAGATCAACGGTGAACGGCACTACCTTTGGCGTGCTGTAGATCACGAAGCTGAAGTTCTAGAAAGTTATGTAAGTAAGCGCCGAGATCGTAAAGCTACATTGAAATTCATAAGAAAATCAATGAAGCGCAATGGTAAACCTAAAATTATAGTAACGGACAAAATGCGTTCCTAGCGCGCAGCGATGACAATCATAGGAAATGCTGGCCGGCAAGAAACAAGTCGCTGGTTAAACATGAGAGCTGAGAATTCTCATTTACCGTTCAGGCGACGAGAGAGGGCGATGCTAAGATTTCGACAAACGGCAACGTTGCAGAAATTCGTCTCCATCCACGCTTCAAGCCAATCCGTACCGCTGCTCTCGCTGAGTGGTGTCAATTATTGAGCGCATAGATTTAGGCTGCGCCAGCAATCCGATGCTTGCAATCATTAGTCTAACAGCACCGAACTGTGGATTTAAGACGTTGTTCCGCGCACCCAACCCACTCAAAATCCGGCGGCAAGCCCGTCTTTGCGTGGATCAGATCCTGATGCATACCCGCCCTCAGGCAAGCGGCAAATCAATTGCGCACCGCCAAAGCCAAAAGCATTGTCTGGCGCTTCAAGTTCGATCTTGTGGCCGATCACTGCCAAGGCCTTCAAGGTCGCATCAGGCATCGTATCCTCACAGGCCAGCACCAACCCCTCAACAAAGCGCCAACGTGGCGCATCCGCTGCCATCTGTGGATCTTGTCCCCAAATTTGGGTCCGCAGTACCATTTGAACATGGCCTTGTGCCTGCATTGGCCCGCCCATCACGCCAAAGCTCATCAATGGTCCACCTGGGCCCATCAAAAATCCGGGAATAATTGTATGAAACGGGCGTTTGTTCGGCCCGACCAGATTTGGACTATCGGGCTCGAGCGAAAACCCAGCACCGCGATTTTGCATTGAAATACCTGTTCCGGGAATAGCTACGCCAGACCCGAACCCTGCATAGTTTGATTGAATGAACGACACCATCATTCCAGACTCATCCGCAACTGTTAGATAGACAGTGCCACCGTTTTTAGGCGCACCAGCGTTGAAATCTTGCGCGCGGGTCTCGTCAATCAGGCTCGCGCGGCTGGCCAAATAGGTTTCATCCAGCAAAGCCTCAGATGTCACATCTGTCATATGCTCGCTATCTGCGACATAGGTCTCTGCGTCCACAAGGGCCAGCTTCATCGCTTCAACTTGCAAATGGATTGCCAGATGATTATCCGCGTCCAGCTCGCGAATGCGGGTATGCGAGAGAATTCCCAAAGCAATCAGCGCTGTGATTCCTTGGCCATTTGGCGGAATTTCGTGTAATTCCAGTTCATCGAATTTTTTTGAGATCGTACCGCACCAGTCAGCCTTATGTGCAGCCATGTCCTCACGACTTAAGGCCGCGCCGTGCTCCGCTGCAAAATCACAAATCGTGTCGGCTAGCTCACCCCTATAGAATGCCTCGCCTTTAGTCTGTGCTATCAGTTGAAACGTCTTTGCTAGCGGCACATTCACGAACCGTTCGCCTGCTTTGGGTGCCTCGCCATTTGGCAAAAACGTTTCTGCAAATCCTGGATGATGGCCAAGGTCTGTCGCCGCGCGCCGCCATAATTCTGCAATAACAGGCGTGACAATAAATCCGTTTTGCGCATAGCCAATTGCTGGGCCAAATAAATCGGCAAACGGCAACTTTCCAAACCGGCCTGATAAGGCCACCCATGCGGATACCGCACCTGGTACGGTTACGCTTTCCCAGCCGCGAAAGGGCATCTGATCATATGCGGCAAACCGCTCAGGGTTCCAGCCTGCGGGAGAGCGACCAGAGGCATTTAGGCCGTGCAATCGCTCGCCGTCCCAGAGGATCGCAAAGGCGTCAGATCCCATGCCATTGCCTGTTGGCTCCACCAGTGTCAGGGTAATCGCCGTGGCAATCGCGGCGTCGATCGCGTTACCACCTTTTGCGAGCATCGAAAGCCCTGCTTGTGCTGCCAAAGGGTGCGAGGTTGTCACTACGTTGTCAGCCAGAACAGCAGAGCGACGCGAAGGGTAGAGATTGTGGGCGCGGAGTTTCATGGGTGCGTCGTCTTTCATGTCTAGGTCAAAGTAAGGCGGAATTTGAGATGGGTTAAGCCGTATCAAGTAAATTTTTTGCCATCATCATATGCACACCTTTTTCGCGGTTAACAGTCTGTGTGATGCGCAAATCACCCGCAAGGCTACACAGCATATAGGCGTCTTCGCGGCTGATCTGGGCACGCTGGGAAACTAGCGTGATCATGTCGCGCAATGCCATATCGACACAGCGATCAAGGTCGGCATCCATGCCCATCGTGATGTAATGGGTCGGCGTTTCGGCTTGGGGATAGATCAGCTTGCGATCTTTGAGAACGCTCAACCGGAATCGACCCTGTAGCGCGGTTTCAATCGCTGTGACGCAAACCTCGCCATCACCTTGCGCGCCGTGCCCGTCGCCACACGAGAACAACGCGCCTTCCATTTGAACTGGCAGGTACAGCGTTGTGCCTGCCACCAATTCCTTGTTGTCGATATTACCGCCATGCACCCGTGGCTCTATCGTTGAAATTCGTCCCCACGTGGGTGGCGGCGCGACACCCATCACGCCAAAAAACGGGGCCAGTTTCAGCTCAAGCCCCCATGGCAATGTCGCAATACCGCGCTCTGCATCTAGCGGAATGATCGTGTGGTGCACGTTTGGGAAATCTTGTGGCAATGTCCCTTTTAGGGGACCAAGATAATTAAACCCCCAATCTTGTCGCAAAGACACATCCAAGATATCGATCTGCAAAACATCGCCCGGCATCGCGCCTTGCACCGCAACTGGTCCAGTTAAGATATGCCCTGGCATGGTAGGCAGCCCGGCGGCGTGAAGGTCCAGCAATTCTTGTGGCACATGGAACCCAGCGCCCGGTAGGTTTTGGGGTCCACCAGAGACGGTATTGATCACCACTTCATCACCACTCGAAATGGTCATGGCAGGTGGTAGTGTTGCATCGAAGTAACCCCAGTGACAGGTTTTGAGCGATGTGCCTAGCATGTTCTGTGTCATAGTATCCCTCCGTTAGGATATTGATCAGTTAGCGCGCTGGCCCGACAAAATACCCTCGATCAAGATTTGCACACGAAGCGCCTCTTGGATCGTGGCGAGGCGGTTCGGTTTGCCATTCATCAAAAGAACCATATCATCCAATTGCGCCTTCAACCCTGCCGCGCGCGTATCCGTCGGGTCTGACGACGAGGGTTCAAATCGACCGCCCGATGACACGGTGTCGATGGCAAATTCTGAAATCCTTCGGCTCGTTTTGGTGCCCTTTACCGTGACCTCTTGGCGATCAGGCTGCGCGCCGCCAACACTGCCCATGATCGTCACGGGAAGGCCCGCACCATTTACCAATCTCGCGGCAACATGGGTTTCGCACAAATCCCCTTGTGCAGGATATTCTGGCTCTGCCCAGACCAATTCAAGTGGCCCTAAGATACGTTCGCTCAAAAATAGGAAGTGCGAGATCACTTCGCGAGTCATGCCGCCCTCATCTCGAAACCGCAGCCAGTCTGCCGTCTGTTGCCATGCGCGCGGCCAATGCGGATAGGTCACGATAATGTCGATGCCCATCAAATCGCCCAATGCACCGACTTTGGACCCTGCTAAAACATCCGTGAGCGCGCGCCCAGCCGCTTGGGTAAAGTTCACTGCGCTCGGCACGCCAGCAGCCGTCAATTCACGCACCAATACAAGGCTTTCAGCTACATCTACGCCTAACGGTTTCTCTAGAAAAACAGCTTTGCCCTGCGCTGATGCCGTAAGAGCATAAGCCTTGCGCGGCGCAGGAGGACAGGCAAGATATACCAAATCAACGTTGCTGAACGTCGCCTCGGCATTGGAGGCTATCAGAGCATCAGGTGCCAGTTTTTGCGCGCTTTGACAGGCGGCGGAATCTGGATCCCAGATCGTGTTGACCACAAATTCAGGATGAAGCAACATGTGTTCAAGCATGCGTTGACCCATGATACCCAAGCCAATAATTGCCGTTTTGATAGCCATCACTCTTTCCCTTGGAATGCCACCAGTGAGATGGCGAGTTTGTACAAGCCCTTACAGGCTATATTTTCAATCATAGTAAAGACAAGGAATATTCCAGCTGCACAACTGCAACGAATTTGACGCAATGGCGAACGAGGTACTGTCAGAAAAAAACCATTTGAGACGGACAGGGCCGTTTTGTAACCCCGTCCAATGACAAAAAACCTGCATCTCGCTACATGAGACCTGGCTCGGGGTCACTGGACCATCCTGCCTAAGCCCAATCAGCGTTGGTTAGTTTTGCTCGGGCCACGGTCTGTGGATCAAGCCACGCATGCCTAGTAAAGCCATCCAACATGGGGTATCGTAAAACCCTATAAACCGATGATAGTTGAGCACAATGAAAGCTAATCCTACACCATGGCTCTCCGGCCCAGACTGGCAAGGTCAGAGGTGCGAGGCCTGAACACGCAGGGGTACGCTATGCCAACGCCCCGCTAGACTCCCTGTGGGCCGTTGTAAGCTCCATAGAGAGGCTTCCACTGGCCCGAGAACCAAGGACGGGCTTGCGCGACTCACAGAGTCTAAAATCAAGCATGGCAAGTTCACCGCAGAGAGGCGCGCAGAAGCACGGCGCTCTGCGGATGCGGAGGCTTCAAAGCCATTGATCATTAAATAGGGAAAAGGTTTAGGGGGCTAAGACGCTTGATGGGCTGTCGTGTCGCCGCTTCCTACGGCGATAAGCTGTGCCTAATTGCATGAAAATACTCACATTCAATTGTATTCAATTGTATTCGTTTTCTTTTTTAGCATTGGGATCTATGTTAATGCTTAAAGGAGACGTACAAATGAAAGTAATTTTGTTTAACACAAGCGATGGTAGCGCATTCGAAATGCAATTCACAAATGCAAGACAAATGAAAAACTATTTGGATAAAAACGCTGAGATTGAGTTTTTGAGCGAACACAACAGCTATTTGCCAACACGTCATCAACGGATGCAGTAGTCGATTTTTTGGACGTTAGAGCAGCCTTGCATGTCAAGTCGTAGCTAAACTAACCACGCCCACAACCCTATCCATCGCAACATCACGGTTGCCTGTCTAAACTGTTTTGACCGTGTCTTAACCTGCAGCACTGCAATTGTGGTAACTGGCTTTCTGACGCATCTTACAAGCTATGGCGGTTGAGATTAAACCACTCCCTAACTTGATATAGATTTTCACTATGAGCTGCTGCATATTAATCATATCAACAAAAAACTTGGAGAAACGTAATGTCGAAATCCTTAGCTAGTAAGTCATTCACCATTCCCGATGTTTTGAAAGAGCCTGACAAAACTCATTCAGCTTCGGTGGATTTGGGTGTCGCGACGGCCACGAAATTGGTGCTGCAACCAGGCTGGAAGTGGTCAGAATGCGTCAAACCTTTGGTGGGTGGTCATAGCTGTCAGGCAGCTCATGTTGGCGTCGTAATTCAAGGCTCAATGACTGTTTCGCACGATGACGGGTCTGAAATAACAGTACATGCGGGTGACGCATACACCTTCGCTCCGGGTCACGATGGCTGGGTGAATGGCGATATTGAGTTTATCGGCTATGAAGTCACTGTATCCGCAAAGAACTTTGGGGCTTGGAGTACTGCTAACTCCTGAGACATGTCACCAAACGACATGATACATCTTTAGATTGCAGACGATAAATTCTGAGGGCCGATGTTTGATCTGATGCGTGGTGTTAATTTCACCCCGCAGTGACGGCATCTGGCTCTTGGACGTAACGTCTTGGTCTAAAAACACTTTGCCAGTCGACTGACAACTGGAAAATTTGCGCCATTGAAGACCCAATCAAACGATGTCCATGAGATGAATGCACAGTAGATGACCAATGGGCCCAAAATACCTGAGGTGAAACCGAAAATCACTAAAGAGCCACCAAGGCTGATAACGCACACTAAGCGGGCCAGGTAAATCGGATATGAAACTTTTACTAACGAGTGAATTGATGAGATTTGAGTCATAGCAAGACCCGTGATCGACAACAAAGCTGCGCTTTCAGATAGGATACTTACAACCCGCATTTTGTTGCTACTGGCCACGGCATGCAAAAAATCATCTGCGTAAAGTCGATCGATTATAAATAAATCTCACAAAAGTTCATGGGGTTCTATTTAAGGGTCCACTTGAGGGTCATATAGAGTCGCTCATACATGCGCGATAGCGTAGCTTTACTCAAGTATTAGCCGCAAGGTTCAGCCCGTGATGCGTGGTTCAACCGTTTCGTGCTTCTTGGTCCCACTTTAGCAATGCCTCTTCCCAACTGGGAATGATGTTACTTTCGTAACTTAGCAATCTGCCAACAGCTATCGATGAAAAAGATCTTATTGCTTTCACATGTTTTGGCGATCTGACGTATTCCAGCATGTGTGCCCTTGATTTCCAAACAGTAAGCGTATGGTGACAGCCGTTCCGGCTCTTGTTCTCACAGAGCAATATACCATCTGCCCTTTGGGCTGCCCTAAGTGCAGGGATTGTTAGGAACCAAAACTTCATAGAGGCGTATAGGCTGTGAGTTTTAAGGCCGGTAACTGATACGTACATCATCACCCTCTTTTATACCCAACGGCCAAATTATGATCGGTTTCACAGGTATCCCCGGAGCAGCACTCAAAGATATTAGACTTACAGATCACGCATTGTTCATGGCCATGCACAACAACAGTATTCAGTGGTGCCTGACATCTGGGGCATCGCTGCTGGTGCGCGTTGGATGGGTTTAAAACGTTGTCCAATTAATAAAACTCCAGGCGCTTCACCGATACATCAGCAGAATAGTCTTTACCGTAAGCGACAATACCGATAGTTTTAATCTTGCTTTGTCCGAGTGTCGCTCTCAAAAGCGACGACGACTTTTCAAAATCCTCAAACGGCAAACTTATCTCACTCCATGCGCCGCTTGCTTGAAAACTGTGCTGATAATAGTGCCAAGGCAGGCGAGTGTCGGTACTCCGGATGTGCAAAAAATACTGATCGCCGTTACCTTTAACCGTTAGTCTTATCCCTGTCTTGCCCTTCGCCGCCTCCCACAGCACCGGTGAGCGAACTTGAATGAAACCACCGTTATTAGCTGTAGAAACTTCACCGCTTAGCCGTATGACCTGGTCTATTCCTTGATCTTCAAACTGTGCAGTCCCTTCGGAAATTCCACCCATCACCCTATCTGTTAAATAAACCCATTGACCTGTTTTGATGAGATTATTCGCCATTGCACCACCATTTAAGAGGGTCAGAAAGAGAATAGACAAAGATGCTGCAATCGTCTTCATAGTTTTCTCCACTTTCTCATGTTGCTGACATATTGTGAGTTGCTGATGGATCAAGACCTACTTGGTGAGCTGTTCGGTAAAGTAATCTTAAGCGGCGCTCTGTTTTCACTGATATCTATATACCGACATGAACCAATTCAAAAGTAAAACTAGATTTGGTTTCAAAACACACCCAGTTTTAGTGGAGACGATAAAACAAAAGGAAAACTAGAATGTTTGCTACTTTTACTGATTGGGAATTTGCGGATATGGATGCGATGGTGTCGACCGGCACCGCAATGTGGCCAAAGGTGCAGGCTGCGGGCGCACTTAGCTTTAAAGCCACTGCAACCGGCGCGAACACTGCGAGAACCATGATTGTGTGGCCAGATGCGGCGATCGCACAGGCTGCTATTGATGGTTTACGAGCAGCCGCGATGGACATGACCGATACAAAAGCCACTGCAACTACTGCAGGCGAGTTGATGTTGGATTTTAGTTAAAATCCAGAGTGCCGATATTTGACTTAGGTAAACGCTGCTTACACAGCGCCTACAAAATTTGGGTTGACCGGTACGGCCTGAATTTTTTCTGCTTGTGCAGCATCCAGCTTGGCGAATACCTCTGCTTTGATTTTCTCGACAAAAGTCTCGCGGGTGAAGCCAATATCTTCTAACTGGCGATCACTCATGTATTGCAGTGCTTGCATTGCTGCAGAGGCCTGACGGGCCGCTATCATTGTTCGGAATAGATGTTTAAGCATTTTTGATCCTTTTCGTTTACTGAATACATTTTAGCGCTTGTTACTGTAAATTTCATCATACAGAGCTGCATTCTCGCTATGCGATCGATGCATGTCTGGCACTGCTGTTCGCGCCATGCATCGCAAAAAAAAGGCGGTGTCAAAGGACACCGCCAGTAATCACTACAATTTCGGGAGGAAATTTAAGATGTTCCTTTTTAGCGCAATATGCTGCAGCGCAACAAGAAACAAGATTGCATTTCCCGATATGCTTCAGGCGCATGTCTTCGCGCTTAAATCTTATGCAAGCAGGAAATTATTCGTCTAATAATGCGACTAAGCGATGTCAGCTCAGTCAGGGGTGTTTTGCGGCGTGAATTGCTCATTGCGCTTATGCAGACTGAAGCTTGATCTGGAATTACCAACAAGAGCAGCTTAAACTTCATGGCTTGTCACCTGGCCAGGACACAAGATCAAAGGTGACCCAGATTGGCAGCCCTCACCATGATCCTGCCGCAAGCCACAGAGGTTTTATGCCAAATCAGCAAGGCCGTTAGGCGCGGGGCGTTGAATGTCAAAGACCTTTGCATAATCTAGCCACCAAGCCACACCACTTTGCTCGCGTGTCTTTGTTGACATGGCGTGCTGCAGAGATCTTTTCCATGGCCCGCTCAGTCGCAGACTGCGCACAACTGGAGAAATTTCAGCCTTCAAGGGCTGGGCATATGCCTCATTCAAATGCCCAGGTCTGGCCCGCAGGCCTATATCTTAGGCATTCCTTTTGGCCGCATCAGGCGCTTTTGTGCGGCGATCCGAAATGGGGCATTGGGGCCACCATATCCGTCATAACCCCCTGTGCGTTGTACGATTTCAAAAAACATACCGTCGGCAAAGGGGCGCGAGTAGAGTTGGAAGAATGTCCCCCGCGCATCTTCATCATAAAGAATATTTTGCCTCCGCAGGCGCTCCAACATCGCGTGGTTAATGTCGAAACGTGCGGCCAGGTCGGCGTAATAATTGTTCGCAATAGGCAAGAGGGCAAAGCCAGAGGCCTCCAACCTTTGGGCTGATGCAAAGATATCATCTGTCGCAAAGGCAATGTGCTGAACCGAGGCATTGGAACTTTCCGCTAAGAAACTACCGGCCATCGTTTTATGCGTTTCAGTCCCATTGAGGGTGATGCGTAGGTTACCATCTGATGATTCGAGCGCCTGTGATCGCACCAGCCCTTCGGGATCAACCACGTCAACCATCGCCGATTTTTTGATATCAAATAGTGTGGTGAAAAAAAGAGACCAGCTGAGCATATCCTCATAGTTCATCGTATGCCCAATATGATCAACACCCGTCAGACCTGCTCCGGGTGCGGGCTTGGCTTGAGCGGTGAATTCGACGTCCCACACATCCGAAAGTCCGTTCTTATCGTCAATATAATGCAAAATCCCGCTACTTTGGCTGTGGATTGCTGGAATTTTTAGTTGTTTGGCATCAATCGCCTGCTGAAACAGGTCCGCACCCAAGAATTTTGCGCGCGCTGCGGCCGCCTGCGCATCTTCCACCGCAATGCCGATATCGCAGACATTGGTTCCATGGAGGGTAAATGCGCTGCTGGCGTAGCCTTTGGTTTCGCGGTTCACCAAGATGCGGATATCACCTTGCGCCCATAGGGCGAGGTCCAAAGTCACATGATCAGCAGAATGTGTGAACCCGAGGCTTGCAAGTAGCGCATCAAGGGACTCCGCTTCATCCGCATTGCTGGCAAACTCAATGAAGGATAGCCCCTTTGCCTGTATTCGAGCTGGCGCATCCGGTACATTTAAAGCCAGCGCTGGCTCCGCGCGATTGACGTCATCCATCAGCGCCAAAAGGGAGCGATAGCCGTCTTTTGCGATGGTTTTTGGTTGGCCGGCCCTGAATTGATCGTTAAATATCTCCAGCGAAATTGGACCCGAATATCCAGTCGCCATCACCGCGCGTGTGAACCCGATCATTTCAAGGTCACCTTCGCCGGGCATATTGCGAAAGTGACGCGATCTATAAAGCATGTCCATTTCAATGGCTGGTGCATCAGCAAAATGTACAAAGAAAATTTTATTGCCGGGAATGCGGCGGATTGTATCGGGATCTATCTTGCGCACCAAAGTGTGAAAGCTGTCCAGAATAAGCCCGATATTGTCATGGTCAGCGCGCCGAACGACCTCCCAAGCGTCCCGGTGATCGTTGACATAACGGCCCCAGGCCAGTGCCTCATACCCAACGCGAAGCCCCCGCTTTTTCGCGCGGTCTCCGAGCTCGTGAAAATCTGCCGCGGCGCGATCTATGCCGCCAATCGCTTCTGGGTGACAGGAGGAGCAAATCAACATGAGATCCGTTCCCAATTCTTGGATCAGGTCGAACTTGTGCTCGGCTCGATCGAAGGCCTTTGCGCGCAGATGACCTGGCAGCCCCTCAAAATCACGAAAGGGTTGAAAAATGGTGATTTCAAGTCCCATTGCTCGGATCATCTCCCCCACTTCGCGCGGGTTGGCGTCATGGGCGATCAAGTCTTGCTCAAAAATTTCCAGCCCGTGGAAACCGGCGGCTGCGATTGCTTCGAGCTTTTCTTCGAAGTTGCCAGAGATAGAAACGGTCGCAATAGAGGTTTTCATGTCCAATCCCCACGGATGCTGATGTTCTGGCTAAGTTGCAATCTACCAGTCCTGTGACGATGTTCTTGGCTTTGAAGCCCAGATGTACAATGTTTAAACTGCGTGAAAGGGTATGGGGGCATGCCGACCGTGTCAAATACCGCTGATGGTAGCCTCAATAACCGTCTAGTTTGATATCCAATCTCGGTGCATAGATCGTGCCGTTTGCGGCTCAGGGATTACGGCGTTGCAGGTCGAAGAGAAAATTTGGCACTGCGGCCTGTGCCTTTGTCGCTGATGAAGATCAGTGATGATCCATCGGTCGCAACCTGCTGACAATTATACTCCAGCTCGCGCCCTCCCCACGTCATGCTGCGGCAGAAAAACCCATCCGTCCATTCCCAGGTTCCGGTGACGTCACGACCGAAGCCTTTGCCTGCAATTTCGCCGGTATCGGAAACTTTCAGCTGGATGCGCAACAGTGGAATCTCAAGGATATGACCGGCCACGGCATTCACAAACTCGGGCCTTTGGGTCAGGGTTTCTAACGCCATGGCGCTGGTGGCCAGAAGGCTCAAGAAAATGGTGGTGAGCATTTCTTTCATATGTGCAAAACTCTCAAATGATTAAAAATCAATACGCACAGGCCTCTTCATTAGATCACTCTCATGCTGAAGGGGCTCGGGCGCATCCCAGATGTGGTGCGACGATATTGCAAGTTTGGCATGCCTTGATGCAATTTTTGCATTGGATAATGCGGCCGATAGGCTCTACGTCTCGTGGCAATCAAACAGAGGAGTTTTTCATGCATCTTGCCCGTTTCCGAAGAGTATTTCTTGCGCATCTCGCGACGCCTTTGGAACCAATGGAGCGTTTATCAAAAGAATTGGGTGTTGAAATTTGGATCAAACGGGATGATTGCAACTGCCTGGAGTAGCCACCGGGCCAAATATTGTGTCTTGGCGGCTGAGTGATGCAGAGGTCATAATGCGCCAATAATGCGCCAAGTGCGCAATCTGCGCGGGCCGAGACCGACAGCATGGCACAGGTCATCGATTGAGCAGTCGGACCTGTGTTCCTCCATGAACTTAAATGTCAGGGTTTTGGACCCACGCAGATCTGGATGGGTTTATCCTCCTACCACATTGAAGGCGGGGCCGTAGGGATATTGCGTGATATTTTCATTGCCATCTTCGGTAATGATCAAAATATCGTGTTCACGATATCCGCCCGCTCCAGCTTGCCCATCTGGAATTGTGATCATGGGTTCCATGGAAATGACCATGCCCGGTTCGAGGATCGTATCTATGTCCTCGCGCAGCTCGAGCCCAGCCTCTCGACCGTAGTAATGGCTTAGCACGCCAAAGGAATGCCCATAACCGAATGAACGATATTGCAGCAAATCGTGGTCTTCGAAGAAGGCATTCACACCGGCTGTGACCTCCGCACAGCTGGCCCCAGGCTTCAGCAAGCTGATGCCAAGTTCGTGAGCGGCGACATTGGCGTCCCAATAGGATTGAGATGCCGGATCAACGGTCTCCACAAACATTGTACGCTCTAGGGCTGTGTAATATCCTGAAATCATGGGAAAGGTATTGAGGCTCAGAATATCACCAGGCTGCAAGATACGGCTTGTTACAGGGTTATGCGCCCCGTCGGTGTTGAGGCCAGATTGGAACCAGACCCAAGTGTCTCGATATTCAGCATCTGGAAATTTCTGCGCGATATGCGCCTCCATCGCGTCCCGGCCTGCCATGGCCACGTCAATTTCGCGCGCACCGGCACGGACAGCATCTTTGATCGCGTAACCGCCGATATCTGCGGTGGCAGCACCGGCGCGTATCAGCGCGATTTCGGCTGGAGATTTCATCATGCGCTGTTGCATCGTCGCCTGCGCCAGGTCGACTTGAGCCGTTGGGGCCAAAAAGCTGGTGAGCGCAGCGGCCTGGGTGAGGGACAGGTGATCACCCTCATAGCCGATCACACCACCTTGACCCGTGACGGAAGCAATTGCGCGCCAGTAGTTATCGCGCTGCCAATCCGTATAGGTAATGTTGTCGCCAAAGCTGCGGCGCCAGGGCTGGCCGGCGTCTATGCCGGCGGAAATGGTGACGCAGTCGGTTGCAGTGACAACCAACCCATAGGGACGGCCAAAGGCGCAGTATAGAAAGCCAGAGTAGTAGGCGATATTGTGCATAGATGTAAAAACAGCCGCGTTGACACCTTTGTCGCGCAGGATACTGCGCAGGCTGGCGAGGCGGGCTTCATATTCCGCATCGCAAAAAGGCAGACCCGCTTTGGATCCATTGTGAAATCGGTGAAAATTTGGGCGCTTGATTTGGGTCATGTCGACACCTCATTGAAAAACAAATCCCGGCGTTCAGGATCCATTTTGCGCAAGTGGAATATGCCACCTGCCAGCGACGCCATCGCTGAATGCCTGACGACCTTGATTGCGTTTCTCGTGTTTTTCCATCACATTTGCGACCCATTGTTACGGGAATTGCGACCTCGTGATGAGAAACTTGGGGGAGGCCAAGGGGCAGGAAAATCGGCAGATGTAATGGATCAAGACAAGACCCTGGGCAACGCCGGAGGTAGTAAATTTGCGTTGAAGTGATCGCTAATGCGGTCCGAATGGTCAGGTAAGAGAAATTTAAAATCTACTGCATTTATAGTTAACGAAATTGTTATCTTAAAATTAGTGTTTTCAATATATCAGCCGCAAGATCATACAATGATTGCCAGATTAGCGCCGAATTGCTACTTAGGTTAGGTTTTGACGTGAGGCTTAGGTAATGAGTGATGCAATGAAGCAGCTGTCGCGCTTGGCCAAGTTGATTTTTGAGATGGAAATCGATTTGGGATTGAGCGATCTATCGCAACCTGAAAAATTAGTGCTCATGGCGGCTCATGAGCAATCTGATGCAGATGGGCAATTCCAAACACATCAACTGTTGTCTCATCCCTTGAGCGCTAAGATTTCTCGACCCACCTTTTTTCGGGCATTGAAGCAGCTTGAGCAAAAGGAATTATTGCTGAGAAATCTGGAGAAAAAGCGCGGGCTTTATAGTGTTGCGGAAACTTAAGCTCGATTGGCTCACTTTCGTTGTGGTGAATGTTGGATACATCTGTTAATTTACAATTACTTCTGGGCTTGTTATGCCCCTTCAAAAAATATTTGCACCGCATTTGCTGATTGTTTTTAGTGTGGTTTTCTTACCCCATGGCATCCGGGTCTTGGCGGTTTGTTTTTTGGGATGGTCCGGCCTCATATATTTGCTACCGTCCAGCTACCTCATGTGGGCAACCAGCGTTTATGAAAGTTCTATCGACCTAACGATTATGAGCCCTGTGGCCTCTTTGAGCGTGGTCTATGTCGCGGTCAGAATGGTCAAAACATATAGCAGATCGCAGAACAAAGGCGCCGTCAGTTTTTCATGGAAAGAGTGTTTGGTGATAGCGGCGATTGCATCGGTGCTCAACGGAGTTGCGCATTCCATGCTTTACGGCAGTGCATTTAACTGGATTTTGATCATCGTATATTCTTCCGGTGACATGGCGGGACAGATAGTTTTACTGTTTCTTATGATTGCTCTTATGAGGCTCAATCGTAAGTTATCAAAACTCATTTAACAGATCTCTTGGCGTATCAAAAATAACAGGCGCAATCCCGATCTGATAGGTGAAGGGTGTGCGATCCTCACCTGTCAGTTTGATGCTGGCTTGACCGGATCAACTTGCCAAAAGGTCACGGTTTCCTCCTGCGGCGGTTGTATTGATGCAAATGGATTGCTCGCTTACCAGCCAGGTTTTGAATGTCTCATCCATTAGTAAGGGAGTAATTGCACCGCGACGCGCGCTCAATGCTTGGCGTATGCCCTGCGCCTGCGGCCCTGCATAGACCACCGCTTGCAAAGCAGGGATCCTGGTCACATCAGACAGCGCAACCTCTGCGGCAATGGCACAACAGCCCATGTCGCGGGCGCTTTGTGCTCGGGTTTCGGCGTCGGGGCCCATGCATAGAACCCGTGACTTGGCTCGCAAGTGGTAACGGTTCGATTCGCCTGTGGGACCCGGTAAATCTTCGGTGGTTTGGCGCTGCGGGGGGGCCTGGCGGTCAAAGGCTTGCTCGAGTTGTGACAAACTCATCTCAGGGGGTAACGGACCCTCGGCTGGCGCAAGGCGTTGCGCAGCGAAGCGCGGCACATAACGTGGCCCGCCGGCCTTTGGTCCGGTGCCGCTCAATCCGTGGCCACCGAAGGGCTGAGAACCCACGACAGCGCCAATTTGATTGCGGTTTATATAAAGATTGCCGACGTTGACACGGCTCACAACCTTTTGTACCCGATCATCAATGCGGCTGTGAAACCCGAAAGTTAATCCATAGCCGTTGGCGTTGATCTCATCGATAACCCGATCTAAATCGCAGGCGTCGTAACGGGCCAAATGCAGTACGGGTCCGAAGATCTCCTCTTGCAGATCAGACATTCCGCTTACAGATAAGATCGTCGGAGCAACGAAATAGCCTTTTTCTGGGGCTGTGGTTTGAAACACTATTTTGTGGCCTGCGATATGCGCAGCAATGCGTGCTTGAGCAGTCGCATCAATCACCGGCCCGACATCGCAGTCTGCCGCCTCCGGGGGGCCAACCACAAGCGTGCGCATCGCGCCGCATAACATGCGCTCAAACGCATCTGCGATATCACTTTGCACATAGAGAATCCGCAGTGCCGAACAGCGTTGACCGGCGGATTGAAAGGCGCTGATGATCACATCTTGCACCGCCTGCTCGAGGAGGGCTGTACTGTCGACAATCATTGCGTTCAACCCGCCGGTTTCAGCAATCAAGGGAGCATGTGGCGGTAGTTTTTCCGCCATAACCCGATTGATAGCCTGGGCGGTCGCGGTTGAGCCGGTGAAGCAAACACCACAGACATTGGGCGCGCCACAGAGCGCCGGACCCACTACAGCTCCTTCTCCGGGAAGCAGTTGCAGGCATGTTTTTGGCACGCCGGCTTGATGCAAAAGCGCGGTCGCCTGCACTGCAATCAAACTCGTGGCTTCGGCTGGTTTGGCCAAGACACCATTGCCCATGGCCAATGCGGCGGCGATTTGTCCGGTAAAGATGGCCAAAGGAAAATTCCAAGGGCTAATGCAGGTGAAAATGCCATCGGAGGTGGAGCCCAGTAGCTCTGCCTGATGCGCGTAATAGCGCAGGAAATCCACCGCCTCGCGCAGCTCACCAATGCAGTCACTTAATGTTTTACCGGCCTCATGGGTAAGCAGAGCAAAATAGTCCTCCGCATGGCGCTCATAGAGATCTGCGGCTTTGCGCAGCGTCGCGGCCCGCTGGGCTGGAGTAGCTTGCCAAGGGGTGGCAGCAGCGGCCATCTGCTGCGCCTGGTCTGCTGATAGAAATTTAATCTGTCCGATCTGCTCGCCCGTGGCTGGGCTGTGCACGGGATGAGGCTGGCCCAGATCGCCATAGCTCCAGGTCTGGCGTCTTGCGCGCTGGGCTTGAAGATGCGCCAAAACCTCGGGATTTGACAGATCAAATCCTTTGGAGTTGGGGCGCTCTGGCGCGAATATATCTGCTGGTTGGGAAATTTTTGGGCCGGTCTCATGCTCTTTTTCAAAAGGATCCGCTGCCACCACATAGGATGGGACATCCGCGTCAAAAATCTGATTCACAAAGGAGGAATTGGCACCATTTTCTAGGAGCCGACGCACCAAATAGGCCAAAAGATCCGAATGCTGACCAACTGGCGCGTAAATGCGGCAGGCAACCCCATGCTCTTGCAACACTTGCTCATGCAGAGCTTCTCCCATGCCATGCAGTCGCTGGAATTCAAAATTTTTCACCTTCTGCGAGGCTGTACTGTGCAATACGGCGGCGATGGTATGGGCGTTATGGGTGGCAAATTGCGGGTAAATGCGATCAGACATGGCCAGCAATTTCTGGGCGCAACAGATGTAGTGCATATCGGTATGCGGTTTCGTGGCTAGCACCGGAAACCCTGGGAGCCCCTCAACCTGCGCCAATTTGATCTCTGTGTCCCAATATGCGCCCTTGACCAAACGCACCATGATGCGGCGATCTAATTTGCGTGCCAATGAATAGAGCCAGTCAATGACATAGGCTGCGCGCTTACCATAGGCTTGAACTACAACCCCAAACCCATCCCACTGAGCAAGACCTGGCTCTGACAGGACGGCTTCGATAACATCTAAAGAGAGATCCAAACGGGCGGCTTCTTCGGCGTCGATGTTCAATCCGATTCCGGCAGATTTCGCCAAAAGCGCCAAGGATCGCGCGCGGGGCACCAATACATCCATCACTTCGCTGCGATGTTGCAGATCATAATTGGGATGCAGCGCGGAGAGTTTAATGGAGATGCCGGGATTGCCCGAAATTTCTTTGCCCGATGCAGCCTTGGCGATTTGGGCAATCGCATCGGCATAGGCCATATGGTAGGCGCGTGCATCCTCATCCGTGATTGCCGCTTCTCCCAACATGTCGTAGCTGTAAAGATAGCCTTTTGCCTCGAGATGTGCAGCGCGGTTCAGCGCCTTCTGAATGGTTTTGCCAAGAACAAATTGTTGCCCCATTTCACGCATGACCCGCACCACAGCTTGACGGATGACTGGCTCGCCGAGACGTTTGATTGCACCGCGCAACAAGCCGGCCATGCCGGTGTCAGGCGCGTCCAGCACTTGCCCAGTGACCAAAAGCGCCCAGGTTGAAGCATTGACTAAAGTGGAATGGCTCTCCCCCAGATGCTTGCCCCATTCAGACGGGGCAATTTTGTCTTCGATCAAAGCATCCATGGTGGCCGCATCGGGCACCCGCAATAAGGCCTCAGCCAGGCACATCAAGGCCACGCCCTCCTCAGAGGACAGGCCATATTCTGCCAAAAACAATTCCATCACAGAGGGCTTGGCCTCCGCACGCAGTTTTTGCACCATGGCACAGGCCTGCTGGGAAATTTCAGCGCGCGCCTCGGGGCTTGGCGCTAGCGCGGCTAGGTTTTCCAATACGTCTTTGTCGCAGGTATAGGCTTTGTCGCGCATCTGTGAGCGAATTTGATCCATCACGAGGCCACCTTGGCGCGGTTGACCATGCCAAATAGATCTCGCGGATCATCAGGGTCGGCCAGAAGATCAAGCTCGGCAAAATGCCCGGTGCGTTCCAACTGATCACGCAGATACCGCAGAGCCGAAAAATCCTCTATGGCGAAACCGACGCTGTCAAATAACGTGATTTGCCGCTCCGTGCTGCGGCCGGTTTTTTGCCCGGCAATGACCTGCCAAAGCTCTGTCACAGGGTGCTCAGCTGCCAGGCTTTGGATTTCGCCCTCGATACGGGTTTGCGGCGGGTATTCGACAAAAATATCCGAGCGGTGCAAAATATCCCGGTGCAGTTCAGTTTTCCCCGGACAATCGCCGCCAATGGCGTTGATATGCACGCCAGCGCCCACCATATTATCGGTCAAGACAGTGGCATTTTGCTTGTCTGCGGTGCAGGTAGTGATGATATCAGCCCCGGCGACGGCCTCTTCAGCGCTGGTGCAGATGCGCAGACTTAAGCCGGTATTGCGCAAATTCCGCGCAGCTTTCTCGCCGGCCTTTGGGTCGATATCAAACAGATGAATAGTGTCAATTCCTAGGATCTCTTGAAACGCCAAAACCTGAAATTCACATTGCGCTCCATTGCCGATCATGGCCATAGTCCGAGCAGAATTCGGCGCTAAATACTTCGCTGCCATCGCACTGGTGGCTGCGGTGCGCAGAGCTGTCAGGATGGTCATTTCTGTGAACAGAACCGGATAGCCATTGCAGACTTTGGCCAGAACGCCGAAGGCTGTGACCGTCTGAAATCCGCGTGCCATATTGGCGGGATGACCGTTGACATATTTGAACCCGTAATAGGCCCCATCGGAGGTTGGCATCAGCTCAATGACGCCTTCCGCCGAATGGGCCGGAATGCGGGGTGTCTTGTCAAACATTTCCCATCGCAGGAAATCTGCTTCGATATAGGCGCAAAGTTCTCGCAACATTTGGCGCGGGCCAATCTCATTGACGATCCGCATCATGTCTTGAACCGAAACAAAGGGTACAATGGCCAGAGCTGAGGGATTGGGAGCGGTCATATCATAAACCTCTTGTTCGGCGATCTAGCACTTTGCGGCCCAAAAGGGAGGCGGTCAGATCGCACATCAGCGTTGCAGTTTTCCCTCGGATGTCGAGGAAAGGGTTCAATTCGGTCAAATCTAATGAGCTGGCCAGACCGCTGTCATGGATCATTTCCATGATCAAATGCGCTTCGCGGAATGTGGCGCCGCCTGGCACGGTTGTTCCGACGGCGGGGGCGATATCGGGGTCGAGAAAATCTACATCGAAGCTCACATGCAACAGACCATTGGCCTGCGCAACGCGGTTCAAAAAAGCCTCTATAGGTTTAACAACGCCCAATTCATCAATGCGCCGCATGTCATAGACATCAATGCCCATCTCAGCGATGAAGCGATGTTCCGCCTCATCCACAGACCGCAGCCCCATCATACATATATTGGCTGGATCCAAGGGGGCCGGTACGGGTGGAAAGATTCCCTCAAAGCTGGTCAAGCCCAGTGCATAGGCCATTGGCGTGCCGTGCAAATGTCCGCTTAGGCTGCTGGTGAGCGTGTTCATATCTGGATGCGCGTCCAGCCATAGCACAAATTGCGGCCGCCCGCGCTCGGCCGCGGCCTGTGCAACGCCGGTCAAGGTTCCGGCTGCCATGGAATGATCGCCGCCGATGAAAATTGGAAAAGTGTCCTGTGCGGCCAGCTGGGCTGCATGGGTTTGAATATCCCGCGTCCAAGCCACAATTTCGGGCAGTTTTTTTAAATGGGCGGGTCCGGTCACTTCGGTAGCAGCGGCGGGACAGGGGAGATTTCCCAGGTCCGTCAAGCCGAACCCCTGGCTGGTAATGACCTCTCCCAACCCGGCTGTGCGAAAGGCGTCTGGCCCCATAAGGCAGCCACCGCGGCCCGTCCCTGCCTGAAGTGGCAAGCCTAGAATTGTGCAATGAGGTGTCATGCTGCGCTCCGATGTCATAGACGTTGAGTCAAAGTGCCATGCAGATATTGTACAATCAGCTAAAATATTGTTCAATTCATATAAGAATTGCTCAAAATAGTCAGGCAAATATATAAAATGATCAATATAGATGATATTGACCGAAAAATCATTGCGCGGTTGCAAATTGATGGCCGGGCGTCGGTCACGACGCTGGCAGCTGTGTTGGGGCTGGCGCGTGGCACCGTGCAGGCACGGCTCACACGCTTAATTGACAGCCGTGTGATCAAACGCTTCACGATTGATTTGGGTGGGCTGGAAACACATGAGCTGGTGCGGGCCGTCATGATGATTGAGGTGCGCGGCAATACGGCCAATTCTGTGCAAAAGGCATTGCAGCGCTTGCCGGAGGTCACGTCTTTGCACCGCACCTGCGGGGTGTGGGATTTGGTGATCGAATTAGAGACCACAAGTCTTTATGAATTCGACAGTATCCTTTCGCGAATTCGGGAACTGCCCGGCGTGTCAAATTCTGAAACCTGCCCGCTGCTGCGCCGGATCAGCTAGGCCGATCTAGCGTGATGCTGCGCGGTGGGGCCGCTCTGTAATGTGCTCTATTTTCTTTATGTGCCACGTTGAGAAGTTATCGGCAGGTTGTTTTAATACCGCTAGATTTTAGAAAGATAAACCACATGTCCCACCCAAGCGCCCATCCAGATGATCCCCATTACGTCAACCGCAACAGCTGGCTGCGCGCGGCTGTGCTGGGTGCAAATGACGGGATTGTCTCTGTATCCTCTTTGTTGGTCGGGGTCGCGACGGCTGAACCGGATGGGCGGGTGGTCTTTGTGGCCGGTGTGGCAGGTCTGGTGGCTGGCGCAATGTCCATGGCGGCGGGTGAGTATGTCTCGGTGTCTTCGCAATCTGATACGGAACGTGCGGATATCAAACGCGAGGAGGCGGCCCTGCGGGATATGCCGGCCGCAGAACTTGAAGAGTTGGTTGAAATTTACCGCCTGCGTGGGCTGACCGAAGATACGGCCCGCAAAGTGGCTCAAGAGCTCTCAGAGCATGACGCGCTCGGCGCGCATATTCGCGATGAGTTGGGACTGTCGAAGCTTCACAGCGCCAACCCACTAGAGGCCGCCGTTGCCTCTGGCCTGACCTTCAGCGTGGCGGCTGCGATTCCGGTTTTGGCGGCGGTTGTGGTGCCATCGGATTGGATTGTTCCAACGGTGTGGACGGTGACCGTGGGCGCTTTGGCAGGTCTTGGTGCCCTGGGCGCGAAGCTCGGCGGGGCCGAGATGCGCCCTGCGATGGTGCGGGTGATGGGCTGGGGTGTTCTGGCGATGGCTGTCACCACCGGCGTGGGGTATCTGTTCGGCATACATATCTAGGCGTTGCATCGCGCGACAACGGTCCACCGCCTGCGCCGAGCATCCTTTTACCCTATTGCTGCCCCGCGCTTCCTCTTATAGGCCGACCGTGCACGGGGCCGTGCGGTCTCAGGAGCACAAATTGCTAACCATTCTTACCCATAATATTCTACCGGTATTCTCGGTCATGGTGCTGGGGTTTGCCATGGGGCGGATGCGTTTTGTCTCCACTGCTGAGGCGCGCACGCTTAACCGTATTGCCTTTTTGATCTTGCAGCCCGCTTTGATTTTTCCTCTGGTCAATGGGGTAGATCTCGGCAGTTTTTACTTTGACGCCATTGCGCTTTATGCCCTGGCTCAAATTATTGTCTTCCTGACCAGCTTGCTGCTATCTATTTTTCTATTCAACTGTGAATTTCTGGAGGCCTGGCTTCTGGCTATGGCAACGGTTTTCGTCAATTCCTTGCTGTATATCTGGCCCATTTCCGCGTTGATTTATGGCAGTGGGGGCAATGTCCCGATTATGGCTGCGGTGGTTTGGGACGCCACTGTCACCTTCGCATTTTTCATTATCACCACGGAGTTACTGGCCAATCGTGGGAAATCGGTCGGGCAAAGCTTGCTGAGCTTGGTGAAAAATCCAGTTTTGATTGCGATCGCCCTGGGTCTGGGCAGTAATGCTCTGGGGTTGGTCGCCGCTGAGCCGCTCTTGGTGGCTTGTAAGT
>Ga0206677_10000459_pt1 | contig 38241 bp, 35 predicted proteins | sample M130m12015metaG_FD_155475 | JGI IMG/M metagenome (GOLD analysis project Ga0206677, IMG submission 155475) | Ammonia-oxidizing marine archaeal communities from Monterey Bay, California, United States - M1 30m 12015 | ecosystem: Environmental > Aquatic > Marine > Intertidal zone | place: USA...
AAAAATAAAGAAAAAAAGAATGCAATTAACCTTTTTTAGGCAGAATTTCTACTTGCGTTGATATTCCCAAATAAAGAACGCATGACCATTTTTTCATACACTTCAATTTCTCTGTATCATCTTCAGAATACTAAAAAACTCAACCTTAAAAAAAGACTCTACTTAAAACAGTCTTTTCGTGTATTCAATTATTTCAACCAAATTTCATTGGCTTTATCAAGTCTCCCAGATACTAATGAGTGTTTCGTTAAAACGACTGGACATTTTTTGATATTTATTAAACGTCAACTGTACAAATTACTCCTATTTTACTATTTAGACAAAACTAAATACTTCAAAACTTATTCAACTAAAACAAAATTTAGTAAAGCATCACAGATCCTAGTTATATGTCACAGGCACTTGTAAATACAGTCTAAGTCATTGTAATATTGTATCAGATAACTTAAAAATAACGATTAGTATGAATAAGTTTTTTATTATAATTTTCTTTTTTACTTTGGCAAATTTACATTCACAAAATTCTATTTATGGAGAGGTGAAAGATACTAAAGGAATGCCTCTTGAAGGTGTAAATATTTACTTAAATGGAACAGTTGAAGGTTCAACAAGTAATTCTGACGGAATGTTTTTTTTTAAAACTAATAAAATAGGTAATGTTACTTTAATTGCCAGTTTTATCGGTTATAAAGATTTTTTAAAAACTGTAAACGTCAATGATTTAAAAAACATCAAAATTGTTTTATATGAGGATGATACAAATCTAGATGAAATAATTATCTCAGCGAGTTCTTTTAGTTTAGGTAAAAGCAGAACACTGGAGAAAATGAACTCTCTTGATATTGTTATGACTGGAAGTTCTAATGGGGATATTTTTGCAGCTCTTCAATCTTTGCCTGGCACCCAAAAAGTTGGAGAGGATGGGAGGCTATATATAAGAGGAGGAGAAGATAGAGAAACACAAACATTTATTGATGGAATGCATGTATTAGTTCCATATACTAGTCCTGCTCAAAACATATCAGCAAGAAGTCGATTTTCTCCATTTTTGTTTAAAGGAATTAATTTTTCTCTTGGAGGATATGAATTAGAGTATGGTCAAGCACTATCATCTGTTTTACCTATGGAAACGAAAGATGTCTCATCTGGCACAAAGTTAGGAGTGAATTTTTCCCCATTGAGTATTGGTGCTGGTGGAACTTATTCTTTTGGAAAAGAATCTATATCTGCTAATCTAGATTATACAAACCTTGGTTTTTACAATTCAATATTTCCTGATCGATTTGACTGGAAAAAAGATTATTCTAAATTATCTGGGGAACTTCAATATAAAAAAGAAATTGGAAAATCTGGGTTATTTAAAATATACACAGGGTATGATAAAACTGGGTTTGTACAAAATATATCTGATGAATTAAATAATCTGCCTGAAAGGAGTTTTGACCTAAAACAGAATAATTATTATATTAACTCTACTTATTCAACAAAAACAAAGTCTGGATTTAATTTGTTTTTTGGATCAGCTTTTTCTCAAGTAAAGAATGATTATAAAAACGCAACCATACAAGGAGATCTTTATGAAGAAGATTTACAAGAACTCCATCTTAAATCAAAACTCAAAAAGAGCTTTTCTTCAAAATATAAAATTAACACAGGTGTTGAAGCTTATTTAAAAAAATACGAAAATAGATATACTGATACATCAAACATTATTCGACAAAATCAAAATGTAGATCAGAATATTTATGCAGCTTTTTTAGATAATCAATTTAAATTAACAAAAGGGGTCTATGCTAATGCTTCAGGTAGAGTAGAATATTCAACTTATAATGACGAATTCGCCTTTTCTCCAAGAGCTTCTATCAATTACATAAATGGTGATTTTCAGTTATCTGGAGTCTTTGGAAAATACTATCAAACTCCAGGGAATATAATTATTGCTTCTAATCAAATTAAGCTAAAGCAAGAGTCTGCATCCCACTATATATTAGGATCTTCGTATAATTTTAATAATAGATTATTACGATTAGAATTATATTATAAAAATTATAAAAACTTAAGTTTATTAGAAAATGATATTTATACATCTAATGGCTTTGGCAAAAGTAACGGCTTAGATATTTACTTTGCAGATGATAAAACATTTAAAAAATTAGAGTATACTTTTTCGTTTTCTTATAATGATTCTAAAAGATTATATAAAGATTATCCCGTAAAATCAACTCCTCTATTTTCAACAGATATTAACACTTCTTTAAATGTTAAATATTTAATATCACCTATTAAAACTTATTTAGGAATCTCTAACACTTATGCTAGTGGAAGACCATATAACAACCCTAACGAATCAGGTTTTGTTAATAGTAAGGCCAAAAGTTTTCATAGCTTAGATATGAATCTAACTTTTTTATTAAGTAAAAAAATAATTTTATACACTTCTTTAACCAACGTCTTAGGAAGAGAAAATATATTTGGATATAATTATTCTGACTCTCCCAATAGTAGTGGAGCTTATAAAAGTAGTCCGATTAATGTGTCTAGAGACCGTTTCTTTTTTGTAGGACTTTTTATCTCACTTAAAAACAATGCAGCTTATGATGTATCAAGCTTTTAAATTATTATGCACTTGTTGCATAGCTATTGGAATTTTCAATTCAAAAATTAAATTAAATAAAAATGAGCGTATTAAAATTAAAAACTAATATTATGAGAAATTCAATCACAATTTTAACTATTGCCTTATTCTTTGTGGCTTGTAGTTCTTCAAAATCACAAACCGCAAAAGAGACAAATGTCACTTTTGAAGATCAATTAAGTAAAACCTTAACAGCAATCAATGGAGCTAAAAGCGTTAAAGGGCTTTTTGAAAATAGTAATAAATTAAAAAGATTAAGTGCTATTTATCCAAATGAATGGTTATCTGATTATTATGTAACGCTTTTAGATATTAAATTATCGATGGGAGCTAAAGATGAAAAAAAGAAAGAGTCATTATTAAATGAAGCAAAGGAGTTTTTAGCAAGTTTAAAAGAGAAAGAGAACACTATTGAATCAGAAATATTGACTTTAAATGGTTATTATTACTACGCATTAATTGCCCAAAACCCACAAAAAAATGGGCAACTATATTATAAAGATGTTATTGGAGCATATCAAAAAGCAATAGCGATAGATAAAACTAATCCTCGCCCAGTTTTGATGTTAACTATTTTCAAAAAAAAGATGTCAAAATTTGTTGGAGGAGACTTATCAAACTTATGTACTAAGTTATCACAAATTGAACAATTATTAGAGAGTTCAAAACCTAAAAATGAAGTATATCCTAAATGGGGTATTAAAGAACTCAAAAAAGAACAACAAGAAAGTTGTAATAAATTATAAAGAAACAGAATAACATTATACTCTTCAGAAAAATCACCCTATACATTTAATTATGAATAGGATGATTTTTTAAACTAATATATTAAGCTTTGAAATGCTTTTGTATAACTTCTTGAAACTGGAATAAAGTGATTATAATTATTAAAATAAATTTTATAGCTATTAGAATTCCCTTTAGCTGTTTTAATATTATTTGTATTTACAATAAATGAACGATGACACCTGAAAAAGGTCTTGTCTTGGCACTGATTTTCAATATTTTTTAATGTATTTCTTATGCTTATTGTTTTAACCAACTCATTATCATAATAATAGATATGTACATTATTTTTTATTGCTTCCACATATAAAAAGTCAACTTTATTAATTATGACTTCTTTATCAGTCTTGTTTAAAGATATAAATTCTATAATTTCATTACCATCATTACCATCATTACCATCATTAATCAACACTCCTAATTTATTGTTTTTAAATCTGTTATACCTAAAAAGTGTAACAAATCCTACAGGGAAAATTCCGACACTGAAGGTTAAAAACAGAGTGTAAATAAAATAAAATAAAGACAATTGGAAATCTCCCATTATTAATGATAGATAAAAATAATTCCCAAGAGTAATTAGAAGTAATACAAGGTTTAAGAAAATGAATTCTTTGAATATTGTCCATTTAACAATTGTATTTTTTATAAATCTTTTTTTTATAAAATTTACTATAAATAATGAGATCAAAGTTACTAAGGAAAACCATAAACATGCAATAATTTTATTACCCTCATAATTTACAAATCCAAAAGGTCTTAAAACAAAAATAAAAAAACCTACACAAAAGCTAATTATAAAAATACTCCCTGTACTCGTGGACAGGAAAGGGTATTTTCTTTTAAAAAATTGTATAAATTTTAATGCAGCCATGTTTTGTTTTTCTTCAAAAAACTTTTTTTTTGATAGATTTCTGTTTTTAATAATTCATTGTACAATCTTATTTTTTTCCGAATGGAATCGGTTTTATAAATTCCTTAAAAAATAAATTGCTAATTTTTTCTTCAAAAGGACGTGGTTCAAAAAGATGACCAATTGCACATTCTAGTTCACGTTCAAGCCATAAACTCACAGAAATTATTTTGCCTCTAATTTTAATTTCGTTATTTAATATTCTTTCATATTCTTTCATAATAGGGTTTTTTCAAAATTTTATATAATTTTTAGCAGTTAAAACTTACTTAACTTCTATGAATCCTTTCTTTTTCTAATTATATGATCCTCTGAATCCCTCTTTACGCTTTCGGCTATAGTGCAACTACCGCCATTTCTACAAAACTTCTTAAATCACTATACTTAGCTCTTTCTAAATTTGATTGGATGCGGCCAGGATTCCTATGGCTATCGTTAAATCATAGGCAGCCCCTTCTTTTCTAATATCGGCGGGTGCCATATTGATAATAATCTTTTTTCCAGGAAGTTTGAAGTTATTGTTGTTGAGTGCAGCTGAGATTCTGTAGGAACTTTCTCGAACAGCATTATCTGGTAAGCCTACTAAATGATACCCAATTCCTTTGTCAATATTTACTTCTACGGTAATCGTAGTGGCTTCAATACCGAAAACGGCAGAACCATGGACTTTAACAAGCATTCTTTTTTCTTTAAAAATAAAGAAAAAAAGAATGCAATTAATTTTTTTTAGGCAGAATTTCTACTTGCGTTGATATTTCCAAATAAAGAACGCATGACCATTTTTTCATACACTTCAATTTCTTGTTGGCTTCCCTTAGATTTTTGAAGTTCTTGAATTTTCTTTAAAGCAAACTGCTGAATTGTTAACAGAGGCAATACAATATCCTCTCTAACTTCGATAGATGCTTTTCCTACAGGAAAATTCTCCATCAATTCGCTGTGCCCTGTAAGTTTTAAAAGGAGTCTTTTGGTAGTTTGATATTCTGCATAAATCAATTTCCAAAATTCTCCAAATTCTGGGTCTTCAGCCATGTAAGAAGTCAATCCAAAGAAAGATTTTGTCAAACTCATCATGCTGTTTTCTAAGAGTGTTTTGAAGAAGTCTGAGGAGTTGTAAAACTCAATAATTTCGTCAAATCTATTTGCATCTTCATATTTTTTGAGGGCAGTTCCAACACCAAAGAAACCAGGAACATTTTGTTTTAATTGACTCCAACTTCCTACAAAAGGAATGGCTCTCAATGCAGAAAAATCTAGGGTCTCAGAATTAGAACGCTTACTAGGTCTACTCCCAATATTAGTTTTAGCATAGTATTTTAACGTACTCATTTTTTCTAAATACGGCAAAAACTGTGGATGATTTTTAAAATTGACATAGGTTTGATAGCTTGTATCCGCCATGTCATTGATCAGCTCTCTGTGGGTGTCATTTAGTTGATCTTTTGTAAACACATCATTTTTAATCCCAGAGCTTAATAATTGTTCTAAGTTATATTGAGAGGAATTTAAGGTACCAAAATTAGAGCTAATTGTTTGTCCTTGAATCGTTAATTGAATTTCTTTATCTTCTATTGTTGGTCCCAATGAAGCATAAAATTGATGTGTTTTTCCTCCTCCACGTGCAGGGGGTCCTCCACGTCCATCAAAGAAAATTACTTCAATATCATATTCTTTTGAAATTCTTGTCAATGCTTCTTTTGCTTTAAAAATACCCCAATTTGCCATTAAATACCCACCATCTTTTGTTCCATCAGAAAACCCAAGCATGATCGTTTGTTTGTTTTTTCTTTTAGAGACATGATGTCTGTAGGTCTTGTTAGAATATAAGGTACGCATTACTTCCTCTGAATTCTCTAAATCTTCTACGGTTTCAAAAAGCGGAATCACATCTACTGGTAATTCATTTTCAAAACCACATAAATTTAACATTGCGAAAGTTTCCATCACATTCAAAGCAGTTTGATTGTTGCTAATAATGTAACGATTTGCTCCGCGTTCACCATTTCTATGCTGAATTTCTTTTAAAGCATAAATGGATTCGATGGTTTTAACAGATGTTTCATCCGTTAAGATGTTGGTGTCAATTTCACCTTTTACAACCGATAAAATATCAATTTGTTCTTTTTCAGAAAGCGTTAAATAATTTTTTGGAAAGGTAGTGTCTCCAATTTTGTGTAAGTCTTCAACAATTTGCGTAAATGCTTTGTGATGAACTCGACTATCTTGTCTAATGTCTAAAGTAGCAAAGTGGAATCCGAAAATTCTAACTTTATTGATCACATCGTTTAGTTCTTCAACAAACAATGATTGGTGTTCATTTACAATAATTTCTCTTGCAGCATATAATTCTTCTAGAAGGATCTTTTGAGAGAAATTCACTTTAGCATAACTTCTAACCACATGCTTGTAAAGTCTTTTTTCTACTTTGGATAAAATATTTTGAACACCATCAAAAGTAAAACGTCTTTTTAAACGTCTAATGTCTCTATAGTAACTTCTTAAAATGGTTTGACGCAATCTTTCTGCAACATTTAAGGTTATTTTTGTCGTTACAAAAGGATTTCCATCTCTATCTCCTCCGGGCCAAAAGCCTAGATCTATGATTTCGTTTTCGATAGGTTCTCCATCGTAAACATGTTGTTGTATATAATTATAGATTTTAGGAACAGAGTGGTAAAATACATGTTCTAAATACCAAATTAAGCTTACCGCTTCATCAAAAGGGGAAGGCTTTTCTTTTTTGTAGAAAGGAGTTTTCCCAAGTTGCGCCAGTAATTTTTTTATTAATAACAAATCATCCTCTTGAATTGCTTTGTCTAAATCTGTAATAATTCCTAAAACACTTCCTGGATAAAATTGAGTGGGATGAGCAGTCAATACAATACGCACCTTGAAGTCCTCCAAATAAGCTTTTAATTTGTCTTTTTTATCACTAAGAAATGCCGATTCTTTGGAGTTTCTCAATGTACCAAATCCATTCATGTTATTTACCACGGGAAACGCTGCATCTTCAACAGCATCAAATAAAACAACCTGACGTTCTATGAATTGAATAAAAAGAAAAAGCAAGTCTATTTTTTCCTTTTCAGTTGGATTGTCTTGGTATTTTTCAAAAAAATGATCAACAATTTCTGTTGGATTTTTTTCTAGTTGAAATCCTTTTTTACAGACTTTATGTAAAAGAGGCAACAAAACTCCAGTATTGTCTATCGTGTCAAAAGGAAGGGTGGTAAAAATACTGTTGTATATTTGATATTTAGACAGCACGTTTTCATTAAATCTTTCTAACTTAGGTAAGTTGTTCATTTTTGGTATAATTTTACGGAATAAAATTACAAAAAACAGCAATCATTGAACCTACCTTTTTGTCAATAATCACTTGTTTTTTTACGAAAACGATATAAATTCCGAGATTCTAGTACTTAAATGTTTAATTTGTATCAGTCTAAGTGAGTTTTGTTTTGTTTCAAACGGAAGAATTTTAGAATAAAGATATTTTGATCAAAGAAGTTGTTTGTTCAGTAACCTGAAAACGCGAATCTTGGCGATGATTTATAATTAAAATAACACGATCGTCATTATTACAAAGTAACCAAGTAGTTTGTTTTTCTAAAAGTGAAAATTTTTCATCTTTAAAATACTTACTAAGTTTCTTTTTTCCTTTCATTCCCCTAGGATAAAAGAAATCTCCTTTTTTCCATTTTCTGAGTTTTAATGGGAACAATATTTTTTCTTTGTCAATAAAAACCGTTTGTCTGTTTTCTTCCGACTTTTGTTGAGTAGCTTCTATTTTTAAGTGAATTGGAGTGGTTATTTCTTGTTGCTGTTCCGTAATAAAAATTGTTTTGACATCCTTTGAAACACTGTTTTTAAACAAGAACAAATACGCCCTATCTTTTAATAGTGTATTTGTTTTAGAAAATACTTGTTTGCCAGACTGAGCGGTAAGTAGGGTATACACATTGTCCCATTCGGTAAAGTTATATTGTTTTAAAAGTTGGTATAAGTATGCTTTTGGATTCGATAATTTTTCTAATTTTTTAATGCTAATTTTAATAGCATCTTCTTCTACGGTAACAATGTTTGATTTAATATTTTCAATTCGATCCTCAATAATTTCTTGACTTTCTCTTAAGTTATTGGTCGTCTTTGCAAAGGTGTCGACTAAACTAGGATTTATTTCTTTTAAATAAGGAACAACTTGATGTCTAATTTTATTTCGAATGTATTTTGTTGTTGCATTGCTTTTGTCTTCCCTCCATTCAATGGCGTTTTCTTTTATAAACGTTGAAATTTCTTTTTGAGAAAAGGGTAAAAGTGGACGCACAATATTTCCATTAATTTGAGGGATTCCAGTAAGCCCATCTAACCCAGTTCCACGAGTTAAATTAATTAAAAAAGTCTCTATGTTGTCATCTGCATGATGCGCTGTTACTACATAATCAAAAGAATTTTGTTCAACCAGTTCTGAAAACCAATGGTACCGTAAGTTTCTTGCAGTGATTTGAGTAGATTGCTTATTCTCTTGGGCGATTTCTTTGGTTTTAAATTGTTTGGTATGTACTCGAGCATTTAATTTTTCACCTAATTTTTTTACAAACTCTTCGTCTAAATCACTCTCTTTTCCTCGTAAATTAAAGTTGCAGTGTGCCAATGAAATCGCAAACCCTAATTTTGAAAGTAGGGTCGTTAAAGCTACGGAATCAATACCCCCAGAAATTGCAACTAAAAGCTTTTTATCCTTTAAAAAAGGAAGGTTTTGTTGAATATAATTTGAGAATTTTTGTAGCATTATTTATCAAAAGTACGTAAATTAAACTTGAGATTTTAACCAAATACGAATCTCTTTTCTCAGAGAAACCTCTGGCTTTGGAAGGGGAATTGTTGTACCATATTGTTTGCTCCTATTGAATTTCGAAAAAGTGATTTTTAGTTGTTTCCATTCTTTTGGATTGACTTCTAAAAACTTGGCAAACATATTCTGTTCAGTTGGTTTTTCTTCTAATTGATTTAAGGTTTTTTTAAAAAGCTCCTCTTGATGTAACATCATCTTCATTATTTTGGTTTAATAAAACATATTTCATTGCTTTTGCTTTCAGTAAGCATTCCTCATATTCTTTATCCGGAATAGATTTAGCGGTAATAGCACCTCCAACAGAGTAAGAAACATACTTTTTTGATGCATTGTACAAAATGCTTCTAATGATCACATTAAAATTAAAATCATTCTCGGGGGTAAAGTAACCAACAGTTCCTGAATATAAGCCCCGTTTAGATTCCTCAAATTTTTCTATAATTTTCATGGCCGCAACTTTTGGAGCACCAGTCATGCTTCCCATTGGGAATGTGTCTCTAATTACATCTACAGGATGTGTGTTTTCTTTAACTTCGGAAACTACGGTAGAAATTAATTGATGTACTTGTTTAAATGAATATACTTTACACAACTCTTCTACTTTGACACTTCCTTTTTTAGCTGTTTTAGAGAGGTCATTCCTAACCAAATCTACAATCATTACATTTTCTGCACGTTCTTTTTCATTTTGCATTAAATTCGCTGCTAGTTGTGTGTCATCAAGTTTACTTTGGACTCTTTTAGCGGTTCCTTTTATAGGTTGAGAAATTATTTTTAAACCTTCCTTTTTAATGTATCGTTCAGGAGAGGCACACATCGCGATTTTGTTATCCAATTTTAAAAAAGAAGCAAAAGGGGGCGCTGATATTTCATTGAGATGCCTGTATACTTCAACCGGGTTTATGGTGGTGTTTTCTGCATAGAATTCCTGGCAAAAATTAACTTCATAGATGTCTCCTCTTTGAATATGAGCTAAAATTTCATCTATTTTAGAATGGTATTCTCTTTGAGGTATTCTGAGTTTTATATTGATGTCTGAATTTATTTTTTCAATTTTTGGAGCTTTCGCTTTTTTAATTTCTTCAAAATCACTTTCAATCTCATCATCGATCATTTTTAAATAGTGAAACTCAATAGCTTCCTTTTTGACGAAAATAAGTTTTTTAGGCTGAAAGAAATATAAGTCTGCAAAATGTAAACCATCAAAATTAGACGAAGAAAGCTGTTCAACGTCATTTTTAACATCATACGTTAGGTATCCGAAAATATAATCTTTGGTGAGGGTTTGATATTCTTTTAGCTTTTCAAAAGCATTGTAATAATCGGTCTTTATAGATGTAAATTCATCTGCAGCCAACGCACAATCGAAGCTATTATATTGTTGGTTATGATTGTTCGAATCTAACCAAATGAGAGTTTCAAACTGCTGAGACCAATTCAGTAAATTCGATTTGAATTCACTAATATCAACTGTTTTAAAGATTCGAATTGTTCTTTGCATATCTTTTGTAAAAATACGAATTATACCCACAAAAAAAGCAACCAATTTGGTTGCTTTTGAGAATAAATATAATGTATTTATGCGTTTAATGGTTTTCCATCCCAAGCAGCTTTTGCAGCCTCTTTTACTGCTTCAGAGTAGGTTGGGTGCCCATGACAAATTCTTGCTAAATCTTCAGCAGAAGCTCTGAATTCCATCGCAACAGCAGCCTCCATAATTAAATCTGCAACTCGTGCTCCAACCATGTGAACTCCTAAAATTTCGTCCGTATTTTTGTCAGCTAAAACTTTTACAAAACCATCAATATCTCCACTTGCACGAGATCTTCCTAAAGCTCTCATAGAAAACTTACCAGCTTTGTATTCAATTTTTTCGGTCTTTAATTCGTCTTCAGTTTTACCAACTGCAGCAGCTTCTGGCCAAGTGTAAACAATACCAGGAATTAAATTATAATTAATATGTGGCTTTTCACCAGCTAAATATTCAGCAACAACGACTCCTTCTTCCTCTGCTTTGTGAGCTAACATTGCACCTTTTACAACATCGCCAATTGCATATATATTTGAGATATTTGTTTGTAAATGGTCGTTTACAGAAACTTGACCACGTTCATTTACATCGACACCAATTTTTTCTAAACCTAAGCCTTTTGTGTAGGCTTTTCTTCCTACAGAAACCAGACAATAATCACCAGAGAATTCGATTTCTCTATTTTTTTTATCAGTAGCTTTCACAACTACGGTACCTCCATTTCTTTGAACAGAAGTAACTTTATGACTGGTTGCAAACTTGATTCCTTGTTTTTTGAATACTTTTTGCAATTCTTTAGAAACATCAGTATCCATTCCTGGAACAATTTTGTCCATGTATTCGATTACCGTAACTTCTGCTCCTAAACGCTTGTATACCGAACCTAGTTCCAAGCCAATAACACCGCCTCCAATTACGAGTAAGTGTTTAGGCACCTCAGGAAGTTTTAAGGCTTCAGTAGAAGTGATTACACGTTCTTTATCTATGGAAATAAAAGGGAGTGTTGAAGGTTTTGACCCTGTTGCAATAATGATATTTACCCCTTCAATAACTTCTTCTGAACCATCACTTTTAGACACTTTTACATGGGTAGCATCTTTAAAAGAACCGACACCTTCAAAAACATCAATATTGTTTTTATCCATTAGATATTTAATACCACCTGTTGTAGTTTCTACAACCTTCGCTTTTCTTTCCACCATTTTACCAAAATCGAAAGAAGGCTGTTTCACTGAAATTCCATGCTCTTCAAAATGATGTACAGCATCGTAGTAGTGGTGTGAAGAATCTAGCAACGCTTTGGATGGAATACAACCAACATTTAAACAGGTTCCCCCTAAAGTTGAATATTTTTCAACAAGCGCTACTTTTTTTCCTAATTGGGACGCTCTAACTGCAGAGATATATCCTCCAGGACCAGAACCAATTACAATAATATCATATTTCATGAGTGTCTTTTTTTTATAAAACAGAACCGTTAAGGTTGTTATTTTGTAACAGATCACAAAAATAGGGATATTTTAATAAAATAAAGGGAGAATTTAGTAGTTTTACTTTTAAAATATAGACAATGAGCATTCTAAAAAAAATAGGGATTTTTTTGGTATTAATCCTACTTATCTCTCAATTCTTTGCCCCTGAAAAAAATGAAGGAAATATCGATTCTGTATCGACTTTTATTGCAGAAACTAATCCACCAGAAGAGGTCATGAAAATTTTACAAACGAGTTGTTATGACTGCCACTCAAGTAAAACAACATACCCTTGGTATAATAATATTACTCCAATAAACTATTGGTTGGCCCATCATGTTAAAGAAGGGAAACAACATTTAAACTTCTCTAAATGGAACGAATATTCCATAAAAAAGAAAGCTCATAAGATCGATGAACTATATGAAGAAGTTGAAGAGGGTGAAATGCCGTTAAAATCTTACACATGGACCCATTCTGAAGCCAACTTAACAGCACAACAAATTAATGCTGTTGTAAATTGGGGTCAAAAAGTACAGGCAGATTATTTACAACAAATCAATTTAAAATAATTGAGACAACAACAAGTTTTAATTATTGGATCCGTTTGGGTCGAACCCAACTCTTCTGCTGCAGGAAAGAGAATGTTACAGTTGATTACTCAATTTTTAGAAAGAGGGTATGAAGTAACTTTTGTCTCTGCGGCACAAAAAAGTGAGAAAGCTGTTGATTTAATTTCCATGGGGGTTCATGAATCTTTTATTGAATTAAATAATATTTCTTTTGATCATTTTATAAAGAAATTACAACCACAAATTGTGCTCTTTGATCGTTTTATAATGGAAGAGCAATTTGGTTGGCGGGTGGCAGAATATTGCCCCAAAGCAATTAGAATTTTAGATACTGAAGATTTACATTGTTTAAGAAAAACAAGAGAAATATGTCTAAAAAATAATATTGATTTTTCTCAAGAAGAGCTTCTCAAACAAGATATTTCTAAACGAGAAATAGCGGCAATTTTAAGATGTGATTTATCGTTGATTATTTCTGTTTTTGAGATTGAAATATTAAAGAAGATCTTTAAAATAGAGGAATCTATTTTAATGTATTTGCCTTTTCTATTTGATGAAATTGATATACATCAGCAACAAAAGTGGAAATATTTTGAAAAAAGAGAGCACTTTATTTTTATTGGAAATTTTATGCACAAGCCGAATGTCGATGCTGTACGCTCTTTAAAAAATGAGATTTGGAGCAAGATAAGAAAAGGGCTTCCAAAGGCAGAAATTCATGTGTACGGTGCTTATATGAATCAGCAAATAGAGCAACTTCACAATGAAAAGGAAGGTTTTATCATTAAAGGTTTTGTGGAGGATGCAGCTCAAGTCGTTGGAAATGCCAAAGTAGTTTTAGCGCCTTTAAGTTTTGGTGCAGGAATTAAAGGGAAACTAACAGAAGCAATGCTTTGTGGAACTCCAAGTATTACGACTTCAATTGGAGCAGAAGGAATGTATGATGAATTTCCTTGGAATGGTTTTATCGAAGATAATTTTGCCGATTTTGCCATAAAGGCAAAAGAATTATACCTTAATAAACCCATCTGGAAACAGGCCCAATTAAATGGCGTAACCATTATTAATAGCATCTATAATAAAGAAAAAAACGGAAAATTGTTTTTCAATAAAATTCATCAAATTGAACAAAACATCGAGAAACATCGAGTTTCTAATTTTCTAGGAAGTTTATTGCAATATAAAACCCTTCAAGCCTCTAAGTACATGAGTAAATGGATTGAACAAAAGAATCGTCTTATTCATTAAATTGCGTTTAAATAAAGCCATTTATTTTTTATCATGAATCGTTTTTTTTGAGTTTATAAAGAAAGCTTTACTCCAAAAAAACCGCTAATTAAAAACGTCTTTTTACTGTTGTATAGTGTCTTTAGGTCTTTTCTTTGAGTTATTTGTTGTGAGCCGATAAGTTGTATCCAATTGTTAATTGTGTAACTCAATTCACCGGTCATACTATAACTTAAGAAAGACCTGTTTTTTCTGTAAATATTCCCAATATCAATAAATGCAGTAGCTCCAATGTTACGATAAATTGTATTCAGATGATAGGATCCTCCAATTGCATAACGTTGAAAATTCCCCCCTGTTAAATCTGCATATTCAATTGAGGGGTATACTGCAATGTAATTATTCTTTAACTGGATAATAGGGATTTCTACTTTCGTTAGTATATTTAATGTTATTGCGCTATTGTTTTTACCATCACCTATAAGTAATAGCCTGGCATCTTGCTGTAAAGAAAGTTCTATATTTTGACTGTAGTTAAAAAAAGGGGATAGGATACAACTACAGATTAATAATATTTTTTTCATAAAACGGTGTTTTTAAAAAATATTAATAAAATGCTCGTACCTTAAGATAAGGGTTTTAAAGTAAAAAAAACCTTTTTCATCGAATAAAGTTCTTTTTAAGACGGTTTATTCACATGGGTTGACTCTTTTGAAAAGAGTAATTAAAAAAAGTATTTGTTGTTATATTTGAAATAGTTCTCTAAATAAGACCTGCTCTTCTTAACAAAGCATCAGGTTTTGGTTCTTTTCCTCTAAATCGCTTGTATAGCTCCATCGGTTTTTCTGTACCTCCCATAGAAAGTATATGTTCTTTAAATTTAGTGGCGACCTCTTTGTTAAAAATTCCTTTTTCTAAAAAGTACTCAAAAGCATCAGCATCTAATACCTCTGCCCATTTATACGAATAATATCCTGCTGCATATCCTCCTTGAAAAATATGAGAAAAAGCGGTACTCATACAATTTTCGGGAACATCAGGATATAGTTTTGTGTGGGTAAAAGCACTGTTTTCAAATGCTTTGATCGTTTCTATTTCTTCAGGGTTTGTGCCATGCCATTTCATGTCTAAAAGCCCAAAACTTAACTGTCTTAAAGTCTGCATTCCTTCGTGAAAACTTGCAGATTCTTTGATTTTTTCTATGTATTTCATTGGAAGAACTTCACCCGTTTTGTAATGTTTGGCAAAAAGTTCTAATGCTTCTTTTTCATAACACCAATTTTCTAAAATTTGACTTGGTAATTCAACAAAATCCCAAGACACAGAGGTTCCAGATAAACTACTGTAGTTTGTGTTTGCTAACATTCCATGAAGTGCGTGGCCAAACTCATGAAATAAGGTAGTTACCTCGTTAAAGGTTAACAAAGAGGGCGTTGTTTTTGTTGGTTTTGTAAAATTACAAACAATAGAAACTTGCGGACGCTCATTTATACCATCTTTAATTTGTTGCGATTTATAAGAAGTCATCCATGCTCCATTTCTTTTCCCTTTTCTAGGATGAAAATCGGCATAAAAAACCGATATAAAATCACCTTTCGTATTAGTTACCTGGTATGTTTTTACATCTTCATGATATTTGTCAATATTGAATACTTGTTCAAATTGAAGGTCGTATAATTTTTTTACAATCATAAAAACACCCTCAATTACATTTTCTAATTTAAAATAGGGCTTTAATATTTCTTGATCTAAATCAAATAATTCTTTTTTTAATTTTTCTGAATAGTAGGCGCCATCCCATTTTTGAAGCAGGTCAATTTTACCTATTTTTTTTGCATAATTTTCTAATTCTTCAAATTCCTTTTCTGCAGCAGGTTTTGCTTTTTTTAGCAAGGTATTCGAAAATTCAATTACATTTTCGGGAGTTTCTGCCATTCTTTCTTCTAAAACAAAATGAGCATGTGATTTATATCCTAACAGATTGGCTCTTTGATAGCGGAGTTTTACAATATCTAGGACATTTTTTTCATTATTAAAATCATTGTTTTGAAATGCTTTTTTTCCTGCAGCAATTGCCATTTTTTTTCTTAATTCTCTGCTGTCTGCATAAGTTAAAAATGGAATGTAGCTAGGGTAGTCTAAAGTGAAAATCCAACCCTTTTTTTCTTTCTCTTTCGCCAACTGGTGTGCTGCCTCTTTTACTGATTCTGGCAGGCCTGCAACTTCTATTTCTTTGGTTAAATGCATTTCGAAAGCATTTGTTTCAGCCAATACATTTTCGCCAAATTTTAGAGATAATTTAGAAAGTTGAGCGTCAATTTTCCGCAATTCGGTTTTCCCCGTTTCATTTAAATTCGCTCCGTTTCGTGCAAAACTTTTGTATCGTTTATTCAACAACATTTCTTGTTCAGGAGTTAAATCTAGATTTTTTTTATCATCAAAAACTGATTTTACTCTTTTGAATAAAGACTCATTCAAAGTAATGTCATTGCTAAATTCACTCAATAAAGGTGAAACCTCTTGTGCTATTCTTTGGAGTTCATCATCTGTTTCAGCAGCATTTAAATTAAAAAAAATACTGGTAATTCGATTTAATTTTTTTCCAGAAAAATCGAGGGCTACAATTGTATTATCAAAAGTCGCTTTGTCCGAATTTAGTGCAATGATATTGATTTCTTCTTTGGCAATTTCAATTCCTTTTTTGATGGCAGGTTCGAAGTCTGTATTAGAAATTTTAGAAAAAGGCGGGGTATTGAAATCTTGTAAAAGTGGATTCATGTTTTCAATGAATTGTTGTAAAAATTAGTCGTTGATTCTATTATTTTCTAATTCTTTTAGATGCTTTTTCAACTTTCAGCTTTAAACCATCCTTATAGGCAATAACTTTATCAAGAACACATTTGTCTGAAGCACCAATAATCTGTGCGGCTAAAATTCCAGCATTTTTCGCACCATTTAGTGCAACTGTAGCGACAGGTACACCACCTGGCATTTGTAAAATTGATAAAATTGAATCCCAGCCATCTATAGAGTTGCTACTTTTAACAGGAACTCCTATTATAGGGAGAGGGCTCATTGAAGCCACCATTCCTGGTAAATGTGCCGCACCACCTGCCCCTGCAATAATTGCTTTTATTCCTCTATTGTGTGCGTTTAAGGCATAATCAAAGAGTTTTTCAGGAGTTCTGTGAGCTGAGACAATATCTACTTCTATTTGAATGTCAAAACTTTCTAAAATGTCTATTGCTTCTTGCATGATTGGAAGATCAGAATCACTTCCCATTATTATTCCTACCATAATTATTTGCTTATAACTCTAATTGTTTCTTTTACTTTTTGCGCTATTTTCCTTGCGACGTCGATGTCAGAATTTACGATGGTAACATGTCCCATTTTCCTAAACGGACGTGTTTCTTTTTTTCCATAAATATGAGGTGTAACTCCCTCTATCTTTATGATTTTTTCTATGTTTTGATAAATCACTTGACCAGAAAAGCCTTCTTCACCAACCAAATTCACCATAATTCCTGCAACTTTACTCGTGGTGCTTCCTAGAGGAAGATTTAAAACACTTCGTAAATGTTGTTCAAATTGATTCGTATAACTAGCTTCAATAGAATAATGTCCTGAATTATGAGGTCGAGGAGCAACTTCATTCACTAAGATTTCATCCTCTTTAGTTTGAAACATTTCAACAGCTAACAAGCCTATAAAATCTAGGTCATTGACTACTTTTAGGGCAACTTCTCTCGCTTTTTTTGCAATCTCTGAGTCGATTCTTGCTGGGCAAATTACATATTCTACTTGGTTGGCTTCGGGGTGAAATTCCATCTCAACAACAGGATATGTTTTAGTTTCTCCATCTTCATTTCTAGCAACAATTACTGCCAATTCATTTTTAAAAGGAATCAATTCTTCAGTAATACATTCTTCATTTGGTAGCCTGTTTAAATCTTCAATATTTCTAACAACTTTAACTCCATTACCGTCATATCCAAAACGTGCCGCTTTCCAAACAAAAGGAAACGTGATGCTCTTGTTTTCATAGGATTGTTTTAGTTCTTTAAAATACTCAAAATGATGAAAAGCAGCTGTAGGAATTTGATGATTTAGATAAAATTTTTTTTGTATTGCTTTACTTTGAATGATTCTTAAATCTTTTGGTTTTGGAAAGATTTTCAAACCTTCCGCTTCTAATCTGTCTAGGGCATCAAGATTTATATTTTCAATTTCAATAGTTAGCAGATCTACTTTTTTCCCGAAGTTATATACTGCATCGAAATCTAATAAGTTGCCAACTACAAATTCATTGCAAATAGCTGCACAAGGAGCATTTTTATTACTTTCTAAAACAGCGGTATGAATGTCGAATTTTTGAGTTTCTGCCAAAAGCATTCTTCCTAATTGACCGCCTCCAAGGATACCTAGTTTAAAATCTGAAGAAAAATAATTTTTCACGTTCTGTAATGTTGTCTTTCGACAAAAATAAGCAACTTAAATTATGTATGCTATTAAAAATTAGTGATTCGAAGTACTGTGCCATTTTTTTTAACACTGTATTCTATTGCTGGACAAATAAAACCTTTTGTTTGTGGGGCTCCTCCAATACCTTTTCCCACACCGTATTCACTTAGGTCACATTGGCATTTTAAAACGATACCTCTTTCAAAAGTCATTGGTGTATCGCAATCATTCACAGGACATAATTTATCGTAAGCAACAAATTCATTGCCATTCACATTCATTAAAAGGATTCCTTTAGATCCTCCAGGAAGTTCTGCAAATCCACCAGGAACAAGAGCATTTAATAACTGTGGATTGTTTAAGTCTGTAATGTAATTTAAGGGTAAAGATTGGATGCAATTATTTAAATCATCATTTTTAGAGCAATTTAAAAAACATAAAAAGGTACATAAAAAAAGTGTTTTTATATTCATAATGATCTATCAGTGATAAAATAACGATGGCAATTTACAAATATTTTGTACATTTGTATAACAATCTCATTCCTCTTTAGGTAATGAGATTTTTAAATTTAAACGCATCCATAAGGGGGTGTTTTAGATACATAGCTATAATTTTAGTTATCTTATTAATTAAAGTTGATAAATTTTAAACGAAATCAGATGAGTGATATATCTTATTATACTCCAGAAGGATTAAGGAAATTGAAAGATGAATTGGTGCAACTTGAGCAAATTGAGCGTCCAAGGGTAACACAAGAAATTGCAGATGCCCGTGACAAAGGTGATTTAAGTGAGAATGCGGAATATCATGCAGCAAAAGAAGAACAATCGCACCTAGAATTTAAAATTGCTAAATTAAAAAATGTCATTTCAAATGCGAGAATTATTGACGAATCTCAGTTAGATACCTCTAAAATTTTGATTCATTCCATAGTGAAAATCAAGAACACAACCAATGGAATGGAGTTTTCTTATACGTTAGTAGCAGATTCTGAAACAGATGTTAGAAACGGGAAACTATCTGTAAACTCTCCTATAGGAAAGGGTTTATTGGGGAAAAGTGTAGGAGATATTGCAGAAATTAACGTTCCTAATGGAATTATGAAATTTGAGGTTATCACTATTTCTAGATAATAAATCAACCATCTTCTGTCTTCTCCAACCTCTTTAATTTATGATTTAATAAACGACTACTACTATGAGTGTATTTACAAAAATAATTAATGGAGAAATTCCTTGTTATAAAATTGCAGAAGATGATCATTTTATTGCATTTTTAGATATTAATCCGAATGCAAAAGGACATACTTTGGTGGTCCCAAAAAAAGAAGAAAATAAAATTTTCGATTTATCTAAAGAGGCATATAAAGAGTTAATGGATTTTTCATACAGGGTTGCAAAAGCGCTTGAAAAAGCAGTTCCCAACAGTAGAATCGGAATGAGTGTTATTGGTTTAGAAGTTCCTCATGTGCATGTACATTTAATTCCTTTAAATTCAATGGTAGACATACAGTTTACGCAAAAAGTTACATTGACCAATGAGGAGTTTATTTCTTTGGCCAATGGAATTGCCAGTAAATTTGAATAAATGACTTTTAATAAGGATTATTAGCCAATTTATGCCTTATCCAATAAAATTTCAAAAGTAGTTCCTTTATTAATCTCAGATTTTTGCACCACTATTTTTCCTTTATGATAATCTTGAACAATTCGTTTAGATAGTGATAGACCGAGACCCCACCCTCGCTTTTTTGTTGTAAACCCGGGTTTAAAAATTAACTTGTAAAGTTTTTTGGGGATTCCCTTTCCCGAATCAGAAATCATTATTTTTATCTTTTTAGAACTAGCTTCTATTTTTACTGTTAGTGCCCCTTTGCCAGACATTGCGTCAATGGAGTTTTTGATCATATTTTCTATTACCCAACTGTATAATTCAGAATTTAGATGGGTGTTGATCTCATTTTGAGAGGCAATAAAAGAAAAAGAAATTTGTTTAGAACTTCTTGATTTTAAATAGTCGAAAGCTTGTTTTGTAATGGGGACGATGTTTTCTTTTTTTAATTCTGGGATGGATCCAATTTTAGAAAAACGATTTGCAATTGTATTTAATCTAGAGACATCTTTTTCTATTTCTTCGAGATATTGATGTTCTATTTTTTCCATTTTTAAAATTGCGATCCACCCTAAAAGAGAAGATAAAGGCGTGCCAATTTGGTGGGCAGTTTCCTTTGCCATTCCTGTCCAAAGCTTATTGGTTTCAGCAATTTTAGTAGAATTGTAAAACATATAAATAACCCCCAGAAAAAGGAATAAAACTAAAATTAGCGCAATCGGATAGTAGGTAAGTTTATTTAGTAAGTCTGAGTTTCGATAATAAATAAATTGTTTATTCTCACCTTTGTAAACGACTTTAATAGGCTTGTTTTCAGCCTTCATTTTAGTCAATTGCTTCTCTAGATATTCAGGATTCAAGGACTTGACAGGGTCTAGGTTTTGAGTATCGCTGATCATTCCATTTTCATCTACGAGAATCATGGGAATGTTTTTATTATTCTGTATTATTTTTAACAGGATATTATAATCTGCATTTAAATCTGATTGGTTTGCAATTTCTTTTTGTGCAGCGGCTAAGATTTCTATTTTAATGCGTTCTTCCTGTTTAAACTTTTGAAAGAAGATATACGTATTCCATAAAATTGAGGAGACAATTATTGAGGAAATTAAGACAGCAATGCGTTTAAATAAAATATTGTTTGTTAAAATTTTCATTAGAACAAATATAAAGTTTTCCACTATATAACCTTTTTAAAGATTAGATAGTATATTTACCTATCAAACTTTTACAAATGCTATCTATAAATCCACAAGAGATTTCAACTAAAAAACTCCATAGTTATTTGTTAGGGGCAGTTGCCCCTAGGCCAATTGCTTTTGCTAGTACTGTTGATAGGGATGGAAATCCTAATTTATCTCCTTTTAGTTTTTTTAATGTTTTCGGAGCCAATCCTCCAATACTAATTTTTTCTCCTGCAAGAAGAGTAAAAAACAATACGACAAAGCACACTTTAGACAATGCACTAGCCACCAAACAAGTTGTTATAAATGTAGTAAATTATGCTATTGTACAGCAAATGTCTTTGAGTAGCTCAGACTATCCTCAGGGGGTTAATGAATTTGAAAAAGCAGGGTTTACCATGCTCCCTTCTGAAAAAATACAACCGTTTAGGGTTGCAGAATCTCCTGTGCAATTTGAGTGTAAAGTAAACGATGTTATCTTTACAGGAGAGAAAGGTGGAGCAGGAAACTTAATCGTTTGTGAAGTCCTAAAAATTCATATTTCTGATCAAGTTCTAGCGGATGACGGAAGCATAGATCAGCACAAAATTGATTTGGTTGCAAGAGCAGGAGGAAGTTTTTACACCAGAGCTCGAGATGGTTTTTTTGAAATTCCAAAACCAATTACCACTATAGGGATTGGAGTTGATGCACTTCCAATAGAAATCAAGAATAGTAAAGTTTTAACGGGTAATAATTTAGGATTGTTAGGGAATATAGCGCAATTACCAACTCAAGAGGCTGTTAATAACTTTGGGAAAGAACATCCCAAATTTATTGGATTAGAAACCACAAAAAAACATACATTTGTTCAAGAGTATTTAAAAAATAATGATGTGGAAAGTGCTTGGAAAGTGCTTTTATTAAATTAAAAATTATGGAAGTTATTGGTAAAATAAAAATCATTGGAGACGTTCAAACTTTTGGGGCTAACGGATTTCAAAAAAGAGAATTAGTAGTTACAACAGATGATCAATATCCACAAATGATCATGATAGAATTTGTTCAGGACAAATGCGATTTGTTAAACAATTATTCAGTAGGTCAAGATGTGAAAGTTTCAATCAATCTAAGAGGTAGAGAATGGATCAACCCTCAAGGAGAAGCTAAATATTTTAATTCCATTCAAGGATGGAGAATAGAAAACTTGTCTCAAACTGGCTCAAATAATAATGTGCCTCCAGTAGATCAATTTGAACCAGCGTCAAATGTTTCTAATGAAGAGCCAGACGATTTACCCTTCTAAATAGCATTTCGTTCAAAATGAAGAGTTCAAACAAAAAGAGTGCAAAATAATTTTGCACTCTTTTTGTTTTGAATAGATCTAAAACTTTAAAAAAACAGCAGTATATAACTTACTTTTTCTCACTCTTTTTAGGCATTGGACCTCTTAAATGTATGACCAATCCGTTTAAAAAATTACGTAAAATTTGATCTCCACATTCTATATATTTTGGATGTTCTTCGCTTCTGAATAAAGCGCCTAATTCACCTTTACTTACTTTAAAATCAACCAAAGCACAAATTTCTACAATATCAGTATCACGTAATTTGTGAGCTACTCGTAATTTTTTTAAAATATCATTATTTGTTAATCCCATACATCAAATATAATTATTTATTAGTCTACCACTTGAAAAATAGCCAATCCATAGAGTGCAAATCTAACAAAACGAAATAATCCAAATAAAATCACACTTTTAAACGGATATTTGATCATACCTGCGGCCATACACGAAATTGAAAAAGGGAGTGGTAATAATGCTCCTACGATAATTAAAATTCCACCCCATTTTTTTGAGTTTTTTAAATGTTTTTCCATTTTAATCTCTAAATAATTTTTAACAGCTTTTATTTTTAAAGATTTTTCTCCGATAAAGTAAGAAGAGAGTCCTCCAAAATAAGAGAGTGTGGTAAGTATCGTTAAATTTAAAATTGGTTCTGTGGTTTTTTTAGTCCAAGCAATAAATATTTCTGGAGGAATTAACCCTAGTAAAGTCTCTGACACAAAGAAAAATGAAAAAACACCCAGTTTAGAAAATGTTTCTGTAATCGATTCTAATAGTTCATTGATATTAAAAACATATTTATTAACTAAAAAAAGGAGAATTAAGATACATGAAACGGGGATAATAGTTTTTTTAATACTCTCCCAAATAAACATGTAAAAACCTGTCCTTGAATAGTATATATGCATTAATTTGGCAATCTCTTTTTTTGTTTTTAGTCTTTTTTTTCTAGGCATTTTAGTCTTTTAAACTACAATTACAAAAATAAGAACTTAATTTTTATAAAATCAAATAATAGTTAAGATTAATATTTTTTTACCAATTTAGTACTTTCGCAGTAAAATATATCAAATGATTTGGCTTACGGATACAATTGAATTTCCTTCCTATGAATCTACCTCCAACGAGGGCATCATTGCTTTAGGAGGAGATTTGAGTGAAGAACGGTTAATTCACGCATATAATAATGGAATTTTTCCCTGGTATTCTGAAGGAGATCCAATTGTTTGGTATTGTCCACATAAAAGAATGGTTTTATTCCCAGAGGCTATAAAAGTTTCAAAATCCATGCAAAAGATCATGAACAACAACAACTATACAATCACTGAAAATAAGGCTTTTAGTGAGGTGATTTACAATTGCAAAACAATCGACAGGAAAGATGGTTTTGGAACTTGGATTACGGGAGAAATGGAGCAGGCTTATATTAATTTACACCAAAAAGGACACGCAAAATCAATAGAAATTTGGCTCGGAAACGAATTGGTTGGCGGTTTATATGGTTTAGAAATAAACAATATATTCTGTGGAGAAAGTATGTTTAGCAAAGTTTCTAATACTTCAAAATTAGCATTCATACATTTGGCTAGGAATAAAGAATATACTTTAATAGATTGTCAAATTTACAATCAACATTTGGAGCGTTTGGGAGCAAAGGAAATAGATAGAAGTACTTTTTTACAAATCTTAAAAAGTTAATTTTTGACAACTATTTATGGCATAATAGTTGCTTTTTTCTATTTAAAAAAGAGAATATGAAAAAAAAAGTCCTTTTAATTTTATTTTTTTTCACAATTCTGATTTCTTTTTCACAGGAGAAATTTGGAGCACCTTATTTTACAGGAGCTGCAAACGTTACTTTTGCAGTCAATGAACATTATACCCTAGAACCAGATGATGGAGAGTCTCTTTTAATACCTTCTGCAATCTTTCTTAGAATGGGTTTTGGCTATGAGTTTAAAAAAAGAATCGCTTTGAGTCTAAACGGTGGGTTTGATTATCACTGGAATCGTGCATTGAGTTCATTTCCAACTTACAGTAGTGTAAAATATATTATTACCGAAAATCAAGGAGATCAATTTTTTACAGAATTTAGTTATGGAAAAATGTGGAGGCCTTCTAGAAGGTTTCCTGACGGGAGCTATTATCGTCTTGGTCTGGGTACTCAGATAAAAGGATTGGGTAGATGGAATACTATTATTCGATTAGATTTTCATAGAAAAGGGATTATTGGCTTCGACAAGAACAAAATAGAGAGTGTTTCTCTAGGAATAGAATTTTCTTTCTTTTAAAAATCTGAAGCGATCGTAAAACACATCGTTTTATTTGTAGATGGATGTAAAAATTCAATATATTCTGCATGTAAATGCAATCTATTTTCTTTTTTTCCGTACAAATCATCTCCAAAAATAGGAGTATTTAACCCATCTTTATGTGCAGCATGGATTCTTAATTGATGGGTTCTTCCTGTAACTGGATAAAAATGAACACGGCTTTTGCCATTTTCTTTTTTAACGAGCTCCCAATTGGTTTCAGTTTTTTTACCATATTTAAAGTCTACGAGTTGTCTGGGTCTGTCCTCTAAATCAACTCGTAATGGAAGTTTTATAGTTCCTCTATTTTGTGTTAAATGTCCATCTAATACAGCGACATACCTTTTTTTAACGGTTCTGTTAATAAACTGACTTTGTAAAGTTGCATTTGCTTCTTTCGTTTTGGTAAGTACTAGAATTCCAGAAGTAGACATGTCTAATCGATGAACAATTAATGGGCCTGTAGCCGATGGATATTTCTTTTTGATTCGAGTATACACAGAGTCGGTAATATTTTTTCCAGGAACAGATAAAAATTCAGCGGGTTTGTTGACAACAATTAAAACAGCATCTTCATAAACAATTTCTAAATCTTGTTTTTCTGACAAGTTTTTTAGTAATAAATTAGGATCCATTTGAATGCCTTGCAGCATATGAGTTAAAATAGGCTTACATCTGCCTTGGCAGGCAGGATAAAAATTCTCATGCTTTCTTATGGCTGAATTTGGTGAAATTCCCCACCAAAATTCTGCCAAACAAATAGGTGTTAAATTGGTTAAAAAAGCATATTGTAATAATTTAGGAGCCGAACATTCACCGGAACCAGCAGGTGGTTTTATACTAGGATTATTAAAAATGTCCAATAAGTTTTTTTGTTTTTTGTCTTTATTTAAGAATGCGTATTTGCTAAAAAGTGTTTGTTGTAGGTAATTAGATTTTTCTTTTCGTTGTTTCTTTAAGGATGCAATTTCTTCTTTATAAACAGCAATTTTTTCTTCCTCTTTTTTAATTTTTTTCTGGTAATATTCTTGAAGCTCTCTATAATAAAATTGATCATTAAAACTTTCTTGGACTAGCTTTTTATTAAGGGAACTAATGGCTGAATCAGTTAACGTAGAAAAACTATTTTTCTTTCTAACTTTTCTGTCAAATTTACGGAGGGTTAATTTTTTTCTTTCAAGAGTTAAATCAGTAGTTATCTCTTTTGATATTTTTTGAATCGATTTCTTCAAGGATACATAGGTTATATCTTGCTTTATAGAAGTTAACCGTTTGTTTAGTTTGTCTATTTCTTTCTCTCCCTTTAGGTAGAAACTGCCATCGGTCCTCATATTAAAAACAGGAGGAACAAATTTTTCAGGCAAACTATTGTCAGCTAGCTTCCCAGAAAACGCAGCGAGATAGCCAATTTTATTTTCATTATTTTTCACAACTAATACACCAAACATCTTCCCTATTGGTGGGTTTTCAGATTTTTTGTTTAGTCCAAAATCATGAATGAAATCAGATTGTGTTTTTAAATATTTTTGTAATTCTTTTGCCGCAATTTTAGCCAAATGGTGTGGCTCATAATAAAAAGGAAATGTAAATTTTTCTGGAAGTGGTATTTCTGAAATATCCTCTTTAAAATTTTGGAAATAATTCAATAGGTACAAGTATGAAGTTAACTACTAAAAGTGGCGCGTTGTAATCGATCGTTTATAGATTTCCCTAGGCCAATATCCGGAAGCCTTTCTGCAATAATTACATCTAATTTTTTACAATCTAATTCATGTAAAGAATCATATAGTTTTGTCGCTGCCTCATGCATGGAGCCTTTTTTTGATAAAATTATTTCTGTCAAAGAAGGATCATGTAAAGAATCTTTAAAAACAAGAAGCCCAATTTTCTTACCCAATTGAGATTTAACCATACTAGCAATATCTTCTACAAGAAAAGTTTTAGTAGCAGGGGCGTAATGCCTCGCTAACATGCCTGGAGCATTTGGGCTATGTTCTTTTTTGTTTTTGATAGAAACCTTACCAACAACAGCCTCAATGTCTTCTATTGCTAAGGCTCCCAATCTGTATATTATTGGCTGGTTGTTTTCAAAACCAATAATGGTAGATTCAATTCCATTTGTACAAGAGCCGCCTTCTAAAACTTGTTGAATATCATTTTTAAAATACCGTTCTACGTGTATTGGTTTTGTGGGACTAATACACCCAAAAGGGTTTGCGCTTGGAGCCGCCAAAGGAAAGGGTAATTGCTTTAATAGTTTTAAAGTTACCGGGTGATTTGGCACACGAACTGCAACCGTGTCTTTTCCTGCGGTAATTATATCCGGAATGATATCATTTTTTTTTAAGACCAACGTCATAGATCCAGGCCAGAAAGCATCCGCTAATAATTTGGCTTTTTCAGGAATGTGACTTACGATGGTTTTTAAAACTTCCCCACCAGAAATATGAACAATTAATGGATTAAAAAAAGGTCTTTTTTTGGTTGAAAAAATACGCTTAACAGCTTTTTCACTATAGATATTACCCGCTAAGCCATATACAGTTTCTGTTGGTATGGCAACTAATTCTTCATTGGTTAGCAGCGTTATTGCTTTTTGTATGTCTTTTGAAACAATGCTCATAATTTGGTTGCAAAATTACGTATAAAATTCAATTTTTTAGTGCGCTTCTAGCCAATTTTCTCCGGTACCAACTTCTACATCTAGAGGAACTATCATTTTAAAGGCATTTTCCATTTCATATTTTATAATTGGTTTTATGATGTCTAATTCATCTTTGTGAGCGTCAAAAACCAATTCATCATGAACCTGTAATAACATTTTAGAGGTAAATCCTTCTTTTTCAAATCTGTTATGAATGTGAATCATAGCCAGTTTAATGATGTCTGCTGCAGAACCTTGAATTGGTGCGTTTACAGCATTTCTTTCCGCGCCATTTCTTACCATGGCATTCCTAGAATTGATATCTTTTAAATACCTGCGTCTTTTTAAAACAGTTTCTACATATCCGTGTTCTCTCGCAAAATCTACTTGAGCAGCCATAAAAGCTTTTAATTTTGGATACGTTTCGTAATACGTATCAATCAATTCTTTGGCTTCGCTTCTTGTTAAATCTGTCTGATTACTTAAGCCAAAAGCAGAAACTCCATAAATAATACCAAAGTTGACTGTTTTTGCATTGCTTCTTTGCTCTCGGGTAACTTCATCTATCGGTACATTGAAAACTCTTGCAGCGGTAGCAGCATGAATATCCTCTCCATTTTTAAATGCAGTGATCATATTTTCCTCGTTGCTTAAAGCAGCGATGATGCGCAATTCAATTTGACTATAATCTGCAGCTAACAACACATGATTTTCATCTCTTGGGATAAACGATTTACGAACCGCTTGACCGCGTTTTGTTCTAATGGGGATGTTTTGTAGATTTGGATTGTTAGAGCTTAATCTTCCAGTCGCAGCAACTGCTTGCATATATTGGGTATGGATTCTTCCAGTTTTTGAATTCACTTCATTTGGTAATGCATCTACGTAGGTACTTTGTAACTTTTTGTACTGTCTAAATTCTTGAATGTCTCTAATAATTTGATGGTCTTTTGCCAAGAAAGAAAGCACTTCTTCAGCAGTAGAATATTGACCTGTTTTTGTTTTTTTTGGTTTGGCTACCAATTGCATTTTTTCAAATAAAACAATTCCTAATTGTTTTGGTGATGCAATGTTAAATTCTTCACCAGCCTGGTTGTAAATTTCTTTTTCAAGCCTATTGATATCTGCTGTTAAAGTAACAGATAGTTTCTTCAAGAAATGAATATCAATATTTATACCTTCAATTTCCATCGCTGTCAATACTGAAACTAAAGGTAATTCGACTTCATTAAATAATTTAGTAACGTTGCCACTTTCTAATTCCTTGGTAAAATGTTCTTTTAATTGCAATGTAATATCTGCATCTTCAACAGCATATTCTGTCTGATCTGCAATAGGAACAACTCTCATAGAGAGTTGATTTTTCCCTTTTTTACCAATCAATTCTGTGATAGAAACAGGTTGGTAATTTAAATAGGTTTCTGCCAGTATATCCATATTATGACGCATGTCAGGATTGATAAGATAGTGCGCAATCATGGTGTCAAATAACGATCCTTTTACAGCAATGTTATAATTAGACAATACTTTTATATCATATTTTAAATTATGTCCAATTTTTTCAATATCACTCTCAAAAAATGGACGAAATTCATTTAAAATAGAAGCAGTTTCTTCTTGGTTTTCTGGAAATGAAACATAATACCCTTTTCCTACTTCGTAAGAAAAAGCGATTCCAATCAATTCAACTTCTAATGCTTTTAAACCGGTTGTTTCTGTATCAAAACAAACAGAATGTTGTTGCATTAACTTCTTTAAGAATAATTTTCTTGATAGCGGAGAATCGATGTGTTGATAAAAATGCTTGGTATTTTTAATGGTCTTGAACCCTGATGCTACTTCTGCCCCTGAAAGGACTCCAGTTCCTGGTGTTGCAAACAAATCAAATTGGCCATCGGTATGATTCTCTGTACTTTTTTTTGCTGCTTTTGGGTTTTTTTCAGTTGAATTTTCAGAAGTATTTGTTTTAGAAGAGTCAACATCTAAAGTAAAAGTACGCGTAAAGTTTACCAATAAGTTTCTGAATTCTAATTCGTTAAAAAGCTCAGTTACTTTTTCTAAATCGGGTTGGTTTAATTCAAAATCCTTTGCATGAAAAGAGACAGGAACATCCAGCATGATGGTTGCTAGTTTCTTAGAGAGTAGCCCCAAGTCTTTCGCTCCTTCCACTTTTTCTTTCATTTTCCCTTTTAGCTCGTGAGTATTGGCTAACAAGTTTTCCATAGAGCCATAAGTTGCCAAAAACTTTTTTGCAGTTTTTTCTCCAACTCCAGGCAATCCTGGAATGTTATCTGCAGAATCCCCCATCATTCCTAAAAAATCAATTACTTGTTCTGGAGTTTCTACACCAAATTTCTCTTGTATTTCTGGGATCCCCCAGATATCATAACCACCCCCAAAACGAGGTTTGTACATGAAAATATTTTCAGAAACTAATTGTGCAAAATCTTTATCTGGCGTTACCATAAAAGTTTTATATCCTTCTTTTTCTGCTTGTTTAGACAATGTTCCGATAACATCATCAGCTTCAAAACCTTCCTTTACCATAATTGGGATATGCATGGCCTTAAGAATTTCTTGAATATATGGAACCGCAATTTTAATAGCTTCTGGAGTTTCGTCTCTATTGGCTTTATAGGCTTCGAACATTTCAACCCTATCAACGCTTCCGCCTTTGTCAAAACAAACCGCTAAATGATCTGGTCTTTCCCGTTTTATAACATCTAAAAGTGAGTTCATAAAACCCATAATAGCAGAGGTATCTAGCCCTTTAGAATTAATTCTCGGATTTTTTATGAATGCGTAATATCCTCTAAAAATTAATGCAAACGCATCTACTAAAAAAACTCTTTTTTGATCTGACATACCTCTTTATTGAAAACTTTTTTTGATAATATAATTCATTGAAACAAAAAATAAATGAACTGTTTCAGACAGATCAGAAAGGTACAAAACTTTAACAGAGTGTTAAAATTCATTCGTGTTTTAACACTTATATTTGTTCAGGTTTTCAAAACGTAATTTATGTCTCGTTGGATATTCACTTTTTTCATTTTAATTGTTTTAATAATAGCGATAGAAATATATACATTTCAGGCTTTTAAGACAATTTCTAAAAGTAAAATAGTTCGTTTTTCTTTTTTAGCGATCAGTATTGCAGTGTATGTGTACTTTTTTTTCGTTACTTTTTCTTACAATAGAAGTGAAGGACAAACACCCCAATTTCAAATGGCAATGGGTATGCTGCTAACAGTTTCTATCCCTAAGTTAGTCATTATTTTACTCCTTTTTGGCGAAGATATTTACAGGTTAATTCTAAAACTGATTTCTATTTTTTCTATGGGAGAAATAAAGCCTTTAGCTACCCGAAGAAAATTTATTTCACAGTTGGCTATTGCTATAGCCGCAATTCCTTTCGCTTCTTTTATCTACGGAATCATTCAAGGAAAGTACAACTACAAAGTAATAAAGTATCGTTTATCATTTGATGATTTACCAGAAGCTTTTGACGGCTATACAATTACACAGATTTCTGATATTCATTCAGGAAGTTTTACAAACAAAGAAAAAATACAATATGGAGTTGATTTAATTAACGATCAAAAATCGGACCTCCTCCTTTTTACAGGAGATATTGTTAATAATAAGGCTGATGAAATGGACGAATGGATCCCTGTTTTTGACAAGCTAGAAGCAAAAGAAGGAAAGTTTTCGATTCTTGGAAATCATGATTATGGTGATTATATGGATTGGAAAGAACCTGAAGATAAAGTTCATAATTTTGAAGAGGTGAAAAACATTCATCAAAAAATAGGTTTTGATCTATTATTGGATGAACATCGATATTTAGAAAAAGACGGACAAAAAATAGCTCTCATAGGAGTAGAGAATTGGGGGAAAGGATTCAATCAATCTGGAGATTTAAAAAAAGCTTCCAAAGAGGTACGGCAAGAAGATTTTAAAATTTTAATGTCCCATGATCCAAGTCATTGGGAATACAAAGTAAAAAAAGATGATTTTAACTATCAATTAACTTTGAGTGGACATACTCATGGTTTACAACTAGGGATAGAAATCCCTGGTTGGTTTAAATGGAGCCCTTCTAAGTATGTTTATAAGCAGTGGGCTGGTTTGTATGAAGAATTTGGAAGGTATATAAATGTAAATCGTGGTTTTGGCTACCATGCTTTTCCAGGGCGAGTTGGAATTTGGCCTGAAATAACTGTGATTGAATTGAAAAAATCCTGATAATCAGCACATTTAAATACTTTTAATTATATTTGTCCTTTAACAAATGATTAGTAATACGTTTTTACCCTTAAAAAACTCTATATTATGGCAAAATTTGGTGAATTAATTAGTGTAGTAAAGCCTGTTTTAATTGATTTTTATTCTGATTGGAATGATGCAGAAAACGCAGAAGACACCCTCAGAGATGTTGCAGCCGCTTTGGGTGACAGAGCGAAAGTAATTAAGATTGATATTGAAAAAAATGAAACTTTAGCAGAAGCCCTTCGTGTAAAAGGGAATCCTACCTTTATGATTTATAAAAATGGAGAAATGAAATGGCGCCAGACAGGAATTCAAGATGCCAATACATTAATTGGTTTGGTTCAACAATACGTTTGATCTTAGCACCCTTTTCTACTTTTATTGTCTTATTAATAACTACTTGAAGAACTGTATGTTGTCTTTATTTTGAGGTCAAAATAATCAATTGATTTTAGAAAAAGAGAATCCTTTATCAGAGAATATTTGTAAAACTTTTGGAAGTGCATATTTCATTTTTTCAGCAGCTTTAACACTGTCATGAAAAACAATAATACTCCCTTTTTTTGTGTTTTTTAAAACATTTTGCAAACACTTTTCTTTGCTAATAGAAGTGTCAAAATCTCCAGATAAAACATCCCACATAATAATCTTACTACCATTTTTGAGAAGATGTCTCGCTTGAGAATTTTTAATTTTTCCATAAGGAGGTCTAAATAATTTTGAGGCACCAATTTTTTGATCTAATTCAGATATAATATTCTCACACGCTAAAACATTCTTTAGGTATTCTTCATTCGAAGTTTTCCAACCATGTAAGTGATTTTGTGTATGATTTCCGATTGCATGCCCTTCGGAAATAATCTTACGAAAGATTTCAGATTGATTTCTAATGTTTTTTCCAATACAAAAAAACGTTGCTTTCGCATTGAATTTTTTGAGTTCAGAGATCACAAATTCAGTGATTTCCGGAGTGGGGCCATCATCGAAAGTGAGGAAAATTTCATTCTTATTAGAAGATAAACGCCAGGTGTATTTTGAGAAAAATCTCATTATAAAACCAGGAGTTTTTGTAAAATAGCTTTTCATTTAAAACCTACTGTTCGTCCGGAATAAGATGGTCAAACATTTTTACGATAGTCATAAATTCCTCTTTTATGGTTTCTATATATTCTTTGTCGACATCTGATGTTTCAGCCTGACTGATTACATTCTTATACATATACAAGGTGGTATCAATCTCGTCAAAAATTAGTGCCGTATTGTCCATAGAAAAAGAGCTTAACCAAATCAATTTTTCTTTAAATATAGTTAAAAGGACCTTGGAGGTTTCTCTTGCTTTTTTAGAATCACCCAAGCGGTAATATGCTTCGGGATACCCTAGTGATAAACTATAATGATCAAAGTCTTTAATAGGCATTTTTTCTAGCGATAAATCCAAAATTTCTAACGCTTTTAAAAGATCCCCTTTATTGCTGAAAGCTTCAGACAAACGAAATAAATTATTACGCATGGAAATAGAATTTCTTTTGGTTTGTTCGTCTAGATAAATTTCCCCATCATTGATGTTTCTCCAATCCCATTTTTGAATATTAGCATACATTTTATCGGTATCAATACGTCCCATGTCAAACATGCTTTTCCCTTCAATTGGTGTTTTAATCGGAACCAATTTATAGGCCAAACCATCTAATTGCAAATAATCTTTTAACCAAATATATTCTTCGTCTGCATTTGCACCACCTGTGAAGTAAATAGGCCTTTCCCAATTATTATTGGCTAAAATATCTAGCATTAGAATTCTATTTTTAAATAGCGCTCTATCATCTATAGTGATGTCGATGTAGGGTACAATTTTGTCTGCATCTTTTTGTGCGACAATTCCGTTTTCTAATACTTTTTGTTTGTTTACAGGAATTCGGATTCTATTGGTTGGATAAAATTTTTCTTTTGTATTGTTTTCTGTATCAACGTAGGTAACATCACTATCAGAGGCAATCCAACGTAGGAGGTTTTTAATGGTCATTACAGAGTCTTTAAAACGAGGATGTTCTAGAGAATACGCTACGTCTAAAGTTCCGTATTTATACTGATCGTGTTGTAATTGTGATGGAATAGGTGCCGCATCATAGGTGGCACGTTTCATTTGGTCTATATACCAATCCGTTGCAAAAAGAGAGGTATTTACTAATTTAATATCTGTTCTTATTCCTTCTACTTCTTGCATGTACCACAGCGGGAATGTGTCATTATCTCCAATGGTAAACATGATGGCATTTTCATCACAACTCTCTAGATAGGCTTGTGCATTTAAATGGGTTGTATATCGGTTAGAACGATCGTGATCATCCCAGTTTTGAGAGGCCATTAATGTAGGGACTGCTAAAAGCGAAACTATAGAAACAGCCATTGCAACTATTTTTTGATTCGCAAAATTTTTCAAGTATTCATAAAGCGCAAGAACTCCAAAGCCTATCCAAATAGCAAAAATATAAAAACTACCTACAACAGCATAATCTCGCTCTCTGGGCTCAAAAGGCTTGGGGTTGGTATAAAAAATAATTGCAAACCCTGTAAAAGCGAAGAATAATAACAACGTAAAGAAGTTTTCTTTATCCCATTTTACCTGGTATAGTAGTCCAATGATCCCTAATATCAAGGGTAAAAAGTAGTACGTATTCCTTCCTTTGTTTTCTAGAACTTGTGAGGGAAGCTTTTTCTGAGAGCCAAGTCTTGCTTCGTCAATAGCACTAATTCCGCTGATCCAATTTCCATTAAAAATATCTAAATTCCCTTGAATATCATTTTGACGGCCTACAAAGTTCCACATAAAATAACGACCGTACATGTAGCCAAACTGAAAACTCATCATAAATTGTATGTTCTCCTTAAATGTTGGTCTTCGGGTGCTATTTTGCGGAATTCCAGCAATAGATTTATACATTTTTTCTGAAGCAGGATTTACCATCCTTGGAATAAACCCTTTGTGTTTATCAGACCAATTTGGGACTACATTTTTATAAGTATTTACAATTTCATATTTTCCATTTCTCTTTTCATATTTGGGTTTGTCGTCTTTGTAAGGACGCTTTTCATCTTGCTGTCTTTTGTAGGAATTAGAATAGTAGGTATCATAAAAAACATTGGCATCTCCATATTGTTCGCGTTCGTAATACGCTAATAACTCTCGAGCACTTGAGGGATCATTTTCATTAATTGTTGTATTTGCGTTGGCTCTAATTGGGAGCATCATCCAAGAAGAAAAACCGATCATAATAAATAAAACGGAGAGGATCAATGTATTCATAAGGACCTTGTTTTTTTTACGAGTAAAATTGAGTCCAACATAGAATAAAGCAATTAAAATAATTGCAGCTATGATACTTCCTGAATTGTAGGGCATTCCAATAGAATTGATAAAAAATAATTCTGAAACACTAAAAAACTTTAATGTAAAAGGGAATAAAAATTTAAAAACAAACATTAAAACTACGACAGAAACCACAGTGGCTACTGCGGTAGTTTTCGCATTGATATTCTTATATGTTTTGAAGAAATATAATAATACAATCGCAGGAATTACCAGTAGAGAAAGGATGTGAACACCAAATGATAAACCTACTACAAAACTTATTAAAATTAACCATTTGTGACCTCTTGGGGTATGTATTTCACTTTCCCATTTTAAACCTAGCCAGAATAATAATGCCATTAAAAAAGAGGACATGGCGTACACTTCACCTTCTACAGCACTGAACCAAAAACTATCTGAAAAAGTATATGCCAAAGAACCTACAATGCTACTTCCTAATATTGCAATGTATTTCCCTTCAGAAATATTTCCCCTTTTTAACGCTAATTTTTTTGTCAAATTAGTAAGGGTCCAGAACATACATAAAATGGTAAATGCACTTGCTAAGGCAGACATGAAATTAACCATTTTAGCAATTTCATTTACATTTGAGGTAAACATTGCAAAAAAAGCTCCCAACATTTGAAATAATGGTGCTCCTGGTGGGTGACCAACTTCAAGCTTGACAGAAGTGGAAATATATTCTCCACAATCCCAAGCACTTACAGTTGGTTCTAGTGTTAGAGAGTACGTTATTAAAGCAATGGCGAATACAATCCATCCTAAGATGATATTCCATTTTTTAAAATTTTCTGAAGTCATAGTTGTTCAATAATATTACAGCGAATTTACTAATAAATATGAATTAAAACAGTTGTAATTTAGATTTATCAAATAGAGATTCCTCATAAAAGTTTGTTAAAATCAAAATTTCATAAAAAATGTTTGTGAAATTAAAACTTTGGGTTAAATTTGCACCCTCATTAACAGATTGGCCTATGGTGTAATTGGTAACACACCGGTTTTTGGTACCGACATTCAAGGTTCGAGTCCTTGTAGGCCAACTAAAAAGTCCTAATAAATTTTTATTTATTAGGACTTTTACTTTTTCTAAACAGGATGTCTTTTTCTAATTCATTAAAAAATCTTTCAAGTCTTGATAGCTTGATGCTTTTGTAGCAATTTTTTTATGATTCATAATTCCTCTAATTTGTTCTGGTATTTCAACCCTGACAGGGAGTGTGTCTTCAACAACATCCAAAAATTTAACGGGATGTGCTGTTTCAAGAAAAATTCCAAATTCGTTTTCTTTTAATCCGTATTTTTTCAAGCCTAAATATCCAACAGCCCCATGGGGGTCTGAAACATAACCAGAACTGCTGTGAATTTTTTTCATTGCGCTTCTAGTTTCATCATCAGTGAAACTATAGGAAGAAAACGCCCTTCTAAGAGCTTCAATGTCGTTGTTAAATAATTCTTGTATTCTAATAAAATTACTAGGGTTACCAACATCCATTGCGTTTGAAATCGTAGCTTTTGAGGGCTTGGGATTGTAAACACCGTTTACAAGGTAGTTGGGAACAGTATCATTTATGTTGGTGGAGGCTACAAAATGCTTGATTGGTAAACCTAATTTTTGCGCCATAATTCCTGCACAAATATTTCCAAAATTACCACTAGGAACTGAAAACACCAGTTCTTTTTGAGTCTTGTGGAGTGCTTTATAGGCAAAGAAAAAGTAAAACATTTGTGGTAACCAACGTGCAACATTTATAGAGTTTGCTGAAGTGAGTGTTTTGGTAATTTCTTTGTCTAAAAAAGCTGTTTTTACCATTTCTTGACAGTCATCGAAAACACCATCTACTTCCAAAGCTTTGATGTTCTGACCTAAAGTAGTTAATTGTTTTTCTTGAATATCACTTACTTTTCCTGAAGGATATAAAATAACAACATTAACTCCTTTTGTTCCTAAAAAACCATTTGCAACAGCTCCTCCTGTATCTCCGGAAGTTGCTACCAATACGGTAACCTCATCGTCATTATCTTTGTTAAAATACTCCAAACACTGAGCCATAAATTTTGCTCCAACATCTTTAAATGCCATCGTTGGTCCGTGGAACAATTCCAGAGAAGCGATGTTGTCATCAACTTTTACTGTTGGGAAATCAAATGAAACTGTTTTTGCGATAATCTCTTTTAATTTCTCTTCAGGAATCTCATCACCTACAAATTGTTTGATTACTTCAAAAGCGATTTCATGATTTGTATACTCAGAAATATGATCAATAAAATGTTTGGAGAGTGGAGCAATATTTTCTGGAAAATAAAGACCTCTGTCTGGTGCAATCCCATTTACAACTGCATTCTTAAAAGTTGTTTTTGGAGAATTATGAAGTAAACTGTAATAGTTCATGTGTTTTTTTATTTAGGTGTCTCAGTAGACACTATTTTTATACCCTCTTGATTTATTTTAGAAATAAACAGTTCAAAATCAATCCCTGTATCTCTATAACTTTCTTCAATGTTTTTATAAACAGCTTCAGCAACTGCATCCCCTTTACAAAGTGCAAAAATCGTTGGCCCAGATCCGCTAATTCCAGCTCCTAGCGCTCCAGCTTTTAAAGCACTGTCTTTTACGTTGTCAAAGAACGGAATTAATTTTTTTCTTGCCGGTTCTACAATAATATCTACCAAAGAATTACTAATAAGATGATAGTTGTTTGAATATAGACCGCTAATTAAGCCTCCTACATTTGCCCACTGCGTAACGGCATCTTTTAACTCAATTTTTTTCGGTAAAACCGCTCTAGCATCTTTTGTTTTTACCTCTATTTGTGGATGAATTGCAACAACTCTCAACGCTGATGGAACCGGTAATTTTATAATTTCTAAAGGCGTGTAGCTTCTAACTAAAACAAACCCTCCATATATCGCAGCAGAAACATTGTCTGCAATGGGGGTTCCGCAGGCTACCTTTTCTCCAAACATAGCAAACTTTGTAAGTTCTAACGCTGAAAACGGACATCCTAATAATTGATTTGCACCAAAAGCAGCCCCTGCAGCACTTGCAGCAGAACTTCCTA